>OLQJ01000986.1_pt1 | contig 11257 bp, 10 predicted proteins | sample 1673231 | NCBI WGS metagenome assembly OLQJ01 (sample SAMEA3136769, study PRJEB25190) | human gut metagenome | biome: human gut; feature: human-associated habitat; material: faeces | place: Austria | collected 2013
TCTGTGGATTTATAATATTGCGCTGTGGTATTTTGGGTGAATACATTGGCAAAATGTATATGGAAGTCAAAAACAGACCTATATATATAATAGGTAAGACTAACATCAAAGACCCAAAGCACGATTATGGGAGGAGATAAATGGTAGAGAAAATAATGGCTAAGCTGTTAAACAGGGAAACCATAAGTTATTTATTATTTGGTGTCCTTGCTACAGTTGTTAGTATAGGTTCTTATTATATTTCAAGTAGAATACTAATTAATTTCATTGGCTATGATGAAACTGTAATGTGTTCAAATGTTGTGTCTTGGGTATGTGCAGTTGCCTTTGCCTATGTTACTAATAAAATATGGGTTTTCCAGTCAAAAACTAAAGGATTCAAAGATTTATTGAGAGAGATGTCAGCCTTTGTAGGGGCAAGACTTTTCTCCTTTGGTTTTGAAATGGCTTGGATGTACATAACTGCTATACTTATAGGAATAAATGACACAATATGCAAAATACTTGCACAGTTTGCTATTGTAGTTATGAATTATGTATTTAGTAAATTATTTATATTCAAAAAATAAGGAGAAAGAAAATGGGAATTTACGAGGAACTTCAGGCAAGAGGTTTGATTGCGCAGGTGACGGATGAAGAACGAATCCGCGATTTAGTAAACAGTGGAAAGGCTGTATTTTATATTGGGTTTGATCCTACGGCAGATAGTCTTCATGTAGGACATTTTATGGCGCTGTGTCTTATGAAACGTTTACAGGAAGCGGGAAATAAGCCGATCGCATTGATCGGAGGCGGAACGGGATATATCGGAGATCCGTCAGGAAGAACAGATATGAGAAGCATGATGACGCCGGAGCAGATCTGTCATAACTGCGATTGCTTTAAAGAGCAGATGAGCAAGTTTATTGATTTCTCAGAAGGAAAAGCGCTTATGGTAAATAATGCGGACTGGCTTCTTGATCTGAATTATGTAGAAGTGCTTCGTGAGATCGGACCGCATTTTTCGGTAAACCGTATGCTTACGGCAGAGTGTTATAAGCAGAGGATGGAAAAAGGATTAAGTTTCCTTGAGTTTAACTACATGATCATGCAGGCTTATGATTTCTATGCATTGTTCCAGAAATACGGATGTAATATGCAATTCGGCGGCGACGATCAGTGGAGCAACATGCTTGCGGGAACAGAGCTTATCCGCAGAAAATTGGGAGAAGATGCAGGCGCGATGACTATTACGCTGCTTTTGAATTCCGAAGGAAAGAAGATGGGAAAAACACAGTCAGGTGCTGTATGGCTTGACCCAAATAAAACATCGCCGTTTGATTTTTATCAGTATTGGAGAAATGTTGCGGATGCAGACGTTTTGAAATGTATTCGTATGCTTACGTTCCTTCCGCTTGAGGAAATAGATAAGATGGATTCGTGGGAAGGAGCGCAGCTTAATACTGCGAAAGAGATCCTGGCATATGAGCTGACAAAACTTGTCCATGGAGAAGAGGAAGCGAAGAAAGCGCAGGAAAGCGCAAGAGCTTTGTTTAGTAAAGGTAATGCGGCGGAGATGCCGACTGCACAGCTTACAGAAGAAGATCTTACAGACGGAAAGATCGATATTCTTACAATGCTTGTGAAGAGCGGACTTGTTACATCTAAATCCGAGGCAAGACGCGCGGTACAGCAGGGAGGCGTTGCCGTAGACGGTGAAAAAGTTTCTGATATTGCCGCATCTTTCGGAAAAGAGGACCTCTCGGGCGAAGGAATTATTTTGAAAAAAGGAAAGAAAAACTTCCGCCGGGTTGTTGCAGAGTAAGAAGCGGCGAAAAAAGAACGGATCAGATCAAAGAAGGAAAGGAAGTGGCGGTATGGGATTGAATAACACACCGATGTCTGAACGGGTTCATATTGGATTTTTCGGAAGGAGGAATGCCGGAAAGTCGAGTGTTATGAATGCCGTTACAGGGCAGGATCTGGCAGTTGTATCAGATGTGAAAGGTACGACGACGGATCCGGTATATAAGTCAATGGAGCTGCTTCCGATCGGTCCGGTTGTGATGATAGATACACCGGGAATAGACGATGAAGGAGAACTTGGGAAACTGCGGGTGAAAAAAAGTTACCAGACGCTTAATAAGACAGACGCGGCTGTACTTGTTATCGATGCGGCAGCGGGAGTTTCAGGGGAAGACAAAAAGCTCCTTGAAAAGATCAAGGCAAAGAAAATTCCTTATGTTGTCGCGCTGAATAAAAAAGAACTTGCAGAAGAAGAGGATATGGAACGGATCAAGAAAGAACTTGATTCGGATGGTGGCTGGATCATCGAAGTGAGCGCGGCGGCAGGCGACGGTATTTGTGAGCTGAAAGAGAAGATTGCGGCAGCAGTGCATCAGGAGGAGACGGAGAATGTTCTTGTTCGAGATCTGCTTCATCCTTCTGATATCGTCGTTCTTGTAGTGCCTGTCGATTCGGCAGCTCCGAAAGGCAGACTGATCCTTCCTCAGCAGCAGGTGATCCGTGATATTCTTGAAGCAGAGGCGGTATCGGTAGTTGTAAAAGAAAACGGACTGAAAAATATTCTTGATCAATTAAAAGAAAATCCGAGAATGGTGATTACGGACAGCCAGGTCTTTAAAAAGGTGTCAAAGGATACTCCTGCCGATGTGCCGCTTACTTCTTTTTCAATATTGATGGCGCGGTATAAAGGCAATCTGGAACAGGCAGTTAGGGGTGTGACAGAACTGGAACGATTAAAAGAGGGAGATGTCGTGCTGATCAGCGAAGGATGTACGCACCACCGACAGTGCGAGGATATCGGAACGGTGAAGATTCCCCGCTGGATCAGGGAATATACAGGCAAAGAGATTCAGATAGAGACAACATCGGGAACGGAATTTCCGGATGACTTAAGTAAATATAAGTTGATCATTCACTGCGGCGGCTGTATGCTGAATGAGCGGGAGATGAAGTACCGTTATAGCTGCGCGGCGGATCAGGGGATTCCGATAACGAATTACGGAATTTTGATCGCCTATGTGAACGGTATTTTAAAGCGAAGCGTAGAATTGTTTCCCGAGCTTTATGAAATACTGTAAAACGGTGGATTGTAAAACCAACTTGAACTATAAAAAGTTCAGGTTGGTTTTTTTGTGCAATTTATACAAAATGGAGAAAAAAAGAGAGAGGTGTAAAAGGATGAATGATAACGCATTTTTAAAATCAAGAAGAACGGGGATATTTAAGGATATGTCTAATGGAACGATCTGTATTCCAAAAGATTTAAGAGATAATAATGGATTAGAGAAAAATGATCGAGTAGAACTTATTCCAATGCAGGAAGGAATTTATATTCGCAAGGCATATGGTGAAAAGAAATGCCAATAAAAACAACCACCCTCCAAAAGTTTTGAGAACCCGAGGGTGGTATCCACACAAGATGTAAAACTTATATCATGTAGATATAACTAGAAACATCCTGCCTCATGAACAATATAGCATGCACAAAAAAAGAAAACAACTAAATTAGTATAAAAATTGCGTGCCGAATTTCGGTACATGGAAGGAAGAAATATAGGAATGAGAATAACGAAAAAAATTGCATCGGAAATCTTCAAGAAGGTTGTCGGAACTGATAAGGGAATGGAGAAATTTCAAAGAGGAATTGAAGATATATGGGTAATAAAGTTAGGAGTCATCACAACGATTTTAAGAGACGAGTTGAAATATGACTTATTTGGAAACCGAGTAGAAGGAAAATACTGGATAGTTTATATTGATACAAAATATGGAGAGGATGTATCCATGCAATACAACAAAGCAACAAGAATATTGGAAACACATTGCGGAAAAGAATCAAAATCCAGATTTTGAGCCGATGATCCGAAAGAAGATCTCGGAATTAGAGTATCGAGAACGATATACAGTAAAAAAAGAGTTTTTCTTACAGTTTTTTTGGAAAACAGAAGCAGAAATAAAATCGGGAAGAAAAGCAATCGAAAGTGTGATAGGGGTTCGGAAATTGCATGGAGAATGTGGAATCACAGAACTTTTGGAGGAAATTTCACCAACAAAAAAGGAACAGGTTTTATTTAAGATTGCAAATAAAAATTCACAAATATTTTAACGTACCGGATTTCGGTACATAGAAAAAGAGGATGAAACGATGAGGAGAAAAAAACAGGAGTCCGGGATCGAATATGACGAAAAATTGTTACAGCATATTGCGCCGATTGGAAATATGACCCCTTATAATTCGTATTGTCGAACGGGAACAGGGTATGAAGCATGTGTTCATATTTTTTCATTACCAACGATGTTAGATGATTTTTGGATGACAGATATTTGTAATTTCCAAAATTCGGTTGCAACAATTAGCATTGGAACAATGGATGAAGTGAAAGTAAAACAGAATCTTAATAAAGCGATTGAAGAGCAGGCATCAAGGATGCGTTTTGCGAAAGATTACAGCGCTTATTATGATGCGAAATCCCGCGAAGAAGAGATGCAGAGATTATACGAAGAGATCAGTTCATTAGGGGAAGTGATGAAGAGTATTTCCATGCGGATATTCGTGACGGCAAAGACAAAGCAGACAATGGAAGAACGGGTTGCAAAAACAATTAAAACTTTAGAGGGAAATAACTACCGTGCGGCAATTTTCTTAAACGAAGCGGAAAGTGAATGGAAAAGTATTTATCAAAGCATGGAAGAACAACAACTAGAACCTCATGCCCTTTCGGGATTTCCGATGAAAGCGACATTACTTGCGGCGGGAAATGCATACCATTACAGTTGCCTGGAAGACGATGGCGGAGATTTTTTGGGCGAAACGGGATGCGGTGGAAATGTATTATACAACGAATGGATGCTGACAGAAACCAGAGTGAATGCATCTGCGATCGTGGTAGGGAATCAGAGGTTTGGGAAATCAACTTTATTAAAATTGCGGATTAAATCAAGGGTACTTAGAGGTGATTATGTGCGTGTGATCGATGTCGTCGGAGAATTTACAGATGAGATCCGTGCGTTAGCCGGACGGACATTAGATATGTCGCGCTATATCATTAATTTGCTAGAAATCTTCCGTTCCGGCGAAAATGAAGAAATGAATTATGCCAGACACCTTGCAAAGCTGCGAACGTCCTATAAGTTTTTATGCCCAGAAGCGGATGGAAAAGAAATCAATGATTTTACGGAAATTGTAGAAGCATTATATAAATCATGGGGATTAAAACCAAATGGAGAAAATCAGATCACAGGACTTCCGGCAAAGGCGTGTCCGATTTTCGGAGATCTATTAGAGTATGTGGATCAGGAGATTGAGGCGATTGTCGGTAAAAAATGGCGGGCAGGTGAAAAGATCCTTGTAGAAAGGAAACTGATTAACTTGGATCGTATCCGAAGTAATTTAAGGTTGATTACCAGTACATATGGTTCTGTTTTTAACGGACATACATCTGTTGATAATATGAAAGATGTAAAAGCACTGTCTTACGATTTGTCAAAACTAAAGGATATGGATGCAAATATCTTTGATCTGGAGTTATTTAATATTTTGTCTCTTAGTTGGGATGATGCGGTGACAAATGGAGCGATTATGAAAAAACTGTGGGAAGAAAAAAAGATTGCATTAGAAGATGTTGCACATACCATTCTATATATCGACGAAAGCCACCGAAGTGTGAACGCGCAGAAACCATATGCTCTTGATTTATTAAGCATTTACTTAAGAGAAGGACCGAAATATTTTTCCAGCATATGGCTTGCCAGTCAATCGATCCGCGATTATGTGCCAGAAGGATCAACAACCGAAAATATCGAAAAACTGAAACTTTTGTTTGAGCTGACACAATATAAATTTATTTTTAAACAAGACCGAAATGTAATTCCGTTAATTGACCGGATATTCGGAAATGCCTTGACACCCCGGCAGAGAGAACGAATCCCGCTTTACTCACGAGGGCAGACAACATTACTTATTTCCGGAGATCAGACGATTGATTTTAAAGTATATCTTTCCAAAGAGGACGAGGCATTATTTAAAGGAGGCGCGTAATGGCAAAGCTGAAACGCCTGCTTTTATGGGGCGGTATCCTTTTGATCGGCGGAATCCTTATGCTTGGAGCGGCAGCAAATGAAATGATGAGTTCTATCCTTGGAGACAATCAACAAACAAACATCACAGAAGATATGTTAAATGGACTGCCGGATTGGATTACGCCCGAAATGGTGCAAGGCGCAATCGACATGATGCACGAGAATGGATATCCGGCAAGCGTGGTTTTAGGACAAATGATCTTAGAAGGCGGAGCGGGGGGATCAGAGTTATCAAATCCGCCTTATTATAACTGTCTTGGTCAAAAATCACCGAGTTATGGAGAAAACGGAACGGTCACTATGCAGACAGAAGAAGCGTGGGGAACAGTAACGGCGGTATTTTCCACATTTGCAAGCTATAAAGATTGTATGCTTGCATGGGCGCATAAATTTACCATGCCGCCATATGTATCCCATGTAACAATCTGTCCGAGAGATCCGGCAACCGGACATTATGATGCCGATTCATTTATTGAGGCAATTTGGCGCGCCGGATATGCAACAGATCCGAATTATGTACAAAAAGTCATTAATATTATGACGATTTACAATTTATATCAGTTTAATAACATGACTGCAGAAGATTTAGAAGATCAAGTTACCGGAAACGGGCAGTTTACCCATCCTTGTCCTGATATGACCTATCAGTCCAGTTACTTTGGAGAAATTCGCCCTTATGAACAGGGCGGACATAAAGGACATGATTATGCCGCGCCAGTCGGAACGCCAACTTATGCTGCAGATGCAGGAACGGTTACAATCGCCGGATGGTCAGACAGCGCAGGAAACTGGGTAGTGATCGATCATGGGAACGGGTTGGTGACAAAATATATGCATCATTCCCGGATTGTGGTAGTGGCAGGGCAATCGGTGAGAAAAGGACAGAAAATCGGAGAAGTCGGAAGTACCGGACAGTCTACCGGACCACATCTGCATTTCCAAGTAGAACAAAATGGAATTGCTGTAAACCCAGATTATTATTTATAAAGAGGGCAGATTATGGAAAAGGATAAAAAGGTGAAAGTCATTTTATTTGCAGGATTGATCTTATTTGCTGTTCTTGCAATGCTTTGGGAAGACCCCGTCTCGTTTGAAGGACAAGAAGAACAATATGCAATCAAAAAAAGTGAACCAAAAGAAGAAAAGGAACGGTTAGATAAAAGGGATATCTATAAACTAAAACCGAAAAAGGAAGATAATATGCAGCCGATCGATGGAAAGGAAAGTTCAGAGCTTGCTTTACAATTCACAGGATATGATGCTGCAGATCCGGCATATGACTGGCTACAGGGAGAGGACTGGACGCGTTTTAAAGAAGCAGTTGCGGTGTATTTGGAAAAAAAGGAACTAAAAGAAGTTACAACCGTGCATGTACAGGCTGATTCTCAACAAAAGATCAGCGATTACATGAGGTATCTTTATTTTGATGTAGACTATCAAACGGAGAGTTCGGATCGCCTTGTCATTCAGGCAACATGTGATACTTATAAAGAGTATCTCCGATTCTCGTTCGAAGTCCAGTATGGAGAGTAGAAATGAAGGAGAAGAAATCAAAAAAGATAAAAAAAGGAACGAATGCAGGAATTCAAGTCTTGTTGTGTATTTTAGCAGGAGGATATTTTCTTTTCTTTACATCCAAAATATGGATGCCAAACAATGAAACTTTAATAGAACCCACGTCATTATATGCCCGACAAGTCATGGATCGACATGAAGTGTATTTGTCACAATGGGCGTATTCCGTAAAAGATCGGGCAATGGAAGTTATAATCGAAATCGAAGCGAAAGATCTTGTATCAGAAGGAATCGAGTTTGAAGCAGTTGACCGGACAGCAGGGAAACTGCCGATTAAAGCGGTAACGGAACACACTGACTATCTTGTTTTGCGAATTACAGATGTTCCGGAAAAATGGAAGGAAATATCGATCCGTTTATGGGAAAAAGGACAGAAAAAAGAACAGGGCGAAAAATTATTACGGCTCTATACAAATATAGATAAGGTAAATAAAGTGGCAAAACTGCCGCAAAAAGAAGCGATAGATTATGATATTGACCGTTTAAAAGCGCAGATCACATATGATTCGTACCGGATTTCGGAACATCAGGAAAAGATCGATGAATTGATAGAAGAAAATATAAAACTTGAAAAGCGAATCAAGGAATTAGAAACAGCAAACTATCCATCAGAAGAAGAGGCAGAAAAAGCGGAGAAAACAGTGGGAAATGCAGAAAGCAAGATTGTATCAAATGCAAATACGGTTACCGAGAAAACGAAAATGATAGAAGAATTGAAGAACCGATCAAAGGAGTTGCAGAGACAGATCAATCAGCTGAAAGATGAGGAACAAAAGAATGGGAGTGATAAAAAATGATTTTGTTTGCGGGCAGTGAAGAGAGAGGATATTTTTTAGAAGAACCAGCAAAAACGAAAAAAATGAAAGTAGAATATCTCGGAAATGCAATTTCCATCGAAACCCAGCTTACTGCAATATTAGAAAAAACAATGCAGTATCTTGTGATTGACATAGAACAATATATTGATAAAGCAGATGAACTGGCAACCAAAATTGAAAGTATCAAACGTGCGAAAAACTGTAATGTAATTATCTATGCTCCCGGTTATGTAAGAGAAAGCAGGATCATACAGGAATTGAATTTTAGAGGAATCCGTTTTTATATCTTTGCAGTCGGACAGGCAGATGCGAAAGAAGAATTTGAACGCTGCCTAAACGGATACTATCTGCAGATGGATGATCCATTGGAAGAAGAGGATCGGGAATCTGCCCAAAAAGATATGACCGGGAAGCGGATCGGAATTACGGGAGTATGCCGACGCATCGGAACAACGACGGAAGCGGTACAGCTTGTAAAATATTTACAGGTAAAAGGATATAAAGCATGCTACATCGAAGTGAATAATACCGGATTCGTGCAAGAACATGGACAGGTGTTTGTTTCAGAACACGATGAATATCTCGGTCGGGTTACCTATGAGGGGGTGGATCTGTATTATAAACAGGAAAAGATACAAGAAATCTTCCATCAGGATTATGATTACTTTGTGTTTGATTACGGTGCATATTCCGAGCAAGGATTTAATAAAACGTCCTTTTTAGAAAAAGATATCCGGATATTTGTAGCGGGAAGCAAAGCGACAGAAATGAAGTACACTCAACAAGTACTGCAAAATGAATATTATATGGATGTGTTTTATCTGTTTAATTTTATTTCGGAGAAAGAACGACCGGAACTATTAGAGTACAGAAGTACGAAAATGACATGACCAGGATGCGACAAAAAGCGGCAGAAAATGAATTTATGAATATCCCGGAATTGATTGACGAGGAATTACCGTTTTAATTGATTGAATTGAGATAGCTAAAAAACATACGAAAATGAATGTACCGAATTTCGGTACGAAAAAGGAGAACATTATGAAGACTTATGTAATTGCAAATTTAAAAGGTGGTGTGGGAAAGACAACATCCGCTGTTAATATTGGGTTTAGCATGGCGAAAATGGGAAAAAGGGTATTGCTTGTGGATGCAGACCCACAGACGAATCTGACGCCGTTTTTTACAAAATCACATGGAGAGAGTGGAAGGACGATCCGAGAGGTTCTAAGAACGCCTGAAAAGATCAGCCACTTGATTGTAAAAAGCAAGTATAAAAATATTGATATTATAAAAGGAAGCGTGAAACTAAAGGAGGCAGATGCCGACAATGAACTTGCGTTAAAAAAAGCACTTTCTTATGTGGAAGATCGTTATGATATATGTGTTATCGATACGCGTCCTGCAATCGAATCTATTACGAGAAGCGCGTTATATGCGGCAGATCTGGTTGTGACGCCGGTGCTTTTAGATAATTTCTGCAGAGATAATTTGCTGCTTTTAGAAGATGGACTTCAAGAGATTGAGCAAGAATTTCAATGGAAAATCTTTGCTAATAAAGTGGAAAATAAGCGATCGCAGAGAAATATTTATTCAGATATGGTACAGAAGCATGATTGGGATTTTTTGGACACATGCATTAGTAAAAGAGCTGCAGTCGAAAATGCACTGGCTTTATACAAACCGCTGTTAAAACATAAAAAGAAGAATGATGTAACGAATGATTACATGGATCTGGCAAAGGAATTGTTGGAGGTGTAAGTAGAGATGGCAAAAATCGAAAATATTTTTAAATCAGAAGTAAAGAAAGCAGATCCTCATCCGAAACGCGTTACAAAGTGGATTCACTATTCAAAGCTTAATTTAGATCAGGGCAACTATCGTTTTGGAGAAAGTGAAGAAAAACAGAAAAGAACGAGGGAGCGAGCAGAATCGTTAGCGGATCTGATCGAGTTGGACGGAGAAGTGCTGCAGGAATTGATCGTGTCGAAAACAGATACAGATTCTTACCAGATCATTGCAGGAAATCATCGATATTTAGCGTGTAAGATTTTAGTAGAGGAACGCGGAAAAGAAAAGTTTGCATTTTTACCATGTGTCATTAGAAACGTATCGGAAGTACGTGCAAGTTTTTCCAAATATTCATCGAATGGATACGATAATAAAGATGATTATGAGATTATGTGTGAAATTGAGCAGATGAGGCATTTACTTACGACTTATCCGGAGCAGTTCCCGGATGTAGCAACAGGACGTATGGTAGAAAAGTTGTCGAAAAAAATGAAGATGCCGAAATCAACTGTCGGAGAGTACCTGACCATATCCAAAAATCTTGGAAAAGACGCGATGGAAAAATTTGAGACTGGGGAATTAAAAAAGAGTGCGGCAGTACAAATGTCAGCATTACCAAAAGAAGAACAAAAAGAGTTGGTTTCGGCAGGAAGATTATCTCATAAAGAAATCAAAGAGTATAAGGATCAGAAAGCACAGATACAAAATCCGGGAGAACCCATGAAGAAAACAGAAACTTCTTGTGAGCATCGTCAAATAGAAAGAGAGCCTGTTTCTACTATTGGAGAAGAAATAGGAATTACTGATAGTCCATTTCCTAAAATGAAAAATATGGAGGAAAGGGAAGCTTTTGTAAATAGCTATAAGAAGTGGTGTGTATGGTGTAAAAATGAATTTACAGAAGAAACATTCTACCGATATAACTTGCCTGATGGATCGTCTATTATAGTAAAAGAATATCCGTATTCTGATTACTGGGATAGTACAAA
>OLQJ01000990.1_pt1 | contig 11222 bp, 10 predicted proteins | sample 1673231 | NCBI WGS metagenome assembly OLQJ01 (sample SAMEA3136769, study PRJEB25190) | human gut metagenome | biome: human gut; feature: human-associated habitat; material: faeces | place: Austria | collected 2013
GCTTTCTGGCTCTGCAACTTGTTCAGGATATTTTTATTTTGATAAATACTTTCTGTTTTTGGCCGCAAAAAATCCTTGTTTGGATTTTTTATTATCAATTTATTTATTCTCTGCATTTATTTTCTTGTAAAATGCTTTGTCTGTATAAATCTCATCCTTAAATGGATTCAACTTATTCTTGCGGATCACGCTGAACTGATAAATAACTGCTGCTGCGTTCGCAACTAAAGAAATAAAGCTTACAGCAAAGAATGCTTTCGGATTATGTGTTGTCGGAACCGGCGCCAGTCTGTCTGCAAACTGTGGAACTGTCATGATAAACATAATCCAAAGTGCCAGTGTGTGCGCTCTGTGCTGTAACCAGCATCCCTTCTTGATAAAGAATGCAGGGATTGTACAGGATAATAACAGAATCACTCCACAGTATACGGAATGGTCTGAAATACAGTTATATGTATATGCAAAGTTCCAGAGGTCATATCCAAGGATATAAATCCAGTCCATATCCGGCCACATCATATCTTTACTCTTCTCTTTAGAAATGTAAATACCTGTCCATCCACAGATCAGCAGGATATTTAAAATACCTGCGATTCCGTTCATGATGTTCCACGGTCCTGACATAACCCAGAGATTGTTTATCTTCTCGCCTGCAAATGCATGGAAGCTGTATGCCTCGAAATCGCGGAAGACTGCCTCACAGATATTGATTGCAAGAATCAGTGGCGGGAAGCAGATCACCCATTTATGCTTCGTTGCATTCGGAATATAACGTATCAGCATAAATCCAACACATCCTGCAAGTGCAGAGTAAGTCTTTGCCCAGTTGAACCAGTTTCCGGTTCCGTACTCATTTCCCGGCGCACAGGTTGTCGGCCATACAAAGATTGTCAGCACAACCGGAACAATCACAAACAGTAAGATTCCACCCCATTTTGTTTCACGTCCTAATTCATTCAGTGCGATCAGAACTACGAGGATAAAGAACATAATTCCCCAGGTTTTTAAGTCAAGTACATTATAAAGTATTCCCATTTACTTTTCCCCCTTGTTTCCTTTCAAATTTATTTCTTCTTAAATTTTAGTTTAATGGACTGTTTTACCATGTTCGGAAGAACAAATTTCAGACGATCCTCGTAAGGAACCATTCTGCTACATTCCGGAAGTTCTCTATGTAACTTGATTGCATCAAATTCACATTTTGTTGTACAAAGTCCGCAGCCGATACATTTATTCGGATCAACAACAGATGCTCCACATCCAAGACAGCGCGCTGTCTCCGCTTTCACCTGCTCTTCTGTAAATAAAAGCTTCGCATCACGGAAGGAATGTTTTGTATCAATTGCATCATTATGTCCTGGAATCTGACGGCTGGAATTATCATAATTCTCCACCTTGATGTCATTCTTATCTAATTCGATGAAATCATTTCTGTTACGTCCGATCGTGAGACTGGACTGTGGCTGTACAAAACGATGGATTGAGATTGCTCCCTGCTTTCCTGCTGCGATCGCATCGATTGCAAACTTCGGTCCTGTATAAACATCTCCACCAACGAAAATATCCGGTTCTGCTGTCTGGTAAGTAAGCGCATCTGCAACTGCTCCATTGCCGCGTCCAAGTTCTACCTTGCTTCCCTTTAACAGATCACCCCATACGATTGACTGACCAACAGAGAAGAATACATGCTTACATTCTACTGTCATAAGCTCACTCTCATCATATGTCGGATTGAATCTTCCTTCTGCATCAAATACAGAAAGACATTTCTTTAATACAACACCGCGGACCTCACCATTCTCGTCTACGAGAACTTCCTTCGGTCCCCAGCCCGGATTTACAACGATTCCTTCTGACTCAGCTTCTTCTATCTCTTCTACGGAAGCCGGCATTGTCTCTCTGGACTCCAGACAGAACATATTTACCTTTGTATCGTCACTTGCACATCTCTTAGAGTCTCTTGCTACGTCGATTGCTACGTTACCACCACCGATGACAACTACGTCACCCTTGATGTCGTATTTCTCATTTGCATTCACTTCTTTTAAGAGATCAACTGCAGATGCACATCCCTTTGCTGTGTCATTCGGGATTCCCGGAAGACGTCCGCCCTGACATCCGATTGCAATGTAAAATGCTTTGTATCCCTGTGCACGAAGTTCATCTAATGTAATATCTTTTCCAACTTCTATACCAGTCTTGATCTCTACACCCATCTCTTTGATAATATCGATTTCTGCCTGTACGACATCTTTCTCTAATTTAAATGATGGGATTCCGTATACGAGCATACCGCCGGCACGCTCATTTTTCTCGAAAATAGTCGGCTTATATCCTTTTTCAGCAAGATAGAATGCACAGGATAAACCTGCCGGTCCACCACCGATGATTGCAATCTTCTCATCGAAATATCCTTTTGTTGCCGGAACTACTTTCTCCGGAATAAAACGTGTCTCAGCATTCAGATCCTGAGCCGCGATAAACTTCTTAACTTCATCGATTGCAATTGCCTGATCGATCGTTCCACGTGTACATGCGTCCTCACAGCGACGGTTACAGATATGTCCGCAGACTGCCGGGAGTGGGTTGTTCTTCTTGATCAGTGCAAGGGCATCTCTGTATCTTCCCTGCGCTGCCATCTTGATATAACCCTGAACAGCGATATGTGCCGGACAGGCTGTCTTACATGGAGCTGTACCTGTGTCATAACAGTTGATGCGGTTCTTATCACGATAGTCTTCGTCCCACATCTCCGGTCCCCATTTCTTCTCTGTAGGAAGAACATGCTTCGGATACTCTACCTGAGAACCATCCTTCTTACAAAGCTTCTGACCAAGCTTAACAGCACCTGCCGGGCAATACTCTACACAACGTCCACAAGCCACACAGTTCTCCGTCTCTACCTTTGCAACATATGCAGATCTGTCCATGTTTGGCGTATTAAATAACTGTGAAGTACGAAGCGCATAACAGACATTTACATTACAGTTACAGATGGCGAAAATCTTATTCTCACCGTCAATATTTGTAATCTGATGTACGAAACCATTGTCCTCTGCCTGTTTCAGAATCTCTAACGCACGTTCCTTTGTAATATAGTGTCCACCTTTATTTGTCTCAACGATATAATCTGCCATATCGCCCACCGCAATACACCATTCTTCCGGATCATCCGCACATCCCTCATCGAATGTTTTACGAGATCTTCTACAAGAACATGGACTCGCTGCATATTTTCCCTCATACTTTTCAAGCCAATGTGAAATGTGCTCGATTGGCAGAGACTGATTCTCTGTTGAAATTGCCTTCTCTACCGGAATAACATGCATTCCAACACCGCCTTCCGGCATAAATGGTGCAAGTCCTTCCAGTGCAATACGACTCATTCTCTCAAAGAAAAGTCCAAGCTCCGGATGCTTCTCTAACATCTTCGCATTCATACAAGAGAACTCTGCACTTCCAGGTACGAAGATCGGCAGTACATACTGCTTCTCATGCTGTGGATTTTCCCAGTTATACTCCACCAGCGCAACCTCTGCCATTTCCTCTAACTGCTTCTCCAGATAACCTCTGTCCTTACCAGTCACCTTCACCATCTGATCTAAAGTTTTCGGCTGGCGCACCCCCATCTTCAATGCGATCTCAGCCTGCTCATCTGTACACAAAAGTGCCAGTCCCCAATACTCCGGATCGTACTTTGTCATCTTCTCTAATCCGAGCTTTTTCTTTGCACGCCCTGTCATCATCTTGGCAAGTTTTAAGATTGGTTCACGTTCTTTTTCGTTCTCAATATAGTCCGGATACCAGCCTTTAAATTTGTCTGTCATATTCCCTCTCCTTTTTCATAAATCTTTTCATAAATTATAATAATTTCCTATAAGACCAACATAACACTTGTTATGTACTTTGTCAAACAAATATCGTTGTTACATTTATCTTTTTTTATGCTATAATCATGTTACTGTTCACTCCCGTGTCAACCACACTGCCAAGAGACACGGATGATGCAGATTTTGTGAGTAATAACACAATTCATTTCGAGGTGTAAAGAACATGAATGAACAAAAAAACACAACCAAAACACAGATCAAACAAGCCGCAATCCGACAGATTGAAAAGTTCGGAATTGATAAGACAAGTATGCGCTCGATTGCTGCCGAAGCCAATATGACAACCGGCGCGATTTATTATTATTATAAGAACAAACAGGATTTATTTGACGAAATCGTCACAGATTCGATTCATTTCGCACATCGTATTTTTCATGAAAATGAAAACGAGAAAATCACCGTAGATTCTCTCTTTTCTAATGTAGAAAAAGAAGCTCGGATTCGTTTCAAACGCCTTCAGGAAGAAAAGCTATACTTACTTCTATTATCAGATGCGATGAAATGTGATTCAGAATTTTCCCAGAAATATACCTCCGGATTGAAGTCGATCCTGGATCAGGCTGCTACGCTTTTTGCTTCTGCATTTGCACTTGATGATCGTAAGCTTGCAGAACAATTCGCTTCTATCTTTATGGCTACACTTGATGGATTCGCGATTCAACAGGTACTTCATGCGATTCCAAAAGATGATACTTCTTATGCAGATACGATTCTTGATTTCTTCACAACCTGCGTTCCGTATTATATTGAGAAACATAGAGAGTCTTGATAGGAGCAGTAAAGCCGATACAGGAAATGAATCCTGCACCGGCTTTATTTTCTTCTATCCCTTTCTTTTATAACTTTCGAGAGCATATACATATCATCCAGCATGTCGCCAATACCAGATAAGTGCCCACTATCAGTATTGCTAAAAGAGTTCCCTGTAAATAAACAGAATCCTCCACTGTTACGGCAACAATATAACTATCGTCCCGTCTCGTCATACATCTACAGTGTTTCCCATCTATTTTAACATGCTTAACAACTACTTGATTCTTGTCTACCTGTTCAGACGATATCCCGATTGCATCAAGTTTCTCTCGTATTTCCATCAACACGGTTCATTTCCAAATAGATGAAAAACGGTTGAGAATTTGTAGGTTCTATGATAAGATATTAACTGTGTCTGGAATACAGATACAATTGTTCCCTTAGTTAAATGGATATAACGAGGTCCTCCTAAGGGTCAGGTGGAGCAATCCCCTTTCGGAAGCGATTTATGAAATAAATTTGAAAATTGCTCCATTACAATTAAATACGTCTCAGTACCTCAGTAGGATAGAGGGTTCGCCTCCTAAGCGAAACGTCGCAGGTTCGATTCCTGTCTGGGACGCCAGCAAACAACGCTGAAAGCCTTGATTTATCGAGGTTTTCAGCTTCTTTTGTTTTTGGCTTATAACCTGTCGGATAAAAACATATTCAATTTATATTTTGCAATTTCTTTTGATTTTCAGAATTTGTAATTCGATATTTTTATGACTGTTTGAGTAGAAGAGTTTGCTAACACTTTTTTTATTTTGAAAAAATATCAGCAGATTTTTGAAGATTTGCTAACACTTTTGAAAAATTACTTTGAAGCTGATTGTTTCAAAAGCATTTCTTTCATCTCCGGCGTAAGTGCTTTTAAAAGCTGTAAAAGCTCCATATCACTGTCTGATAAGCCGTTGCTTTCTGGCTGAACTTCCTCATTTTGTGGTTGCATTTCCGAATCATGGTTTAGAGTGGAATAAAATTGTTCGTCCATCTTTTGAGCATTGTAACGTCTATCTTCGTCTATGATTTCTGAATAAACGTCTGTAACCATTTCTGCTTCTGCATGACCTGTATCGCCTTGTACCGATTTTACATCGCCGTTGGTCATTTTCAATTTGTATCCTGTGGATAAATGACGCAGACTGTGGAAAACAACTTTTTCATAGCCATTTTGTTCGCATAACTTTTGAAATCTGTCTCTCACAATTCTACTTTCAACGGGATTTCCATTTTCCAAAGCTATAACAAGGTTGTAATTGTTATAAGCGTCTCCTAGAAATTCCTGCAATTCCTTTTGGTCTTTTTGATATTGCACCAGCAATTCTGCAACTGTCTTTGGCAATCATACGGTACGATTACTTGTTTCTGTCTTTGGTGTCTTTAATACAAGCCTTGTTGTGCAATGTGGCTTTTGTGTCGGAAAAATCTTGATAATATCTTTTTCCTTTAATTTCTCCAATACGCATTGAACAGGAAAACGCCAAATGCATACAGATGGTTAATAAATCGTCGTCTGACTGCTGAATTGCTTCACGGAATGTATCTACACTCCATACTTTTCTTTTTACCTTAGGAACTTTAGGAAGCGTTGCTAATGAAGCAGGGTTACGCTTGTTGGTATCAATATATTCCCAACGGATTGCTTGATTTAATGCACAGCGTATAATGTCGTGTATTTTCTTGATATTGGCAGGTTGTACGCAACGTCCAGTAGCTTTTCTATTAGCTCTGGGTACTTCTGGAACACTCAATAAATCGTTGTAGTAGGCAGATAATTTCTTTGTGGTAATCTCATTTAACTTCCAATCCCCGATAAGTGGATTGATGTAATTTTCAATAGTACCAACCTTACTACTAAATGTACTAGGCGACCATTTTGACGTACCATAGAGATTAACAAATATTTTTAAAAAGTCACAAAGCGTAATATCTTCATCGGTACTATCAAGTTCTTTTTTCGATTCATCAATCTGACGTGCAAACTGTTCCTCTAAGGGAACAATCACATAACCATATTTTTCTTGATAATACTCAACAAATGCTTTTCTCTGCTTTGCTTCTTTCTTTGTCTCTAACGTATCCCATTTCTGTTTACGTTCTCCTGCATTGTCTAAATACCAGTAAATAACGGAAAATGTTGATTTTCTTTTTTTGATTGAAGCCATAATATATTCTCTCCTTAACAGTTAATTTTGATTTAACCATTTATCGAAAGAATCTTTAGATACCCGTATGGCTCTACCAGCACGAACATAAGCGAACTGTCCACTTTTAACCAATGCGTAAGCCACTTTTTTACTCACACATAATTGTTCTGCAATTTCCTCTACTGTATATGTCTTTTTCTCCTTTTTGGGAGTTTCTGTATTTGATGTATCACTTATCACGAGTAATAATAACTCCTTTCCGTGTGATAACAGCAAAATACATACGTTTAACAAGGTCATTATAGCATATCAATAACTCTTGCGGATATGTTTTTTGCCGTTGCTAACACTTTTGCTAATACTTTTTATATGCAGACAAATGGCTTTGGCAAGCTAAGAAGTAAGCGGAACAGGAAAGAGGGAAGTGCTTATATGAAGCGTTCCGCAGATATTACCTATTCGATTTTTATGTCAAATTCCAATATCATTTTCATAATGGCTTCTCTGATACGACCTTTTAACTCCATATCCACAGCGATATATACATTTCCGTATTCATCATATAATGGGCGAATACAGCTTTTTGATATATACGGGTCATAGAAATCTAAGATTTTATCAATGGAAATTTTGTCGCCGTCCATAGCCGATGAAATCACATAAAATGATGGCTTCTTATACGAACGTTTTTGTTTCAAATACTAATTTCCCTCCTCTAATGACTTTTTCATTTGTTTTAATGCATAGTGTCGGTTTTGAAATACACCACTTCGGGATATATTCTGCAATTTTGCAATTTCCGTATCACTCATATCCAAGAAATAGTACATAAGTACATTTTCACGGTAACGGTCAGATAATTGTTTAATGACTTTTGCCAGCTCATCGTCATATACATAAATGTCATGTCCACATATATTGAAAGTCGTGTAATCCGTTTTATATGTATCCCATATAGCAACTTTATCTATGATAATGTCGGGAAGCTCACAAAAGGGGATAGCTTCTGCTTGATTCTTTTTCAACTCTTTGTAGTAATCTTTTACAACTCCGAAAACAGTTTTTTTTTAACAACTATCAAAACGACACATTACAGTTTTCTGGAAGTCAGATGGTTTCACGTTCTCACCTCCTCCCTGTGCTGTTTTGTATCTATCCCTCTTTCCACTCCATATAAGAAAAAAACAGGGCAGTTGCTAAGTGATTTGAAAAAATAATCGCTATTTTAGATAAAATTTATATTTGCCCTCAATATATAGCCGACGAGAAAGGCAAAAATTGTTCAATTCGATAAAAAACGACAAAAAAAGACCTGCACACTTAATGTACAGGTTAAGGAAATGGTGATTTCTTATAAATTAGTATTTAATTTTTGTTGCCATCGTATAAACGTATTCTTCTGGTGTAGGGCGTTTCTTTCCAAAATAACTTGAAAATTCAGCTTGCACATCTGGGTCATCGCTGTAATACATTTCATCAATGGTTGACTGAATACGTTCTTTTACTTCTGATACGGAAACACCCTGTTGATGTGCAATCGCTTTAAACACTTGTTTTGTATCACGTTTTTTGATACACAACATCTAACCACAACCTTTCTGAATAAATTTATTTCCATTCGATAATATCACAAAATATGAAAGAAAACACAATAAATAATTTTGTATATCCCCTTAATTTTAGTCATTCTTCCACCGATTGATATAATTTATCTATCTTTTCTTTAATTACAGATTGTTCCATTGATTTATCAGAAAAATAAAATAACTCTGTTTCTCCAATTTCATTTTTCTCTATATAACATTGAAGCACACCCAATGCTGGAAGTGTATAATAATTAACAACATTTGTAGAAAATTCTCGGTCAGCAGGATACTTAACTTTAGGTGTATCAACTATGTTCAACACTTCTTGTACTAATTGACTTATTTCATCAGTTGTTATCTGATTATTATCATCATAAATTATATCTATCGACATAGTATTTTTATTATATACTAATTTCTGACCATATTTTTCTTCAACCATCTTTTTCGCTTTTTCAAAAAAATCTTCATTTTTTAGGATAGTAGAAAGATATTCATCACGACATCCAAAATGATATGTATTATTATATATTAAATCTCTTACTTTAAATTCTAGCCCATTTTCATCTTCAAAGATTCCCTCATTTTTTTGTTTATCAAATGATTTAACAACTTTAAATTCATGATCTGGATATGCATTTTGCAAACACATAATAATCCTTTGATCTGTATCTTTTCCTGTTAAAGCATTATCCGCATTAGCTTTTTTCAAGCCACAGCCGCTCAATAAGGATATTAGCATAACCATTATTAATCCTCCTATAATTCTTTTCATTCTATCCTCCTTTTTTATGTCTATTCCATAAAAACTATGGAATAGACGTAAAATTATTTATAAACTACAATCAATTTATTACCTTCATTTCTTACTTTCAACTTGTCATCTTCTACTATTGCTGATCTGATTGTTTCTCTATACTTCGGATCATCAATATACAATACGCTTTCTTGGTGTAAATCCTTTTTGTTATATCCTGCATCTGACCTAATCGCCAAATTCCAGAAATGATTCCCATCTTTCGTATAAGAAGATACATCATTTTCTAGTAATGTTTTTCCTTTATTATCATAAATTCTTTGGCTTGTATGAATTTCATCTTTTCCATCTACTGAAGCATACCAATTACCGCCATCTGTATTTTCATATAAGCCTATTTCACCTCCATAAGCATTTCCAAAGCCATACGTTCCCTTCCAAAATTGCAAACGATAATTTTTATTATTATACTCATACTGAATTACTCGAGTATCTAAATCCATTCCTAAATATGTACCTGCATCATCAAATAAATCTGCAAATCCAGATAATTTTTGAATTGTTTTTCCATCATTAGTATAATAATAATCTTTATCACTGTTATATTCAAATGCCAAATATTTGGAAATAGGATATTTAAACATATTATATAACTCTTGTTCCATTTTGTTATTACTAGTTACCCTATTAATTATATTTTTTCCTACAGTCTTAGACCAATATTCATTAAATTTTTCTCCGCCTCCTTTAAATAAATCTTTCCAAAATTTTGGTAATCCGTCATATTTATTTGCGGTAACTTTTAAAATCGATGGTCCATTATCCTTCCACCAATCCATCGCTCTGTCCGTCGAGGTACACATCTCTCTTTGAATTTTCTTTCGTATTTCATGAGTACGATCTTCTGCGTATGCTTTAAATGATGAATATGTTTTATAACGCTCTATTTCATTATTAACACTCTTAATAAATCTACTTCCTGCGGAAACAACTTTGTGATATGTATTGCTTATTGAAGTTTGTGCTTGTCGATATTTGTTTTGTACTGCATTTTTTGCCTTTTGTATCGCTTTTTTAGGATTCTTTACTGTATTCTGAACCCAGCCAACAGCTTTTTTAACAGTGTTCACCACCGTCTTAGCAACATTTTTAACTGTCTTTACAACATTTTTAACTACTTTTTTTGCAGTATTAGCAATTTTCTTTCCAACACGTTTCACTGCACTTGCAGCCTTTTTCCACCATGAATGTCCTGTCGGATCATCATAGTTTACCGGATTATTGGATGTATATGCATATCTGTTTCTGGTCAGTGGATTTTCTGTCGTTCCAAGGTCACTATCTTCAGTTGTAAAGGTTCCGTTCTCTGCGTTATAGTATCTTGCCCGCAGATACTGAAGTCCTGTTTTTACATTTGTGGACTCCCCATTGTAACCGTAGTAATTGACACCGTCTGCTGTTCCTGATGTAAGGTTACCGTATGAATCATACTGATAACTGTTCGTCAGATTAGCTGTTTCGGTCAGGATTCCGGTCACGCTGTTTCTTCCGTCATATAAATAATAACTGCTTTCTTCCGATTTATCAACGCTTACCCGTTCTCCGATTCCACTTTCTCCATAAGTATAAGCCTGACGTACTTTCTCGTCTGCTCCATACTCTGCAAGGACTTCTGTATTCTCGCGATTGATATCGTTGATATACTCTGTCAGTGTGTATCCTTTGGCATTGGAACCGCCTTTTACCAGAGAGGCAAGCTGCTCTTTCGGGCTGTTTCCATCTTCGGTACGCTGGTTCGCCGGGATCAGGACTTCATCGCCATAGCAGTCTTCCCATTTATAGGTGTTATCAAGTTCGAATACCCGGTTGTTATCTCCATCGTACATGGCTGCCATCAGGACTGTTCCACCCTGTTTTACTACTGCCAAACGATTCTCTGCTGTGTATTCATAAGTAACCGGATCTGCACTGTTTGTCTTATCACATTCCTGGATCAGATTGCCATCTTTATCATAGCTGTAGGTTGTTCCCGGATCGCCCCAGATCT
>OLQJ01001002.1_pt1 | contig 11101 bp, 7 predicted proteins | sample 1673231 | NCBI WGS metagenome assembly OLQJ01 (sample SAMEA3136769, study PRJEB25190) | human gut metagenome | biome: human gut; feature: human-associated habitat; material: faeces | place: Austria | collected 2013
GAGAGACTGAAGGGATTTTTTATATTTATAAACGATCTAAAAACTACTCCTCACGCTGCTTCTTCCATTCCTCCGCACACTCTTCCAAGGCCTTATACCAAGCCTGGCCGAACTTACGGATCAAGGGTTCCTTGAGGAACTTATAAACCGGCAATTGCTCTTTCTTTCCTAAGATCTCCGCTGCCTTACAAACGCTCCAGCGATGATAGTTCACGGCCTTGAAATCCCGATACTGAGTGACACGTATCGGGTAAAGATGGCAAGAAACAGGCTTATAGAAATCCGTCTTACCTTCCCGGTATGCTTTCTCGATAGCGCATTTACAAGTACCATCGGCGTCGTAACAGGTAAAGACACAATCTTTGCCGTTCACGATAGAGGTAACCGTATCGCCTTCCTCATCGATATAAGCTACGCCTTGCTTATGAATGACCTCTTGAGCTTTCGGGGATAAATCATCCCAGATAATGGGCAATACTTTCTGGAGCTTCGCCAACTCCGAATCCTCTAATGGAGCGCCGGAATCTCCTTCCACGCAGCACTCCCCCTTACATTTGGAAAGATCACATAAAAAATAACGCTCGATAACGTCAAGACTTACTAAAGTGTCATCTATCTGGATCATAAGATGCGCCTAGCTCTTATTTAATCAATGACTTGCCAGTCATCTCCTTCGGCTGTTTCAAGCCCAAGATGTGAAGGATTGAAGGAGCCACATCGGCCAAGATACCATCCTCTACTTTAGCGTCCTTGTTGGCTGTCACATAAACGAATGGAACAGGGTTCAAGGAGTGAGCCGTATTCGGAGTGCCATCCTCGTTCAAGGCGTGATCCGCATTACCATGGTCAGCAATGATGATTACCTCATAGTCGTTGGCTTTAGCGGCCTCAACCGTATCGTGCAAGCAAGCGTCGATCGTTACGACCGCTTTCTCGATCGCTTTGTAGATACCCGTATGGCCTACCATATCACCGTTGGCGTAGTTCACTACGATGAAATCGAATTTCTTCGTATTGATAGCGTCCACCAATTTATCTTTCACCTCGAAAGCGCTCATTTCCGGTTTTAAGTCGTAAGTAGCCACTTTAGGAGAAGGGACCAAGATACGCTCCTCGCTATCGAACGGAGTCTCGCGGCCACCGTTGAAGAAGAAAGTCACGTGAGCGTATTTCTCTGTCTCGGCGATATGCAACTGAGTCTTACCTACGTTTGCCAAGAACTCACCCAGCGTATTATTTACGTTCTCTTTGTCGAACAAGATATGAACACCCTTGAAGCTAGCGTCATACGGAGTCATACAGAAATATTGCAAGCCCGGGATCGTATGCATACCAGCCTCCGGCATATCTTGCTGAGTCAATACAACCGTAAGCTCTTTCGCACGGTCGTTACGATAGTTGAAGAAGATCACGACATCGCCTTCCTCGATAACAGCAACCGGCTTTCCGTTCTCAACGTGAACGATCGGCTTGATGAACTCGTCCGTTACACCCTCGGCGTACGACTCTTCCATCGCTTTTACCATGCACTCGGCTTGCTTACCCTTACCTTCGACCAATAAGTCGTAAGCCTCTTTCACACGTTCCCAACGTTTGTCACGGTCCATAGCGTAATAACGTCCGATGATAGAAGCGATCTTACCGCCGGTAGTCTTCAGATGATTCTCCAACGTCTCGATAAAGCCTTTACCACTCTTCGGGTCTGTGTCACGACCATCCATAAAGCAGTGGATAAATGTATTTTCAATGCCATATTCTTTAGAGATATCGCAAAGTTTGAACAAATGATCGAATGAACTGTGTACACCACCGTTTGAAGTCAATCCCATAAAGTGAATATTCTTGCCATTTTCCTTTGCGTAAGAGAAAGCGGAAACAATCTCGGGATTCTTCATTATGCTGTTGTCGGCACATGCACGATTAATCTTTACCAAGTCTTGGTAAACGATACGTCCTGCACCGATATTCAAGTGTCCTACTTCGGAGTTACCCATCTGTCCGTCGGGCAAACCAACGTTCTCACCGCTAGCCTGCAATTCAGAGTGCGGATAGTTTGCCAACAGAGAATCCCAGTAAGGAGTGGGAGTGTTAAAGATTACATCGTCTTTACCTTGATCGCCGATACCCCAACCATCAAGAATCATTAAAAGGGCTTTTTTACTCATAATCTTATTTTGTTTAAAGTTTATCCTTGCTTTTTCCGGGTGCAAAGGTACAAAAAAGCCCTGTCAATGAATAATGTTTCACCTATTTTTTATAAAGGAAGTTTGATGATAAAATGCAGTCCGTCTTTAAATTCCATATCCCGAGTCAATTTTGCATTCATACGCCCGGCAATCATTTCACAAACCAGCAAAACAATATCCGGCGCACCGGCAAGACACGACTATCCCCCTTTGTTCTGTAATGCGGTTAATATACTTCGGCAAATACTCTAATTATATTATTTGATTAGTACGTACTACACATTCTTCCGGAAATCGATATAGAAGCATCGATTCTTGTGTTATAAAACATACCATTTTATCTTGCTGTTTATGAATAAATAGCATTCCTTTGCATCGGGACAGTTCAGCACAGTTTGCATTGTCCGTGTAAAACCTTAAACAGTTCATGAAAGTTACCTTTGGACAGCAGACCACTAAAGTGAAACAACTGGCTGATTTACTCAGTCAGGAGATTTCCATGGGCAAATATAGATCGGACTGCACATTACCGTCCATCAACAAACTGAGCCGTGACTATCAAGTATCGCGGGATACAGTATTCAAAGCATTCATTGATTTAAAAGACCGGGGAATAATAGACTCTACTCCGGGAAAAGGTTACTACGTTACCAACAAGCTTACAAACATTCTGCTTCTGCTGGACGAGTATTCTCCCTTTAAATACTCGTTATATAATAGTTTTATCAAAAAACTATCCATCAACTACAAAGTAGATTTATTGTTTCATCAATATAATGAACGACTTTTCAATACCATCTTACGTGAATCAATAGGCAGATACAACAAATACATTGTGATGAACTTCGACAATGAGAAACTATCCCCCCATCTTTACAAAATAGATTCGTCTAAGTTACTGCTGTTGGATTTCGGGAAGTTCGATAAAAAGGATTATTCATACGTATGTCAGGATTTTGACGATTCCTTTTATCATGCATTGGCCGCATTAAAAGAACATTTGAGAAAATATCAGAGACTAGTACTTTTATTTCCCGAAGACATCAAACACCCCCGTAGCAGTTGTCAGTATTTCAATTGTTTCTGTCAGGATTATCACATTGATTCAGCCATTGTGGAAAATACAGACCGGATACAAGTCCGCAAAGGAGAAGTGTACATTGCAATCCGTCAGATAGAGGTAGTCAATATAATCAAGCAAAGCCGGACGACCGGGCTGAAATGCGGAGAAGATTTCGGACTGATAGCCTACAATGACACTCCTGCCTACGAGGTAATAGACCAAGGGATCACCGTACTAAGTATCAACTGGGAAGAGCTGGGGAGGAAAGCCGCAGAATTTGTGCTAACCGGACAGGAAATAAGAACTTATCTTCCTACCGAAGTCCATTTAAGAAAGTCCATTTAAGAAATTCAATTTAATAACTAAAACCTATGTATATCATGAAAAAGTATCCTAAAATCGGGATTCGTCCCACTATCGACGGTCGCCAGGGTGGTGTCCGCGAAAGCCTTGAAGACAAGACTATGAACCTGGCAAAAGCTGTTGCCGAACTGATTTCATCCAACTTGAAAAACGGTGACGGAAGCCCCGTAGAGTGTGTAATAGCAGACAGCACCATCGGTCGTGTAGCCGAAAGCGCTGCTTGTGCCGAGAAATTCGAACGCGAAGGAGTAGGGGCGACCATTACCGTAACCAGTTGTTGGTGCTATGGCTCCGAAACAATGGATATGCACCCGCACTGGCCGAAAGCAGTCTGGGGATTCAACGGCACAGAGCGTCCGGGAGCCGTTTACCTAGCTGCCGTATTAGCCGGGCACGCACAGAAAGGGCTGCCTGCATTCGGTATTTACGGACACGATGTACAAGATTTGGATGACAACACGATTCCGGCTGATGTGGCAGAGAAACTATTGCGTTTCGCCCGTGCCGCCATGGCTGTGGCCAATATGCGCGGAAAAAGCTATCTTTCTTTCGGTAGTGTCTGCATGGGTATCGCCGGCTCTATTGTCGATCCTGACTTTTTCCAGGAATATCTGGGAATACGTAATGAAAGCGTGGACGAAACTGAGATCCTGCGCCGTATGGAAGAAGGAATCTATGACCATGAAGAATATGCCAAGGCAATGGCCTGGACTGAAAAATATTGCAAGCCCAACGAAGGGGAAGACTTTAAGAACCGTCCCGAAAAGCGCAAAACCCGTGAAGAGAAGGATGCCGACTGGGAATTTATTGTAAAAATGACTATCATCATGCGTGACTTGATGGTGGGCAACCCGAAATTGCTTGAAATGGGATTCAAAGAAGAAGCTATCGGCCATAATGCCATCGCAGCCGGCTTCCAGGGACAACGCCAATGGACTGACTGGAAACCAAACGGTGACTTCAGTGAAGCACTGCTTAACACCACTTTCGACTGGAACGGTATTCGCGAAGCATACGTTCTGGCTACCGAAAATGATGCTTGCAATGGTGTTGCCATGTTATTCGGTCACCTGCTGAGTGGTTGTGGACAGATGTTCTCCGACATCCGTACTTACTGGAGCCCCGAAGCGGTGAAACGTGTTACCGGCAAAGAACTTACCGGAATGGCTAAAAACGGTATCATCCATCTTATCAATTCTGGTGCAACCACTCTGGACGCTACCGGTGAGAGCCATAATGAAGCGGGAGAGCCCTGCATGAAACCTAACTGGGAAATGACTGAAGCCGATGTAGAAGCTTGTCTGAAAGCTACAACTTGGTATCCGGCAGATCGCGACTATTTCCGTGGAGGCGGTTTCTCTTCCAATTTCTTGTCTAAAGGCGGTATGCCTGTCACCATGATGCGTCTTAATCTGGTAAAAGGCTTAGGCCCAGTATTGCAACTGGCAGAAGGCTGGACAGTAGATATTGATCCGGAAATCCATCAGGTACTGAACATGCGTACAGACCCCACATGGCCTACTACTTGGTTTGTACCCCGCCTATGCGATAAACCTGCATTCCGTGATGTGTATTCAGTAATGAACAACTGGGGAGCCAACCACGGCGCTATCAGTTATGGACACATCGGACAGGATTTAATTACTCTGGCATCTATGCTACGTATTCCTGTTTGTATGCATAATGTAGAAGACGACAAGATTTTCCGCCCGGCATCATGGAATGCTTTCGGTATGGATAAGGAAGGTTCCGACTACAGGGCTTGCTCAACTTACGGACCTATTTATAAATAGTTAATAAATTGAGAATTGAAAATTAAAAATTGAGAAATGGTTATATGCCTATCCTTTTTTGTTTTCAATTCTCATTTCTTAATTTTTAATTCTCAATCTTTAATTTAAGAAATGAAAGATACAGATCAACCCATCCTGCACAAAGATGGAGTCAGCTACGTGCTACCATTTATATTAGTCACCTGCTGCTTCGCCCTGTGGGGATTCGCCAATGATATCACCAATCCGATGGTGAAAGCGTTCTCGAAAATCTTTCGGATGAGTGTTACCGATGGCGCATTGGTACAAGTTGCTTTTTATGGCGGATACTTCGCCATGGCTTTTCCGGCAGCAATGTTCATCCGGAAATATTCTTATAAAGCTGGCATCCTGTTAGGGTTAGGCCTCTATGCCGTAGGAGCCTTATTATTCTTCCCCGCCAAAATGACCGGCAATTATTATCCGTTTCTACTAGCCTATTTTATCCTGACTTGTGGACTTTCTTTCCTCGAAACCAGTTCTAATCCTTATATCTTGTCCATGGGAACGGAAGCTACCGCTACCCGACGCCTCAACTTGGCTCAATCATTCAATCCCATGGGGTCTTTATTGGGAATGTATGTAGCCATGAACTTTATCCAGGCAAAGCTGAATCCAATGGATACGGCAGAACGAGCTCAACTGAATCCGATGGAGTTTGCAATAGTGAGAGATGCGGATCTTTCCGTACTCATCGCTCCTTATTTAACAATCGGTATTGTCATCTTTGTGATGTTTCTCATTATCCGTTTTACTAAGATGCCTAAAAATGGTGACCAATCCCACGGCATCAATTTCGGACCGACTTTGAAACGTATTTTCTCCATTCATCATTACCGTGAGGGAGTTGTGGCACAGTTCTTCTATGTAGGTGCGCAAATTATGTGTTGGACCTTTATCATTCAATATGGTACACATCTGTTCATGTCACAAGGTATGGAAGAAAAAGCCGCCGAAGTGCTGTCACAAGAATACAACATCATTGCGATGGTTATTTTCTGTATCAGCCGCTTTGTCTGTACCTTCATCTTACGCTACCTCAACCCAGGTAAATTATTGGCCATACTTGCCATTGCGGGTTGTTGCTTCACCGCCGGAGTCATCTTCTTCCAGGATATCTGGGGTATGTACTGCCTGGTAGCTGTTTCAGCCTGTATGTCATTAATGTTCCCCACAATCTATGGCATAGCGCTTACCGGATTGGGAGATGATGCAAAGTTTGGAGCAGCCGGCCTGATTATGGCTATTTTAGGAGGTTCCGTACTTCCTCCTTTACAAGCAAGTATTATTGATATGAATACCATTTGGAATATGCCAGCCGTAAATGTTTCATTTATCCTGCCATTTATCTGCTTTGTGGTTATTACGATTTATGGACACCGCTCTTACCAGCGAGGGAAATATTGATATGCTGCATGAGACCATTGTAAAAAAATGAAACGAAGAATCTGTTACTACCCATATGGATCAAACAGATTCTTCGCCTTATTTTCAACAACGTAAAATGAAATGCAAAGAAGTCATCCCATCCTCCTATATTTTCTTTAAATTAGAAAGGAATCTCTAATTGGGGATCTGTCCCCAACAAATTAAAAGTCATCCGATGATATGGCGTTGTTCCATATTCACGAATAGCCGCACGATGCTTTTTAGTAGGATAACCTTTATTACTATTCCAATCATAAAAAGGATATTCTTTATGCAGACCATTCATATAATCATCACGATAGGTTTTCGCCAAAATAGATGCAGCAGCAATAGACAGATATTTTCCATCTCCTTTTACCACTGTAGTATGCGGTAAATCCTGATATTTTTTAAAACGATTCCCATCAATCAATAAATGTTGAGGACGAATTTTCAATTGATCCACAGCACGATGCATTGCCAGAAAAGACGCATTAAGGATATTTATCTCGTCTATCTCTTCAGGAGTCACTACACCTACAGCCCATGCCAATGCTTCCCTTTCCACAATCTCTCGCAGCACATAACGCTGATGCTCCGTCAGTTGCTTGGAATCATTCAGCAATTCATTCTTAAAATCTACAGGTAAAATAACAGCAGCTGCATATACAGATCCTGCCAGACATCCCCTACCCGCCTCATCACAACCGGCTTCTATCAGGTCTTTATTCAAATAAGGTAATAACATAGTTCATCTTTATTGTTGCTTGCAAAGATATTCTTTTAAAAGAGAAACAAGAGTGTCTTTTTACAAAGAAAATCACTATTTTTGCAAAAATACGCTTGATTATGAAAAACAACCTACCTATATATATCCTCCTTTGCCTGTTGAACCTTTCATGGGTTCATGCCCGTAATAGGCAACAAGAAGCCGAGACACTGATTAAAAAGTCGGTTGATGCCTTATACAATAATCCGAAGCAGGCTAGTTACTATGCTGCCAAGGTAATTGAATTATTTCCTGAAGAAAGGCAAAATGATCAAAAAGCTGAAGCAATGTTCTATTACAGTCAGGCAGAAAAGCTATTAGGCAATTTTGATGTGAGCATTAAAAATCTATATGACGCTTTGGAGTATGCAACTCCTACCAATAAAGAGTTGAATGGACAAATTTACGCACTGATAGGAGCACTCTATTGCAAACTGACCGACTACAACAAAGCGATCGAAATGAGTGAGAAAGCCATCTCAATTTTTAAATCCATCGGAGATTCCATTTCTATCGCACTATGCTACAATGATCGTGGCATCATCCATTATTCCATGAATGAGTTCAAAACAGCTGAACAATTCCTTAAACAAGCCCTTACAATAAACCGCAGTCAGAAAAATTTAAGAGGGATATCCGCCAATTTGAATAATTTATGCTTATATGAGGGTGATTTTAATGAAAAGCTAAGTTTAATTAATGAGGCCATTGTCATCAACAAGAACTTGAATTCTCAATGGTCATTAGGGGAAAACTATAACAATATGGGAAAGCAATACTTCTATGCAAAGCAATACAACAATGCTTTGATGGCTTTACAAAAAGCATACGAAGTCGCTTCTTCCATTAGTGCCAAAGAACTGATTTGTGATAATTACGAATATTTATCTTGGGTATACGATGCCCTTGGAGACCATAAAAACGCTTATAAATGCCTGATGCAACTATATACTCTCAGCAAAGAGTTGCAAAGTGGAAGTAAATTACGCATCGTAGAACAGGAAATTTCCCATAAACAATATCAAAACCAACAAAGGAAAGCAGAACTAAGAGAACAAGCTTATAAAATAGAACTGCTGAAACGGAATCTGTTTGTACTAGTAATCATATTCATCTCATTGATAGTACTCAGTATATTTCTATACCAATGGTATAAACGCAAAAAGAATATGCAGTTAATGGTTGCCCGCTATAATCTGGAGCAATCGGAACATGAATTGGCAGAACTTAAAGTACGACAGCAAGAACTCGAATTAAAATCTGTCCAAAGTGCATTAGACAACAGTCGTCAGGAAGCTACCAGTTTTGCTGTATTCCTGCATAGCCGTAATGAATTGCTAGAGAAAATCAGAGAAATGATAAAGCAAGGATATAAGATGGACCAACAAGCATTGATTCCTCATCTGAAGAAAGTCAATGCCTTCATCAGCCAATATCAGAATGGAGATAAAACGAACAGCACCTTGCTGATGAATGTTGAAGAAAAGAACCAGGAGTTCCTTCAACGGCTATCCGAACGGCATCCTAATTTAACACAAGGAGAAAAATATCTAGCTACTTTATTACGGGTAAATCTATCTACCAAAGAAATCTCAATGCTCACAGGAAATGTTCCCAAAACAATCAACATGAATCGATATCGTTTACGTAAATCTCTAAACTTATCTTCGGAGGATGACTTGACAGACTATCTACAAAATATTTAAAGAACCTATATTTTTATAGTTTTTATTAAACAGCATTTTGTAGATATTATCTCTTTATATAGAACACTATATATCAATATATTACATTTATATTTGTAGATTAAAAAAGAGAGTTTTTTTATTCATTGTAGTTCATTTGTAGGGTATAATAATTAGGAATTTGCACATACAACCTATTACTTAGCGATGTGAAAAACAATTATTAACCTTAAAATTTATTCACATGAGTAAAAAGAATTATTTCAAGGAAAGAATCATACTATTGATTCTACTCTTTGCTTTTATGACTCCTTTCGGTGCATTAGCACAGACGATTCAACTGACTGGTCTGGTTACTGATGCTGCCAACGAACCTATTATTGGTGCCAGTGTAGTAGAGAAGGGTACAACCAACGGGGTCATCACAGACTTTGACGGTAACTTTGCATTAAGCGTATCCCCCAAAGCCACTATTATTATTTCTTATGTGGGCTATGCAACACAAGAAGTCCCTGTAAACGGAAAGACAAACATCCGGGTGACTTTGAAAGAAGATACTGAGATGCTGGATGAAGTTGTAGTAGTGGGCTATGGTACCATGAAGAAAAGTGATATGACCGGTGCTATTTCCTCAGTAGATGTAGACGATTTGGTAAAGCGCACCACAACCAACCCTGCAGAAGCATTGCAAGGTAAGATTGCAGGTGTAAACATTATGAAGGCTGGTGGTAATGCCGGTGCAGGTGTGCAGGTTAAAATCCGTGGTGTCAAAACGTTTGGTGATAACCAACCTCTTTATATCATTGATGGTTTTCCCGGTGATATTGAAAATGTGAATCCGCAAGATATTCAGTCAATGGAAGTACTGAAGGATGGTGCAGCCGCTGCTATCTATGGTTCGGTTGCTGCAAATGGTGTCATTATCGTAACTACCAAAAACGGTAAAAAAGGTGACATGAAAATTGATTTCAGTACTTATGTAAGCTTTACAAGCGTAGCAAAAAAGCTGGAACTGCTAAATGCCGAAGAATACAAAAGTGTTCATAAACAAATGTATCAGAACTATATGAACCAGTATCCCAATGATACAGAGGTTACTATGCCTGCATTTGTAAATAAAAACACAGGAATAGATACAGACTGGCAAGATGCCATGCTAAGGAGTGGTGTTTCACAAAACTATATGTTTAGTATCCGTGGCGGTTCCGAAAACGCCCAGTATTCACTCTCCTACAATCATGCCGACGAAAAAGGAATTTTTCTAGGTAACAACTATCGCCAAGACAATGCCCGTCTGAAACTCCATATGAATAAATATATCTTTGATATAGATGCAAATATCGCTTTCAAATTTACAGATAGCAAACAACCGGAATATTCCATTAAAGAAATGTACATGATTTCTCCGCTTGTTCCTATCTATGATGATACAAGAGAGTATGGCTTCGGCTTAAGTGACTTTGATGACCTGCCCAGTAACCGTAATGTTATGGCTGACCAGCATTATGAAAAATCTACAGACAAAAAATATCATACCACAGCCAATGTTGCCTTGACTATGAACTTCACCCCATGGCTGAATTTCAAGACAAGCTATGCATACAGAGGTGAACACCAGCGTCAGACTTATCATACTCCGGCTTATGTTGCCGACCCAAAAGCCAAACGTGACTATCCTTATCATAGCGAAACCACAGGATACTGGGAAGAACATGTATGGGAAAATGTATTAAGTTTTAATAAGACATTTGGAAAACACAACGTCAATGCAATGGCAGGTACTTCCATGACTGCTCGCAAATATACATGGAATTCTG
>OLQJ01001013.1_pt1 | contig 10932 bp, 9 predicted proteins | sample 1673231 | NCBI WGS metagenome assembly OLQJ01 (sample SAMEA3136769, study PRJEB25190) | human gut metagenome | biome: human gut; feature: human-associated habitat; material: faeces | place: Austria | collected 2013
GACGATGACTTCTATGAAGATGATTATGTAGAAGACGACGATTACGAAGAGGATGACTTTGAGGAAGACGATGACTTTGAGGAAGAGGACGACTTCGAGGAAGACGATTTCGAGGAAGAGGACGACTTCGAAGAAGAGGATGATTTTGAGGAAGACGACTTTGAAGATGAGCTTCCTGAGATTCCGGATCCGGAAGACCTTGAAGGAGACTTGGAAATTGAAGAACCATCTGAGGAAGAGATTCAGCGCAGAATTAAGAAGTCAAAAGGAAGCGGAGTTCCATTTGATACCGGATTTGTTGTAACAGGAAGATATGACTTAAGTGCAACCAGTGAGATTGGACTGAAAGCCGGACTGACAGAGGAGCAGAAGAAATTATTCTCTTACTTCGTACCGGTCAGAGGAATGAGTGAACAGATTGTTGCAGTACTTGATAATGACAGACGTGCCCAGAGAGAGGGAACTTCAAGAACCGGTAACTTAATGATCATTGGCCGTAAAGGATCTGGAAAAACAGTCCTTGCAGTAGATATTGTAAAAGCAATCCAGAAACAAAGAAATCTGAAACAGGGTAAAGTTGCTATTGTTACAGGTGAATCGCTGAATAAGAAGGAACTTGGCAATATTATCCAGAAGCTTCGCGGTGGAGCGATCATCATCGAAAAGGCTGGTAAGTTGAATTCCAGAACAATCAAGGAACTGAATGCATTGATGTCAAGAAAGACCGGAGAGCTTCTCTTTGTTCTTGAAGATCAGAGAAAACCTCTGGAGAGAATTATGACAGCTAATCCGGATTTCAAAAAGAAATTCACTTCTAAGCTTGAGCTTCCGGTATTCATCAATGATGAGTTAGTAACATTTGGTCAGACTTATGCGAAGGAAAATGGATATAAGCTTGATGAAATGGGAATTCTGGCACTTTACAGCCGAATTGATGTAATGCAGCGTGAAGATCATGCGGTTACAGTTGCGGAAGTAAAAGAAATCATGGATGAAGCAATTAAACATTCACAGAAAGCAAATGTAAAGCATCTTGCAAGACGTGTATTTGGAAAATCTACGGATTCGTCAGATCGCATTATTCTGAAGGAAGAAGATTTTAAAATTTAATGATATAGTGAATGTAAGTGATGAAGCAGGGATACAATTGTAGAAAATTGTATCCCTGTTTTTTGTCTGGAATCGAGTGACATAGATTGAATTTTGTGTTCTGCTAAGGTATACTTAAGATATTGAAATCCGGATGAAATGTGAGGGAAGTTTATGGAGAAAGAATGGAAAGCTTATGAAATCGGAGAATTAGATCAGTACCTTTTCGGACAGGGAAATCACTACGAAATTTATAAGAAGCTGGGTGCGCATATGGTGGATGACGAAGGGCAGAAAGGAGTTTATTTTGCTGTCTGGGCACCGAATGCGAAATCAGTGTCTGTAGTGGGGGAATTCAATGACTGGGATCGCACAAGAAACCCTATGACAAGGGCAGAATATATCGGAATTTACACATGCTTTGTACCAGGAGTAAAAGAAGGCATGATGTATAAGTTCTGCATTGAGACGATTACAGGGGAGTATCATATGAAGGCAGATCCGTATGCCAATTATGCAGAACTTCGTCCGGGTACAGCATCAAGAATAACGAATATTGAGAATTTGAAATGGACCGATAGTTCCTGGATGACTGCACGGGAAAAATGGAACCACAAAAAAGAACCAATGTCTGTATATGAGGTTCATATGGGTTCCTGGAAGAGACACCCAGGCACAGAGGACGAGGGATTCTATACTTATCGTGAGTTCGCAAAAGAAATCACAAAGTATATGAAAGATATGGGATATACGCATGTGGAGATCATGGGAATCGCAGAACACCCATTTGATGGATCATGGGGATATCAGGTGACAGGATATTATGCGCCGACAAGCCGTTATGGAACACCGGAAGATTTTGCGTGGATGATCAATTATCTGCATAGAAATGGAATCGGTGTCATTATGGACTGGGTTCCGGCACATTTTCCAAAGGACGAGCATGGACTTGCCGAGTTTGACGGAACAGCAACTTACGAGTATGCAGATCCAAGAAAAGGAGAGCATCCGGACTGGGGGACGAAGATATTTGATCTTGGCAAGAATGAGGTAAGGAACTTCCTGATTGCCAATGCACTTTTCTGGGTGGAGCATTTCCATATTGATGGACTTCGCGTTGATGCAGTTGCTTCTATGCTGTACCTGGATTATGGAAAGAAAGACGGAGAATGGGTTCCGAACCAGTATGGAGGTAATGAGAACCTGGAGGCAGTAGATTTCTTCAAGCATCTGAACACAGTTGTACTTGGAAGAAATCCGGGTGCACTTATGATAGCGGAAGAGTCTACGGCATGGCCGAAGGTAACCGGAGATGTAGAAGACGGAGGTCTTGGATTTAGCCTTAAGTGGAATATGGGGTGGATGCACGACTTTACGGAATATATGAAGCTGGATCCGTATTTCAGAAAAGACAATCATCATATGATGACATTTGCCATGAGTTATGCGTACAGCGAAGATTACATTCTCGTACTGTCACATGATGAGGTTGTCCATTTGAAATGTTCCATGATCAATAAGATGCCAGGACTTGGATTTGATAAATATGCGAACCTGAAAGCAGGATATGCATTTATGATGGGACACGCCGGAAAGAAATTGTTGTTCATGGGACAGGATTTTGCACAGCTTCGCGAGTGGTCAGAGGAACGTGAACTGGACTGGTATCTGTTGGAGGAGCCGGAGCATCAGGCAATTCAGTCATGGATGCGTGATCTACTCCACATGTATAAAAAGAAACAGGCGCTTTATGAACTGGATCAGTCATGGGAAGGATTCGAGTGGGTCAATGCAGATGATGCATACAGAAGCATTTACAGTTTTATCCGCCATTCTAAAGATGGAAAGCATAACCTTCTGTTCGTGATCAACTTCACACCGATGGCAAGAGAAGATTACCGTGTAGGCGTTCCTAGAAAGAAGCAGTATAAGCTGATTCTGAACAGTGACGATGTGAAATATGGCGGAAATGGCGAGAAGAGACAGAACATTTATCATGCCGTGAAGAAAGAATGTGATGGAAGACCATATTCATTTGGATACAAATTGCCGCCGTATGGGGTAGCAGTTTTTGAATTTTAAAATGTATAATAAGAGAGGTGTGGAAGAGAAACAGGGAGATGGAATTTGATTATTCCATCTCCCTGCTAAAGTTATGAATTAATTTTATTCTGCGTTTGTAGAAGTGTCGTTATTAGCATTGTTGTCAGTGCTGCCTGTATCGGTGTTGTTGTCCGTATTTTCTTCGACTGCGTCAGTGCTATCTGTATTATCGGAGTTTTCGGTATCATCGCCTCCGAACAGATCCTTGAAAAATCCTACGATTTTATCCCAGAGACCTTCGTCTTTTGCCTGATTTACGGCATCGTTTGCTTTGCTTTTTACGGCATCTAATGTGCTGTCGATGATTGCATCATTTCCGAGTGCTGCATCATCTGTATTGTTAATAATTCCGCCGTTGGAGTCATCTCCGCCAAAGAAGCCTTTGATGGAGGACCACAGGTTGCTGAAGAATCCTCCGGATTTCCCGTCCAGGTTGTCGAGAGTCTTTTTCAGTGCTTTGACATCGTAGTCGTACTGGGAAATAGATTCCATCAGACTTGTGATTTTTGCAAGCTGGTCATCGGTCAGTGTAATTCCCTGCTTATCGGCTGCGTCAGAAATCGCGTCCTGAATATCGGACGGATCAGTCAGTTTGTCTTCAATAACGGATTCTTTGACATCGTTGATCAGATCAGATGCTGTATCCTGACCGAGATCCTTGGCGAGGTCACCGGTTGTTACCAGCTCTTCTGTTGCAGTTGCTTTCTGGTCTTCGGAAAGTTCTTTCCCACTGGCTTTTTCGTAAGCCATCATAATACCTGTCAGTGCACCGGTTCCGGATACTTCAATTGGAGATCCGGCAACAACGTTACAGTTCTCAACGCCGGAAGTCAAAAGTGTACTGGCGATCATAGAACTTGTTACAAATGTCAGGTTTGCGACTTTTACCTGAATTCCGCCGCTGTCTGTCGGCTCAACATAAGAACAGCTATATGTTCTTGTACCAATCTGGGATTCGGTCGCGATCCCTTCCATATATTTTCTTTCGTCTGTGTTCGTGACTTCGATCGTGTCTACCTGATCGGCGGAAGTACCGAAGTATTTGTACATAGAAGCTTTCTGCTCGTCGGATAAGTTCGCTCCGAGAGTGACTACTTTTGCGCTGTCAGCCAGGGCAGTTACCGGCAGGCTTACAGATGCCAGAATTATTGCCAGGCTAAACGGCAGAACCCTTTTTAATTTTTTCATACTCATAATTATCCTGTGGTGTCAGACGCCACATCTCCTTTCTGTACACCCAATAATAGCATACTTGTGTAAAAGTAAAAAGTAAAAAATTCTTAACTATTTCGAAAGATTTTGTTACGGCCTTTGTACATCTGTGGACTAAGACAGGATTTCCAGCATTCTGGATTCAAATGTGTGTTCATTCACCATTCCACCCATGACACCGACTGCCTTTTTATCCTTGAAGAGAACAAATGTCGGGACGATTTCCGGGGCGTATTCTGCGGCGAGTACTGCAGATTCTTCAATTTCGACTTCGCAGAACTTGATTTTTCCGGCGTATTTCTTTTCGATATCCTCCACGACCGGCTTCATCATGGCACATTTCCCGCACCAGATAGCGTAGAACATAACGACGACCGGGAGAGAGGTATCTTTTACTTCTATTTGAAAATTTTTTGCAGTTAAATGTAACATCAAATCAACCTTTCTGATCAGTGCCTTCGGCAGTCAGAACCGTGGTTCAGAATATCATATACTTCTTTCAGGGATTTCCTGAAACAATTGATCCACCTGTGCAGACACCGATTTCGATAAGTGTATTCAAAAAACTTTTGTCGGAAGTTTTTTTTGTTATGACAATTTCGGCTCATGGCGAACAGACTCCGAAGGCTTTCTCATTAATAATATATGCGCTGTAGCGCTAAGAAAGTCACAGCAGACATCTTCTTTTAGCAATGAGCTTGCAGATCGGGTGATCCATGGATGAAAATTTCTCTTCATATTCTGTCATAATATTTCCAACGTTCATAATTTCATCATGGTGCAGGTCATAAGTACATTCGGAAATGCCCCATGTTTCGGATTCCCCTAAAGACTCAACGGAAAAATCAAAAAGATCACGGTTATCTGTCTTGAATTCTACCTGTCCGTCCTGGACAAGCAACTTGTCGTAACGTGCAAAAAATTCCGGTGATGTGAGGCGCCTTCTTGCATGGCGGGCTTTCGGCCATGGGTCGGAGAAATTCAGATAGATCCGGTCAACTTCATTTTCAGCGAACACATTTGCTATGTCCTGTGCGTCCATACAAATGAAGCGAATGTTTGGCAGAGTGCTTTCGTTTTCTTCTATATATATGTTTAACTTTTCCACAGCACGGAGAAGGACGCTTGTGTAGCGCTCGATTCCGATGTAGTTGATCTGTGGATTTTTCTGAGCCAGTGCCATGAGAAAACGGCCTTTTCCCATGCCGATTTCAATGTGGACCGGGTAGTCATTCTGGAATACATCAGATGCCCAGTGACCACGGAATTCTTCCGGAGTCTCGATAACCTGACTGCACTCTTTTAACACGCCTTCGGCGCGGGGTATATTTCTAAGTCGCATATATGATCTCCTTATTTGTTGTATTTCTTTATTTGCAAACTTCCCAAATCCGGGAGATTCTTGCCTTGCCTTAGTTTACAGGCTTTGGCAAAAAAAGTCAAACTCAATGGTGTATAGCGGCCATATCTATATCATATTGCCGAAAGGAATATGCGTAACGACTAAAATTTTTCTGAAAAACACAAATAATTTGTGCAAATTTTCAACATGTTAAGGAGAAGGTATATAAAACGGGAGGAAAGTGACTAAATTTTGGACAAATGAAAAAACTCAAATAAGAGAATATGCTTAAAAAATTGTCAAATAAAGTAATTGTTAAGAAAAAAAGAAATGATTGACATTTAAAAAACAGAAGAGTAAAGTAATCATGAAATTTGAAGAAGAAAGGGAGGGAGTCATACGGAGAAATTAACAGAGAGTCTGTTGGAAGAGCTGAATTGTGATACAGCATTTACTATTCCGTTATTCGGGGGAATTAAGATTAGTGAATCCGTGGCGGTCACATGGATCATTATGGCTGTAGTTGTATTGCTGTGTGTCATATTCGTAAGGAATCTCAGTGTAGAGAATCCGGGGAAAGCTCAGCTTTTATTGGAATCCGCAATCGGAAAAGGAGTGGACTTCTTTGAAGATGTTATGGGCAAAGAAAACCGAAGATATATCCCATATCTTATCACGGTGCTGATCTATATCGGAATTGCCAATATCATTGGATTGTTTGGGTTTAAACCGCCGACAAAGGATCTGAATGTCACAATAGCGCTGGCTGTTATGAGTATGTGTCTGATCGAGTATTCCGGAATACATAAAAACGGATTAAAACACTGGGTCAAACATTTTGCAAAGCCGGTTCCGTTCGTCGCACCGATCATGGTACTGGAGATTGTAATCCGCCCATTGTCCTTGTGCATGCGACTGTTCGGTAATGTGCTGGGAGCATTTGTAATCATGGAGCTTTTAAAAATAGTAGCTCCGGCGATTATACCAATCCCGTTTAGTTTTTATTTTGATATATTTGATGGATTCTTACAGGCTTATGTATTTGTATTCCTGACGGCGCTGTTCATGAATGAGGAGCAGGAGTAAAGCCGGAAGATAAGACGAACAGACTTAAAAGGGATTTAAGAAAACATTTTTAGACAAGAAGAAAAGGAGATTAAGATTATGTTAGTAGCAATTGGAGCAGGTATCGCAGTTTTAACAGGTTTAGGAGCAGGTATTGGTATTGGTCTTGCAACAAGCAAGGCAGTAGACGCTATCGCAAGACAGCCAGAGGCTGAGTCAAAGATCAGCAAGAACCTGATTCTTGGTTGTGCCCTTGCAGAGGCAACAGCTATTTATGGATTTATCATCGGTCTTCTGATTATCCTGATGCTGAAATAATTAGCAGTTCGTAAAGAAGCAGGAGAAAAGAAGAAAGGCAGGTGGGAAAAGGTGATAAAAGTAGATTTGAGCCTTCTCTGGACCATAATAAACCTTGTAGTCTTTTATCTATTACTGAAGAAATTCCTGTTCAAACCAGTTATGGGAATCATGGAAAAGCGTGAGCAGATGATTGCCGACGGACTGAAAAATGCAAGTGACAGACAGGAAGAGGCAGAGACTCTGAAAAAAGAGTATGAGTCAGCTCTTTCCGGTGCAAAAGAGGAGTCGGTCAAAATCGTTGAAAATGCCCGTGTAGAGGCTAAGAGACAGTCAGATGAGATTCTTGCAGATGCGGACAGAAGAGCAGATGCCACGATCGAACGTGCCAGAAAGACCATCGAGACTGAGCGAAAGCAGGCACTGGATGGCGTTGAGACACAGATTGCAGGACTTGCAATGCAGGCAGCCAGAAAGATTGTAGATGAAGAGACAAGAAAACAAGGAAATCAGGCGATTTATGATCAGTTTTTGGAAAGCGTAGGTGACGCTCATGACGGCAAAGACGAGTAATACAGTAAAGTTCGTTCAGCCGGCAGCGAAGCGCTATGCAAGAGTTCTGTACGAACTGGGAATTCCGAAAGCAGATATTGAGAAAACAAAAGAAATCTTCTGTCAGGTACCGGAAGTATATGAAGTACTGTTAAATCCGGTAATTACGGCAAAGAACAAATACAGTGTTATCGAACAGATATTTCCAAAGTCTATTTGTAATTTCCTGAAGGTAACATGCGAGAATCAGAGAATGGGCATGCTTTGGGACATTTTCGAAAGCTATGATAAATATTGTGAGGAGCAGCAGCAAGTTATGACTGCGACTTTAATATGTGTAGACGAGCCAGACGAAGAGCAGGCTGAGAAGATGAAAACATTTATTATGGATAAATATCATAAATCGAAGGTAAATCTGGAGGTCGAAAAAGACCCGTCACTGCTTGGAGGATTTATCCTGAGAGCGGGCAGTGATGAATATGACTGGAGCATTCGTGGAAGAATGAACCGGTTAGAACAAAAATTGACCTGGAGGTGAACGTAAGTGAGTTCAATCAATTCAGATGAAATTATTTCAATTCTGAAAAGTGAAATAGAGAATTTTGATGAGATCAGTAAAGACAGCGAAGTCGGAACTGTTGTAACAGTCGGAGACGGAATCGCTACCATTTACGGAATCGATCATGCAATGTACGGCGAGATCGTTACCTTCGAAAATGGTCTGAAGGGTATGGTACAGGATATCCAGAAAGACGAGATCGGATGTATCTTATTTGGATCAGATACAGGAATCAAAGAAGGAACAAAGGTTGCACGTACAAAGAAAAAAGCCGGAATCCCGGTAGGAGATAAATTTATCGGAAGAGTTATCAATGCCCTTGGTGCACCAATCGACGGTGCCGGAGAGATTGAGGCAGATGATTATCGCCCGATTGAAAATGAAGCACCTGGAATCATTGACAGAAAATCCGTCAGCGTTCCTATGGAGACAGGAATCCTTTCTATCGATTCCATGTTCCCAATCGGACGTGGACAGAGAGAGCTGATCATCGGTGACAGACAGACTGGTAAGACATCTATCGCAACAGATACGATCTTGAACCAGAATGGAAATGGAGTGATCTGTATCTATGTTGCCATCGGTCAGAAGGCATCAACGATTTCAAAAGTTGTAAATACATTTAAGACATCAGGAGCTATGGATCACACCATCGTATTAGCATCAACAGCAAGCGACTGTGCGCCGCTTCAGTACATTGCTCCTTATGCGGGAACTGCACTGGCAGAGTATTTTATGTACAAAGGAAAAGATGTACTGATCGTTTATGATGATCTTTCCAAACACGCAGTTGCGTACCGTGCATTGTCACTGTTACTTGGAAGATCTCCTGGACGTGAGGCTTATCCTGGAGATGTATTCTACTTACATTCCAGATTATTAGAGCGGTCCAGCCGTCTTAGTGATAAGCTTGGTGGAGGTTCTATCACAGCGCTTCCAATCATTGAGACACAGGCCGGTGACGTATCTGCTTACATTCCTACAAACGTAATTTCTATTACAGATGGACAGATATTCTTAGAGAGTAATCTTTTCTTCGAAGGTATGCGTCCGGCGGTAAACGTTGGTTTATCCGTATCCCGTGTAGGTGGAGCAGCACAGACAAAAGCAATGAAGAAGGCATGCGGAAGTATTCGTATTGACCTGGCACAGTATCGAGAGATGGAGGTATTTACCCAGTTCTCATCAGACCTTGATGATGCAACAAAGGCACAGTTAGCACATGGACGTGCAATCATGGAACTGTTAAAACAGCCATTATGCCATCCATTATCCTTACATGAGCAGGTAATTACATTATGTCTTGCAAACAATGGTATCTTTGATATCGTTATGCCAAAAGAAGTAAAGAAATATCAAAAAGATATTCTTTCTTATCTTGATCTCAAACATCCTGAAATCGGAAAAGAAATTGAGAAAAAGAAAGATTTAACTGATGAATTGATTGCAAAGATTATAGAAGCAGCAAAGGAATACACTGATAAATAACAGGCAGGTGTTGGTATGGCAAGTGCAAAAGAAATTCAGGACAGGATGCGAAGTATCAAAGATACATTGAAAATTACAAATGCAATGTATATGATTTCTTCCTCCAAACTGAAAAAATCAAAAAAAATGTTAGCGGACACAGAGCCGTATTTCTATACCCTTCAGTCTGAAATGAGCCGAATTTTAAGACATCTTCCAGATATGAACAGCATTTATTTTAAGACAAATGCAGAAATTCCGGAAAGAAAAAGAAAAGCCGGTTATATCGTCATTACAGCAGATAAGGGACTGGCTGGTTCTTATAATCATAATATTTTAAAACTTGCAGAAGAAGAACTTGAAAAAAGAGATGATTATAAACTGTTTGTTCTCGGTGAATTAGGACGGCATTATTTTGAACAGAAAGGAATTAATATTGATAAACAGTTCCATTTCGTTGTTCAGGATCCATCTTTAAGCCGTGCCAGAAGAATTGCCGAGGATTTATTAAAGCTTTACCATGAAAATCAACTTGATGAACTTTACATTATATATACAACCATGGTAAATGCAATGCAGGAGGAGGCACAGGTTGCCCAGCTCCTGCCACTGAAAAAAACAGACTTTAAGATTCCAGTTCCGATTGATATCCCATTAGAGGGACTTGCATTAAAACCTTCTGCTGAAGAGGTTATGGACCACATCGTTCCAAACTATGTAGTAGGTTTTGTGTATGGTGCGTTAGTAGAAGCATTTTCCTGTGAGCAGAATGCCAGAATGATGGCAATGGAAGGTGCGACAAACAGTGCGAAACAAATGTTAAAAGAACTGGATATTGAATATAACAGAGCCAGACAGGCTGCGATCACGCAGGAGATTACGGAGGTAATAGCCGGAGCGAAGTCGCAGAAGAAAAAGAAGAAATAAAAAGCGGAAATAATATAAGGAGGCTTTTTTGATGAAAACAGGAAAAATTATTCAGGTTCTTGGACCTGTAGTCGATGTTGAATTTGAAAATCAAGAATTGCCTGCAATCAGAGATGCTCTCGAAGTACAAAATGGAGATAAAAAATGTGTGATGGAGGTTGCACAGCATATTGGTAATCACGTTGTAAGATGTATTATGCTGGCAGCCAGTGAAGGTCTTCACAGAGATATGGAAGTTACTGCTGAGGGAAGCGGTATCAAAGTACCTGTTGGAGAGAAAACATTAGGCCGTCTCTTTAACGTACTCGGTGAAACGATT
>OLQJ01001014.1_pt1 | contig 10922 bp, 20 predicted proteins | sample 1673231 | NCBI WGS metagenome assembly OLQJ01 (sample SAMEA3136769, study PRJEB25190) | human gut metagenome | biome: human gut; feature: human-associated habitat; material: faeces | place: Austria | collected 2013
GTGTTCAAACGCGCTGTCAAAGTCATCATCAATTTCCATCGCAGCGGGCACAGATACCGGCGCTGGCGGGGCGGTATAAAACTTCGTCCCCAGCGGAAACAACTTCATCGCTTTTTCTCCCTTAATGATGCGATAAGTTGATTTCCCGCCAAGGTCTACCGTTCCATCCATAATAAGGCCGTATCGCTTCTCTGAAACTTCACCAATAGGATCTGCTTCCAGTGATGCCAAAGCAATCCGTGCCACTTCCATTTGTTCGCTACGAGTAAGCCCGTTTTCAAGCGGATTTTTAATGAACAATTCAATACGTTCTTTGGTAATAGTGCTCATGGGTTAGTCCTCACCTTTCTGTTGCACTACCGGAACCGATAAATCGACGCACCAGGAGATAACGCCGAATTGATCATCGTTCTGCGCTTCACCCCAAACGTAATATTTTGATCCTGGCCGACCCATTGCCGGGTCAAATACTTCTATGCCGCGTTCTGCCGTTAACGACATCAGAATCTGATGCAGGCCGCCTTTGATGTTCAGTGACGGAACGGTCAGGAAGTAAATAAACCCGTAAAGCAATTCGGCCTTGCGCTGGCTTCCGTAAAAATACGGGATTTTGTAATAATCCAGCGCGTCGTCGAGCCAGTCTGTTTTGTCGTGGAATTTCTGATGCCAGCGTTCCACTACCTCATCGACAGGTTGACCGGCAACCATTGCAACGCAGGTAGCCATGCAGGTGTTAAATGTTGGCTGCATTTGATGTTGAAGCATCACTCCCCCTTACCGATGCCAGCGGCGCGGTCTATGCGTTCGATTTCAGCCAGAATTAAAGCCCCTGCTTTTACCAGGTTGCGACGGCGGGCATTTGGCTTCCACCATGAAGCATCCCAAGGCCACCCCCACGGCTTGCCACCATTGCGGTTAACAGTTCCTGTTTCGTTTATGTAACAAACCGCCGCCATTGCCAGTTCGCCGTTGCAGTGCTCGTCGTCATGCTCTGGCGTCCATCCCTCAATGGTTTTCTGCCGCTGGCGTTCTGCTACCACATCAAGAATTGCGGGATTGAATGCGCCCCCCTCCAGTTCTGCTATGCGCTTCTCTGCGGATTCCAACTCATCCAGCATCGCCAGCACGGTGGCGGGGTTGGCTGCGGCGATAAATGCAGCATCACGCGCTTCGTTTTCACTGAATACCATGGCTATTTGCTCATGGTTCACGCCGTCAGTGGAGTAAATCTCATCGTCGAACTCAACAGCCCACCGGCCTTTCGTCGCCTTCTCCGCTGCTTCCCGTAATCCACGTTTGTCGATGTTGCTCATTGGGCGGCCTCCTGAATAACAGCACCTTTGGATTCAATGCGCTTATGGCGCTCACGAAACCACTGGTGAAGATCCATCAGCTCTTTGTCGAGTGGCGCGTATTCGCGGTCAAAATAGGCCTGAGCGTCTTTCTCGTCCTCGTTGGGTAGCTCGCCGGGACCAAGCAGGGTGTTAAAAATCCAGGCCATCCCGTTCTTGGCGTCGCCGGTGGTGCGCCAGTCGATAACAGCCGCTTGCATGACAAGCAGGTTCTTACCGAACATCCGATCAAGCTCTTTGAAGCGATTGCGGATGTACTCATTCTCGTCTTTCAGCTCGGTGTTCTGCTTATCTGCGTCAGCCAACACATCAGCGCGAGCACGCTGCACATCCAGCTGCGTCGCGAGTTCGCGCACCAGCGCGGCAGACTCAGCGCAATGCAGCTCTTTCGCCAACGCATGCCCGGCAGCTACGAGTTCTTTGGTTTTGTTGGTCATGCCGCGTTCTCCTGATGAATGATTTCCAGATCCAGCTTTTGAGCCAGAGCGTGTTCCGCTTTTGCGCCTGCTGATTTCTGCCAGCCGGACAGCAGGAAAATGCCGTCAGCGCAGCGGAGCATAGCGAGACAAATATCCATGTACTCTGGCTGGCTCAGGCCATCGGGAAGCGTCGCAGGGTTTAACACCACATGGCCTTCCGACGACAGGCGCATAGCCTCAAAATGGAACGCAGGGCGGTTAAATTTCGGGATGCCGGTCATTGGCCCAGCAATGTAAATTTTCATCAAAATTCCCTCTTTTTGTTGGGTCTGGCATCATTCGCGCGGCGTTTCTGCTCAGCAGCAGCCTGGTCACAGTCGTAGATCGCACCGTTGCGCTGGTCGCAATACACAACGCCGGTCGGGCCGTGGCGGTTCAGGCGCAACAGCAATTCGGTAGCCGCCTGATCTGCGTTTTCGTCGTATGCGCCTTCGCGGTAGATGCCGATCCAGTAATCACAATCCTGCTCAATCTGCCCGGTGTCGCGGGAATCACTCGGCATCGGGCGTTTGTTAGTGCGCTTCTCCAGATCACGGTTCAGCTGGGTAAGCAGCACCACGATGCAGTTCAGTTCCTTCGCCAGGTTCTTCAGCCCCTTCGTGATAATCCCGTAGGCCAGGTCGTTACGGTCAGCCTTGTCGGCGGTCATCAGGGTCAGATAGTCCACCAGCACCATGCCGACAGCGCCGCGTTCGCGTTTGATGCGACGTGACTCTGCGACGATATGCGCCAGCGTGATCCCGGGCGTGTCGTCGACGTACAGGTTTCCGTTCTGGGCCAGCCGTCCAGCGGCAGCAAAGGCCATTGCGACTTTTGTGTCGTCGTACCGATCGCCATAAAACACATCGGTATTTACGCGGCTCACCTGCCCCACCATGCGCTCCACAATCTGCTTATCCGGCATTTCGAGGCTAAACATCAGCGCGGGGAGCTGCTCAACTTCGGCACAGTTGACGGCCAGCTGGCTATACAGCGTGGTTTTACCCATCTTCGGACGTGCGCCGATCACCATCAGAGCGCCTTTAACCAGTCCTTTCGGTTGCAGCAGGTCATCCAGCGAGCCAATCCCCGTCGACAGTCCACGCGTTGCGTCTGAGTCGCTCCAGCGCGCTTCCACCTCGTCCACCCAGTCGCCCATCACTTCCGAAAACTCGCGGAGCCCCCGGCGGTTACCGGTTTTCGCGTAGTCAGCGATATCAGTGAACAGGGTCTGAATAGCGTCAAACTTCTGGCTGGTGGTCATCCCGTTGCGGGAATACAGCAGCTCGGTGGCGCTGTTCAGCTTGTCAATGCCGTAACGCTCCATGGCTTTCTCGCGCACCAGCATGGCGTAGTGAACGATGTTCGCCGCGCTGGGAGTGTTTTTGGATATCTCGGCCATGTAAGCGAAGCCACCAGCCTGCTCGCCAAGCCCTTTAGATTCCAGCGACTCAATCAGGGTGATCAGGTCGATAGGCTTCTGGTTGGCTGCCAGCTCCCGCATCTCGGCGAAAATCACCTGGTGGGGGCGGATGTAGAACGATTCTGGTTTGAGCATCGACATGGCGGTCTGGCAGCGATCGCTACCGCTATCCAGCATCATGCCGCCCAGCACACTTTGTTCGGCTTCGATGTTCTGCGGGATCATGTTCATGTCGGTCATAGCGCTTTCTCCCTGGTTTTCAGCAGGGTGTCAGAGCGCAACAGATAATCGAAACTGGCGCGCCAGCCTCTGTCGTTCTCACCGAAGTAAAACTTTGGTGCTTGCTCAGCGAAAGCGGCGAAGTAATTCTCCACCGCCTCGACGGTTGGCTCTTTCAGTTCGGTCAGCAGGCGTTTGATAGCACGGCGACGTTTGTCGTTTAGTGCCTCTGCCTGGGGAAGGCGGTCTCCCAGGGTGGTGTTGTATGCAGACAGCACCGCCTGGTAGTCGATCTGAGTTTTCTTTGTGACAGGTTTTTCTTCCTGCCCGACACACTCCCCCTCTGGGGGTAGGGGGGTATTGTTTATTGTCTTTTGTATATTGTCTTTTGTGGTTAGCAGATCCTGCTTAGTTTCAAAAGCAGATTCTGCTAAGGTTTCACCATCATCCTTAGCACCTTCCGCTAATGTTTCCTTAGCACTTTCAGCTAAGTTTTTATTAGCAACTTCCGCTAAAGAATCCTTAGCAGGTTTAGCTAATGTTTTGCAGAATCCGTTAATCTTTGTTTTCCACTCGATGATGCTGGTATTCATACCCACGCTACGCCCCTCCTGGACCAAGACTTTTTTGGCAACAAGCTGATTTTTTGCAGTCGAACAGTGTGTGTGATGCTTGGCAATCATCTGCTCAAGCTGGTCATTGCTAACCCAGTCCATCTTCTTGTTGTAGCCGTACGTCTTGCGCCAAACAGCGAGGACGACACACAGCTCTGTTTCGCTTAGTCCGGATGCCATGACAGCATCGAGAAGCTCATTAGCAACACGAGTAAAACCATCTTCCAGCTGCGCCACGCGATGCTCCACGACCTCCAGCGGCGGCCTGTAGTCTGCTAACTTAACGACGCCCATTTTTCACTCCCGACGTAGCGAGAGCCAGACGGATCACGCCAACAAGACGTTCGGCGAACGCCCTGTTTTTTGACGCGGCAACCACCAGCCCGTCAGGGGAATCCTGAAGGCGTCGTTCCTCATTTTCCTGGTACTTTTTGCTCTTTGGCATTAGAATTAACCTCGCAATTTACTGACGTTTGTTGCACCTGAGAGCCGCTTGTGTTCGTGCACAGCGGCTTTCGCCTTTTCAGAACAGGCCCGGCTGGGCGTTCCGTTTAACTTTACGCTTCTCAAAGCGGTCAGCGGGTAACTGCTGCTTCTCCGCCCACAGTTTTGCGTGCCGTAAAACATCATCAAAAATCTTCCCCTTTCTGCTTGCCTGGCTCATGCGCTTGTACATGTCGATAGCCTGGAACGCCCCCCCCCTGAGCCACACCCAGAGAGAAACCGAGCTTCAGCAGTTCTTCACGCACATGCTTTTCGATGAATTCGATATGGTTCATGGTTTAATCCCACCCCAGCGGCCCCGGCCTTGCCCGTTCGGCTTTCAGCCCGATATCAGCGAGCGTTTCGACTGAGGCCAGATATTCACGCGATACCAGCACTGCTTCCGGTGGTGCGGCCTGAATCCCCAGGAAGGCCAGCTCTTTCGCCATGGTGCTGAAATGCCCTTCGGCTTTACGCCTGCTGGCTGTCGACTCGCTGATGCCCATATGCTCGGCGTAAGACTTCTGGCCCACTGATGCAAGCCGGTTGAGCAGGACGCTTTCGATCTCAACCGGATTGATAACTGGCGGGTCTAACTTTCGTGCGATTGCGTTCTCCATGGGTGATAATCCTCATAAAGTGAGTTACGCCACTGGTTTGACTAAATGGCGTGGTTATTTGGATGTGGAAAAATGGATGGAAGATCAGGCCGAAATTCGTATGCCTGAATCTCTCCGTTAACGGCATTAACAAGGTCTGGGACATGAACAGGAGAAATACGCTTCTTCCCGTTCAACCAATCACAGATCGTTGATTGAGCCTTTCCACAGCGTTTAGCTAACTCTTTCTGACTACCGACAAGGGCAATCGCTTTTTCTACTGCGGGGTTCTTCATAATCACCTCAGCTATCAGTTTAAAGCGATTATGTATATCACTTTAGCGATTGTCAATCGCCTATGCGATTCTTTGCCAAACAATCGCCTTGGCGATACTATTTAAAGAGGACTTAAAAAGAGGCTTTTATGGGATTCTCAGAACGCTTAGGGCACGCAATGGACGTCGCTGGATACACGCAGGCTAGGCTGGCGAAAGATGTAGGCATGGCTCAGTCCAGCGTAAATAAGTTACTTAAAGGTGCGAACGGCTCACGAAAAACAGTAGAGATCGCATCTGTTCTGGGTGTGCGTCCTGAATGGCTTTCAACGGGGCAAGGTGAGATGTTGGAATCTGGCATTCGCGAAGCAAACACGCTATGCCAAATTAAACCAGTTATGAATGAGGTTTACCGCGTGGATGTGCTTGACGTTAAGGCCAGCGCCGGTCCTGGCTCGCTAGTTACCAGTGATTTTATCGAAACCATAAGAGCAATCGAATACACAACTGAACAGGCTCGCGCACTTTTCGGAAACCGCCCCGCAGATAATGTAAAAGTTATCACTGTTAACGGCGACAGCATGGATGGAACCATCTCACCAGGAGATCAAATTTTTGTTGATACTGGCGTGACTCATTTTGATGGTGATGGCGTTTACGTATTTGTGTTCGGAAAAACTCTGCACGTCAAAAGACTTCAGATGCAAAGAGATCGGCTTGCTGTCATCTCAGACAACCCTATCTACGAGAAATGGTATGTTGAGTCAGAAGACGAAGATCAGTTCTACGTAATGGCTAAAGTGCTACTAAGACAATCAATAGAGTACAAGCGCTTCGCATAAACCCGGCTTGCCGGGTTTTTTATTGTTCCTGACCTGATTAAAATTCCCCCAATTCCTTCGCTAATATTATTTCATCGCACATTTCCCAATCAAATAAATAATCTTATAAATCATAAAATTATCGCTTTAGCTAAATAAATTATCGTTTAAGCGATTGACTCAAATAATCGCTTTAGCTATTGTTAGCTCATCCAAACAACGCATTCAAACGCGAATGCCCGGGTAAAAGTTCTGGCAGCCGGGAAGACGGCAAGGGGATGAGAATGGAAAAGGCATACGAGGAATATTTCGAAAGTCTGGCTGAAGGTGAAGTAGCGCTCAGCTTCGCAGAATTCGTGGAGGCTATTTCATGAAAGCTGCTAACCCAGTACCAAATAACGGTCGTGCTGTCGTAATGCGCAACAGCCGCACCGGCGCAGCATGGCAGGTTTCCTACGACTACCGCGACGGCACCTACTGGCACGAACCGCAGGGCAACCTGCGCAACATTCGACGCCCTTATGCCTCACGCACCATCGAACCAAATCTTGTGCCTGCGGGGACTCACTGATGGGAGCCCTGTACGCATTAGTGCTGACCATCACCATGACGAACGGTGATTACCAGGACGCTGTTGTCGGTATTATCGACAATCAGCAGCAATGTGAAGCGGCAGCGAGTGAGCAAATGGGCGTCACTAACTGCTATCCAGTCGAAGGCATCATTCACGCTGACGAAACGCCAGCGGGTTATGACGCGAAATTTTGAGGGATAAGGGATGTGCAACTGCATTAATGAGGTCGGTGCTCAGATCGAAGCGCGACTGAAAGAGAAGGTTCCGGAAGGTGCTGAAGTAAGCGAAAGCACTTTTGATACCGGTTGGGATAATCAGGTTCTTTCTCTTTCCGAAGGCAAACTGTTTATGATGCTGAAATACAAACTGGCGTACCGGGCCAAAAAGAAAAACGGCGAAATGGCTAAAAACCTGAACCGCCTAGAAACCAACGTAAAAATGAGTTTCTGCCCGTTCTGCGGTGAATCTCAAGTTTAACGGTATTTTGACTATCAATCAGTTATAAAGGAAATAGCTATGGGCTGCGATATTCATATGATGGTTGAGGTTAAACGCTCAATTAACGGTGAAGAAAAATGGGTTAATTATGATCATTTCCGTAAAAACCTATGGTATGGAAATGACGATGGCGAACGGGAATTTGAACGTATTGATTTAGAGAGTTCTCGTAATTATGCAGCATTCTCCCAACTCTGCGGAGTAAGAGCATACGCTGACGAAACGCCTAAGATATCCGAACCACGCGGTATACCTGACGATGCTTGTGATTACACCAAGCAGGTATCAGAAGAATGGGGGTGTGATGGACATTCTCACAGTTACGTCAGTCTTGCCGAAATTCGGGAGTTCAGAACCAACCTTACTCCAATGCCATTCAAAGGAATGATTTCAGAAAAACAAGCGGCAGATCTTGATAAGGGTATTAAACCCGATTCATGGTGTGGGTGGACAAGCATGCCAGGCTTTGTTTTCCGGGAATGGGAAGATACGGTAGATGCTTTAAAAAATATTCATGAATCGCTGGAGAGCAGAGCTCTGGAATTATGGTGGTTAGAGAAAAATATTATCCCTGAAAATATTCGAATAGTTTTTTTCTTCGATAATTAAAAAGCAAATTTTCAATTAATCAAATACAGGCAGCCATTATGGTGCCGGGATTCTTACAACCTTTTTCAGAGGAATGGATATGCAGGCTACGACCAAACAGCAGCAGGCGATGAACCTTATCGCGCTTCTGTGCCTGATGTACAACTTATCGCCAGCTGACCTTGAGGCTATTGCCCACCAGCTCGCGCACTTCGTTGCAGTTTGTGATTACAGAACACAGGGGATTAACAATGCTGCGTGTCATTGATACCGAAACGACTGGGCTGGAAGGCGGTCCGGAAACCGTGGTGGAAATTGCCAGCGTCGATATCGTCGACGGGGTGATCTGCAATCCAATGAGCGACCTCGTTAAGCCAGGCGTGGCGATCGGTTTTGAGGCCATGGCTATTCACCATATCACCGAAGACATGGTGGAAGGCGCGCCGCTGCTCAGTGAAGTAATTGGCCGCTATCTGGGGGCAGATGCCTACGTCGCCCACAACGCGAAGTTCGATAAAGCCAAACTTCCTGCAATGAACGCCCCGTGGATCTGTACCGCTAAGCTGGCGCGTTCGCTCCTGCCGGATCACAAGAGCCACAGCAACCAGTACCTGCGTTACAGCCTCGGACTGAAACCGGAAGTACCTGAAGGGCTTTACGCTCACCGAGCGCTGTATGACTGCTACGTCACCGCCGAATTGCTGCTCTATATGGGCCGCCTGGCGAAATGGACGATGGGCGAAATGCGCGCCATCTCCAATAACCCTTCCCTGCTGCATGCGCTCCGCTTCGGTAAGCATAAAGGCGTCTCGTTCGCAGAGCTGGCAAAAACAGAACCGGGTTACCTGCGCTGGCTCGTTGCCAACAGCGAAGACGAAGACGTGCTGTTTACGGCTGAACACTGGCTGAACGGGGGTAAATGATGGGTACTCCAGTGCTGATCCTAGGTGACTCTGGCGCGGGCAAGTCCTACAGCCTGCGCAACTTCAATCCGGACGATGTGATGCTGCTCCAGTGCATTCCCAAAATGCTGCCGTTCAAGTCTGCGGGCTGGAAACTTCACGGCAAGCTGCTGCCAGACGGAAGCAAACAGCGCGGTAACGTTCTGCGCTCGGATAACTGGGAAACGGTGCTGGACACCATCTATCGCATGGTGCAGTCGAAAACGCGCCGCGTCCTGATCATCGACGATTTCCAGGTGGTCATGCAGCACGAGAACATGAACCGCGCGTACCAGACCGGCTATGCCAAATTCACCGAAATGGCAGATCACATCTGGCGAATCATCATGGCGGCTACCGAGCTGCCGGACGACTTCCGCGTTTATTTCCTGGCTCACACCGAAGAGACCGAGGGAAAGATCCGCATGAAGACCACCGGGAAGATGCTCAACGAAAAGCTGACTCCAGAGGGCTATTTCTCCATCGTGCTGCGCGCCATCAAGAAGGACGGTAAACACGTTTTTCTCATCAAAGGCGATGACAACGACACCGCCAAAGCGCCGCCCGACCTGTTCCCGGACCAGACGGAAATGGACAACGACCTCCACGCCGTAGACGTGGCTATCACCGAATTTATGACCGAATTGTAACTTTGAGGATTTAACGATGAACCAACCAATGACTTTTATGTGGAACAACGAAACGGCTGAGATGGCGAAGAAAGCTGGCGCAACAGGCGGGATCAGCGAAACCGGCGCTTACGAGGGCGAAATCGTTTCTGCGGTGTACACCTTCGGGAAAGATGGCAGCCAATCCCAGGCGCTCGAACTCAGCCTGGACTCGAACGGGGCAAAAGCAAATTACTTGCGCATTAACTTCCTCGGCAAAGACGGCCAGCAGACTTTCGGCATGGGGCTGGTGTCAGCGCTGATGTGGGTCGCCCAGGTCAAACAGGCGCAACCGCAACAGGTACAGGGTCAAAACGGCATCGAATGGCACTGCCCGGCACTGGTTGGCAAAAAGGTGGGCCTGTTCCTCCAGAAAGTGCTGTACACCAAAAACGACGGCGGTGACGGCTACAAGTTCGAAGTGCGCCACGTTTTCCAGCCGGGAACGCGTAAAACCTACGCCGAGCACGCTGAAAATGCCCCGGCAGAAGCGATCGCCGCGCTTGAACTGTCGATGAAGGATAAGGACGAACGTATCCACGGCGGCACGCAGTTCTCTGGTCCGCGCAATGCCCAACATGGCGGTAACCCTTATGCAAATCAGACTGGAGGCGCACCACAGTCTCGCTTGCAGCAGAACAGCGGTCAGCCACCGGTAGACTTTGACGACGATATCCCGTTTGCGCCGATCGGTCTTCCATTCCCTTCTCACTCTATCTATGCGTTATGACGCACACACAGGACGAAATCAGGGTTGGCGCGGTGCGCCTTCCCTGGCTCAAAGAGAAAAACGGGTGGTTGCTACCGTGGGATGATGTCGTTACCAACCCACTGAAGGCGCAACGACTGGCAGAAGAACTTAACGAAAAGCAGGTGGCTGCATGAGTTATTGTGCGGAGATATCGCGCCAAGAGACGGAAACAGAGCCGCGCACTTGGCAGCGCCCGTTCCTTAAATGGGCTGGAGGCAAATATTCGCTGCTGCCGGAACTGGATCGTTTGATCCCCGCAGGTAAACGCCTTATTGAGCCTTTTGTGGGTGGCGGCTCGGTGTTCCTTAACTCAGACAAGCACGAACGCTTTCTTCTGGCTGACATCAACGCTGACCTGATTAACCTGTATCAGATGCTGGCGGTGGTCCCCGACTCGGTGATCTATGAGGCAATGAAGGCATTCAGGCATCTGAATGATGCCGAAAACTACACGGTAATTCGTGAAGCATTCAACGCGCAGCGGCTGGATGCGGTTGAGCGCGCAGCAGCGCTCCTTTACCTCAACCGGCACTGCTTCAACGGGCTGATCCGTTATAACCTGGACGGTTTTTTTAACGTCGGCTTTGGGAAATATAAAGCGCCATATTTCCCGGAAGAAGAGATCAGGGCATTTAAGCGGAAGGCTCACGCATGCGTA
>OLQJ01001021.1_pt1 | contig 10796 bp, 7 predicted proteins | sample 1673231 | NCBI WGS metagenome assembly OLQJ01 (sample SAMEA3136769, study PRJEB25190) | human gut metagenome | biome: human gut; feature: human-associated habitat; material: faeces | place: Austria | collected 2013
CTCCTTTCATAATCTCGTCAATCTCCGGATTGGTGATCGACTCTATCTCCACAGTTCCGCCTCCCCCGCCTTCCGGCAGTTCCACTTCACTGAGTAGATTCTCCCCGGAAAAAAGCTGCATCCGGTTTTCCTCCAGCTGCAGCCTGTCTCCTTTTTTATTCAGTTGTTCTAACACCTGTTCCAATGCATGTTTATCTTCCGGCGCCTCGTAATCTTGCGGTTTTTTTCTGGCTTTCACTCCAAGCCGGACTTCAAACGTTGTTCTTCCTTCTCCCGGAATCGTCTGATAGACGTACGCCTGGATCACCCCATTCTTTTTCAGCAATTCATTTGGAATTTCTACAAAGATATCTCCATCTTCCACTGTTCCAAGCACGATCAGTGCATGTTCTGTACAGCGGTTCGAAAAATGTACCTGAATCTGCTTTTCCTGGATCTGCATTCCACAAATCTGCAGCACTTGTCCATAATCCCACTGTGTCAGCTTTCCATCGATATCCATACGTCTGGAGCATTCGTCAAATACGGCAATGATCATCCTTTTGAACCTCCTCCCAGTGAGTCAATATCAGTATTCGGAATATCCTCGATTCCGTCTAATTCTCCTGGAGTTCCTCGTGGAATCTCAAAATCAAATACGGCATCTGTTTCTGTTCCTGAATTTTCTACTGCTGCTTCTGTTCCCGGTTCTCCCGTCGTTGTCGTTCCGATCCAGATTGTCGCAGCCTTTCCAGCCGGTCCTTCCGGTCCCTGGATCTGCCCTACATTTTTCCACTTTCTGGACGTCTGATCCCATACATACAAATTCCCGCTGACCAGATAAGATTCTCCGACATTTCCGGTTGGATGTTCCTTGTATAACTCATCCTCCGTTGTATAAGAACCAAGGATCGTAACCCCTGTTCCATCCTTCCCCGAATCTCCTTTTTCTCCCGGATCTCCCTTATCCCCCTTCGGACCGGTTGCTCCGGACAGATCTACCATATACTCATACCCGTTTACGCCTTTCCGATATACTTTCGCATTGTCTGCATCGTTCGGATTTCCTGTACTGATCATCACGATCGCATTTTCCGGAAGTCCGTCTGTTGCAAACCCGGCATTCATTTGTCCTACCGATGCATAGATTTTCTGGACGTTCAATGCAATACTTCCTCCTGAAACAGATCCGCTCTCCAGCGAATCAATCTCAAATTCCGTGATTTCGATCGGATCAAATTTCTCCAGACGATTCAGTAATGCTACAAGCGCCTGGTATTCATCCGTTGACGTTATCTGTGATCCAGCAATTCTGTTTTCTTTTACTTCCAGTAAAAAATCAAACGATGTAAGCACGTTTTCCGTATCTACCAAATGCAGCTGACAAACCGCTTCCCCTGTTTCTGCCAGCATTTGTTCCGTTAATCCAAACAAAATACAGGAATTATTCATAGCAGTTCCTTCCGTATAGGTTTCTTTTCCGCTTGGTTTTCTGCAATAAATCCTTGCCTTGCTCACACTGCCAGTAGTGCCTGCGATATAGCACCGTATCAGTCTTCCTGAATCAAACTGTACTGCCCACACCTTTGGTGTCAGTCCCGGATTTCTTGCATCAATTCTTAAGATATTCGTTGCTTCCATCTGATTCTATTCCCCCTTTCGGTATCCATTTTACAAAGGCCAAGCCTTGTCCCGGACCTGGCTCCGAGTGCTGTGGATATCGCAGCACGCAATCCCATGGATAATTGTAATAGCTTCTTGTGGCGATTTCTTCTCCAGTCTGATCCCCGGTTTGTCCGCCAAGAATTCCTCCAAACTCATTTTGACTCGCCTGTACGATCTGTCCATTTCCAATTCCCATTGCCGTATGATTTACGATATTGAGCAGGATATCTCCGCGCTGTACTCCTGCTCCTGTCGCAATGTTTACTTCGTTCGTAACATCTTCAAATCCACATTGCAGGAATACTTCCCGCATATTTCCGGTATAGGTAGCTCCATTACTCTTTACTGGCACTCCGGCATTTTCCCACGCCTGTATCAAAAGAGAAGAACAATCATAATCCGGTCCCCAGCGGTTCGCCTGATCATATCCATGGCTTTCATCATTTGCAATATCAATTGCCCATTTTACAGCTTCTTCCACGGCCTTTTTCAAAATGCCATCTATTCGTTGGTTCCATTCTCTTGCATACTGCAATCGATTTTCTACCGCTTCATCGCCTGCTCGCTCATAATTTTTCAGCCATGCCATCGTGAGCCATTCTACCTCTGCATTGGATCGGATAAATTCATCAAATGTCAAGTCATATGCTGCTGTCGGATAATACTGAATCCCATTCTTCCTCTCATAATCAATGACCGCAAGTTGACAGTCTGTTGTGAGATAGTCTGTTCTTCCTATAGCCTGTGCTCTCTCCTGCAGATTTGTCCCCGGTGTCCATTGAACATAACCAACGCCCTGACTCCAGTTTCCTTCTCCTCCTTGAAATGCGGCCGGATCAAGAGCGCTTTCCTGCTGGACGTTTCCCAACCATGCGACAATCGCATTTCTACTCCATCCGTATTGTTGGCTTAATTTTCTTGCACACTCCGTTCCATTTTCAATCAACCCATATGGAACTTGTCGTGCCTGTCCTGCGGACCGAACTCTATCTTCGACAATCTCGCCATTTGTTGTCTGTCCTTTTACAAGAATTCCACTTTCAAATTCCAGATAACTTTCATCTGAGAAAATCGCCTTTCCACTTAATGCGTTTCTTTGATTTACTGCCAACCCTCTTCCCGGTGATAAGATAATTCTTTCAATTGCCCAGATCTTTAAATCTCCATCAATCAGTTCTCCTCCGTCTGTAACTCCTCCTACCGTATGCTTTCTGGCATTCCGGATTTCTACACTTCCCGAAATTTCCCCGCCGCCAAGAGTCAGCGTCCTTCCTTTGATATCGCTCATTTCTCCATAGACCTGTTCTGCCACGACCGTCCCATCCGGACGTATCGTCTCCCCGACCCGTGCTACCATTCTTGACATTTCTCCGAAATAATCATATCGATAATCTCCAAGTTCTATCGTGTCGATCCTCTCCCGGATCGCATCATACTCCAATTCGATCACCCTGGCATCTGTGATAACTCCAAGTTTTTCGTGCCGGCAGTGTACTGTATCCCCAAGCGAAACCTTTTCCAACTCTTTTACATCTGCATATTCCCTTGTTCCCGCAAGGTGGACCATGTCGATGGATAGATTTACTTTCGGCTTATCTATCCCTTCTTTGAATTTATCTTTGCATTTTTGGATCAGTACTTCCTCCAACTCTTCCTGAGTCTCACATACAATGATTCCTTTTTCTGCATCATCTTCCTGTGCGTCTTCCCGCATTTTTACATCGTCAAACTTGATTAGTTCACTATATATGATCGGATAGACATGAAGAAGATCGGAGTCCACCCAAGGCGTCTCTCTTTGCATCATCCGGCCATTATATGCCTGTGGGAATATTCTTGTTACAATGTTCCTCATATCAACTTCTTCCAGAAGTCCGTCTTTTGCAATGTTTTTTCCATATAAAATTTGTGTCCCGTGATCAGATCCTACCCGTTCATTTACTACAATTTTATAATTGTCATATAGTATTTCTCCTCCCCATCGGTTCACAAAGGAATTTTCTTCCTCACCATTTACTGCTTCGATCAGGTTTTTATTGATATAATACGCTGTTTCTACTTTCTGAATATCGGATTCCGCTTGATACTTCGGGAATCCCTCCAGCATGATGTTCAATGCTTCCTGTCCTGTTTTCTCCGTTGGCCGCACATCCAGCAGAAAACATTCTCCCAGTGCATCCATAAAAACCGGCTCTAATGTTGTCTGAATCTCTGATTCTCTCTTTTTCTTCGCTTTTACTCGGAATAGCTGTTCTCCATTGAATGACATCATTTTTACAACAGCATGATCTTCTATGTATTTCCATCTGCCTTCTGCATCAATCGGATGTTTCAATGTAACGGTCCAGTTTCCATTTAACGCCACATGCACGGTTGCGACTGTCGGCAATAATGTAATATCACCATTTCTTTCATAATTCGTATTTTCCGGTAAGTATATCTGGATCATTATAAGCACCTCCAATTTGGAATGATCGAAAGCTCAAATCCCATACTGCATGAAATTGTATTTTCCATTTCCATCAACAGAAGGTCTTCGTAATTTCCTGTGACCATTGTATTTTTCAATACGCCCGATTCGTTGTATGCCAACATCCGTTCTGTATCAATCGTCAGATTGCCCTGAACTTCTGTAATCATTGATTTTCCATTCACCTTTAGTTCACAGGTTCCATTTCCACGGATTTTATAAATCGGTCGCGACAAATAATATGGATTGTATTTCACTTCTTCTATGGTATGTTCATACTGTCCATCTCGCCTGTACTGAAATCCTTCGCAAAGAAATGTTACAGAAAATTCTCCCAAAGTTTTTACATATCTTTCTGCTGTATCAACAGACGTATGTTTTACTTTATAGAACATCTCCAGATCATCACTGAGAACCAGCTGATCGTCTTCCCTTGCCAACAACCATTTCTTTGCTTCCCGAAACTGCTCCATCCACAAATCTGGCTTTGCCGCAAAATTAAATACAACCTCAATTTTCAGATCATCGACCATTCCTGATTCTTGGATCAAGGTCCCGCTTCTTCCCGGTATTTCTATTTCTTCATACCGAAATTCAGGCGCCGGTATTTTGGGTCTTTCTTTTACATGAATACCGATTTCCAGGTTGCTTTTCTGATTTCTGACTATATAAAACATCGTTTTCCTCTTGCCCCCTGACTTCCGATCTGTTCTTCATAAATTCCTCGTTTTGCTGTTTTTACAATATAGGAATCAAATTTCTCATTTCCAACCATGACTGTAATTTCCGGCATTTCTTTTTTATATTTTGCCATTTCTTCGATCACACGTAAGAAATTCCGCGCTCTGTCATCTTCTGCGCGTTCTCTTCTGATTCCTTTTCCCTCTCCCACAGACATCGCCTCTCCTACAGTTGCCTTCACGGTCTTCATCTCATCCCGGATTCCCATGGTATATCCTTCCATGGTTCCTGCTCCAATTCTTCGGAATACCTTGGATGGCGAATTGATCTCCAGCTTTCTTTTTGCCGTTTCCACGGCTGCCTGTGCAACGGAAGCGGCCGCCTGTATCACCATGGATTTTCCTGCCAGAATCCCGCTTGCCAGACCATCTGATACGTGATATCCATAGGAATAGAATTTCTGTTCATTCAAATTACTTTTTATCGTAGTGACAACACCGGAAGCCACGCTTTTTGCCGCATTCTGTACAGATCCTTTTCCGGCATTGATTCCATTTACCAGACCCTGATCCACATTCTTTCCGGATTCTTTGGTTTTTCTGGATGGCGACTGACACCCCAACCCTTCATTTACAGATTCAATGGTCTTTACACCCAAATCTTTTCCTGATGATTCTGCGGATTCCTGTGCCTTCTGCATTCCTCTCACAAGTCCCATCACGGTATTTGCCCCGCTTTGTTCCATCAATGGCGTAAGATTTTCAAGTCCTCCTGCGATATTTTCTGCGCCTGCAGTTAATAATTCCTGCCCCCATTCATTTGTCATACCCTGAATGTCAACACTTTGTCCCCAAAGCTCATTTGCTTTGGCCAATTCTTCAGAAGTCATGGAATTGAACGCATTTACATACCCGGATCCTTGTGGTCCCATTTCTGCCAGCTTTTGCAAAATCCCTTCATTGACACCTTTGTCCGCCAATGCAGTCATGTTCTGTTCCCATTGCGTCACACCATCGATCTGAGACTGCATATTTGCCAATAACTGCTCCGTGGAAATCTGTACCCCGCCATCAAATGCTTCGAACATATCCATTTGAGACTGCAGCGCTCCCTGCACATTTTCCTGCATCGTCAGTACACTGTTCGTTACATTCACAGCCATTTCCTGCTGCGTAGCAGACAGGTTTTTATATGCCTGGATCTCCTGCCCTGCAATTTCAATACTGGATGCTGACGCTGCCTGCTTGCCATTCTCTGCTTCTATATTTGCCTTTTTGGATTCTGTATTTTCGTTGGTAGATTCTGTGTTTTCATTGATTTTTCCGGTTAATCCTTCGGTATAGTCATAGGCACTCTGATACTTTTCATTTGCTTTTTCATAAGTCTCATTCAATTCATCCAATCCAGATTTTTGTTCTTTCCTCAGATCTTTCAATTCCCGTTCTGATTCCGCAATTTCCATAAGCGCCTGCTGGGAATCCATCATTTTTCCATTGTATTCTACATAAGCAGCTGTCCCTTCTTCGGTTGATTCTTTGCTTTTCTTTAATACTTTTTGGCGTTCTTCCTCCAGATTCTTTAATTTGGTCCCGATATTCTCCAGATTCTGTTCTGCTTCATACCTTGCCATATCCGCTTCTACAAGTTCATCTGCGATATCTGCCATTTTCTCCTGTGCTGCCTGTGCTTTTGCAAATTTCAATGCCGTATCAATGGATTGCTTGGTCTGCGCTTCATTTTTATTCAGCGCTCCTGTATTTTCATTGATCGTAAGACTTAGATCCGGAAACAATGAATTCAGTTCGTCTACAATGACCTGCATCCTTCCTATTTTTTCAGAAGATTTTCCTGCTCCTTCTGCTAAATCATACAATTCCGTCACCAGATCTCCGGACAACATTTCTTTTGCATTTAAGGATTCTACAGAGTCTTGCATATTCTTCATGGAATCGGTCAGACCTTTTGATGCATCTTCCATCTTGCGGTTTACTTCTTCTGTCTTGCTCCCCAGTTCTTCCGTTTCCTCTTTTGCATCGTTCATTGCAGATGAAAATAGTGCAGTTGCTCCTACCACTGCCCCAAGACCTACTACCAGAATCCCGATGGGGTTTGCTGCCATTGCCGCATTCAGACCGGTTTGTGCCGCTGTTGCCGCTCCTGTTGCCGTTGTCTGCGCTACTGTAGCTGTTGTTCCGGCCACGGTTGCCGCTGTATTTGCAGTTTCCGCTGCCGTCTCCGCTGTCTTTACCCCGGTATAGATCAGTACTTTTTCAATCAGACTTCCAATTCCGCTTCCAACATCTTTGATGTCCTTTATTAAGGTTTTGGCTTTTTTTGCTACAAAAATCGTTCCCACTGCAGTTCCTGCTGCCGTTGCCACCGGTACGATCGTTTCAATATTGTCGGCCAGAACCGTCATTCCTTTTTGAGCCGCCGGCAAAAACTTCTTCAGAGCAGGCGTCATCACGTCTGTCTGAAAGGTTCTCCCCAGTTCTTTCCACTGATTGGTCACGCTGTCATATTTGATAGATTTGATGCTTTCCATGGATCCTTTCACATTCTTATAGGCTCCGTTCACCTTATTCAAAGATGTGATAACTTTCATTGCATTGTCTTCTCCCAATGCACTCCATGTGTTACTTGCTATCGTCAGCGCTTCCTGCTGATTTTCCATGCTGGCCAGATCTGTGATCACTGACTGGAAAACGTCTTTCATCGCTACTTTTCCATCTTGCCATGCGTAGAATAAATTCTGGGTTTCCTTTGAAAATGATTTTAAATTTTCTTCAATCCGGCCGTCTGACATGGAAACGCCGAATTCCTTTACATAATCATTGACTTTATCCAGGTTGTAAGCGCCGGAATCTAATCCATTCTGCAGGATTGTGAACATTTCTTCTGCTGAAAATTCCGCCTGTGCCCACAGTGAACTGTACTCTGCCAGATTGTCCGTTAATTCTCCGGATTTATCCAGTCCGTTTTGTGCGCCCTTCGCAATATAATCAAATGCCTCTGATGCAGACAGCCCCATATTGTCCATCAATGCATCCGCACCCCGGATGGACTCGCTTAAATCCATGTCGAATACGTCCTGCAGCGCCATTGCTCCTTCTGCCAGTTCCCGTATTTTTTCCGGATTCGTTTCATTTGTATACTGTTTTACCATAGCCATTGCATCTGCAATATCTTGAATGGAATCTCCATACCCTTCTTTATAAATTTCCTGCATGGTTTTTCCATAGGCTTCTGTGGCCATCTGTGTTGCTCCGGTACTTGCTCTCAGCTGATTCTGTGCATCCTGTAATTCCAGTGTGCCTTGCACTGCACTTTGGAAAGTATCTGCCATCAGATCTTTTCCACTGTCAACCAATGTATTGATGAAGTTCGCTTTGATGATCGTTGATGTTTTTGTTAATTCATCCGCAAGATGATCTGCTTTCTTTCCAAATTCATCAATACTTGTTGCGCATCCGTCAGATGCAGACTCTGCTTCTTTCATGTAAGTAATATTTTCATTCAGCGCACGTGTGGCGCGAATTGTCTGCGCTTCCGCATGATTCAGCTGCTTCTGCCAGTCCTGGATTCGATTTCCTGCTCTTCGGTAAGTTTCCTCTCCTTTTTCTACGATCAGTTGAAGGGTTTCTACTGCTTCGCTTTGTTCATTCAGTGATTCCTCTGTTGTATCTGAAGCATTTTTCATCTCTTGCAGTGTTTTCTCAGCCTGTTCCAGCTTTTCCCGATATTCACTCAGAGCTGTTCCAACTCTGTTATATTCCTGTTCTGCATGGGACAATCCTTTTCTCAGTGCCGCTTCTTTTTCTTTTTGTTCATCCAGCGTTTTTGTCAATACTTCATGCTTCTTTTTTAATGTCTCCAGCGAATTCGCTGATCCTGCAGTTTGTGCTTCCACCAGTTTCATCTCGGATTTCATTGTGGCCAGACTTTTATTACATGAAGTGACTGCTGATCGAAACTCTTTTTCACCGTCAAGTGTGATAAATGCACCTATTTTCTTCTGCCCCATCTTTTCGCCTCCTCCCTGGTGCGATGTCGCACACAAAAATTTGTATAAAAAGAGCACCTACCATTTCTGATAGATGCTCTGATTACTGTATTTAGTTATTCAATATTACGTTTCATCTTTTCTGCTAAAATAGAAAGTGTAGCCAATTTAACAGTCTTACTGTTATTTTTCCTAAAACTTTTCTCCATAGCATCTAATGCTTCAATAGGAACTTTCTCTACTACAGATATGAAATATGGAGCAATATCGAAAGGCTCTTTTGTAACCTGTTTTTCTGTTGTCTCCTGTTTTGTTTCTTTCACTACCGGAATTTTTTCTCCCTCTTTTGCTCTGAAATAGAAATCAACTAGGTAATCATATACTTCCCATGCCTTATCGGTATTCAGCGATTTTGCATGAAGTAATGCACCTTTTTCTGTCCAGAGATAAAGCGTATGAGCATATTTAAGGTTACCTTGAATTTCAAGGTCAGCTTTAAATTTCTTTAATTCTTCTCCCTGTAATGCGATATAATGTTTTCCTTCCGTATATCTTTTCTTATTATAAGAAAAATTATATTGCAAAATTTTAGGCTGCGTTCCGTAATTTCTTGCTAGTTGCTCTGTTGTTAAAACTCTTATTCCATTTATTTCTATTACTTGTGGCAATTTCATTTCATAATACCTCCATTTTCTGATTTGCCAAAACAGAGGTACAGTGCTATAATATTTATACCTCTATTTGGGGGTCGGGTAGTCGATTTCACTTTCTCAGGGTGCCGACTACCCTTTTACTTTTTTAATTCTTCATATACCTTTCTAATCCCTAATCTAATTATATCGGTACGTTTTTTTCCGGTAATTTCACAACAATAGTCCAGCATTTCTTCCTCTTCCTGTGAAGTTCGTATTTCAAAACGTCCTTTTTTAGGATTATCCGTTGGTCTACCTTTCGGACTCATCAAATCACCTCTTTCTTTTTGTCCGTACATTTATCATGATACATTTTGTACGGACATTTGTCAAGAGGTAATTTTAAAAAGGACAAGTGAATTTCACTGCTCCTTATGTTCTTCTTAAAACTCATCTACCAACATCTTCACGTCTTGATATATTTCCTTGTAAGGCGTCTCCTTTTCTATAAGCTTGCGAATTCTCATCTTAACCAGAGTTTCCAAAGACTTTAACTCCATGAGCGTTTCCTGTGACAGTTCATCACGTTTTCCACTCTGAATTCCCATCTTACTATTTATCAGCTTTGTAAATAGCACGTAGTACCTATCTGCATTTTTACTCCCCTGCTCTTTTACATACTCCACAAAGAGTTTAATCTGGTCTGTTTCATATCGTCTTGCCTCTTTGGATTCGTTACGAATTCCAAGCCACTTTTTATCTTTTTCTGAAGCTATGTAATATCCATTCTTTTTAATTGATTGAATAATGTCGTACACCCAATCAAAGTATTGGTCAGCTATCTCTGTTGTTGACCATCTTATGACATCTAAAATGCCTCTTTCGTCATACATAAAAATACTTGTCCTTTTTCCTAAATCTCTTGGCCTCGGGGACAAATTGTCACCCACTACTTCTACATAGCATTGCTGTAATTTTTCGTAATTTTTTCTATCAGCATGGACGACTTACGCTGCAATCTGCATTGTATTATTTTTCTGTATAAACTCCTTAATCTGGTCATATCCCCAACCACAATCTACTAAGCCACTTACTAGACATTCCATGGATTGAACTGCTCTTAGCTGCTCCATAGGCAGATAATCTCTCAAATTTTCTTTTTTACTGATTCCTAATTCTTCCCTTAACTGCTTTGCATTTTTTCCAAATAGCACCTTATAAATACAGTTCGTGTATGTAGAATAGGCATGACCGTGCATACGCTCATTCTCGGTGGACTGCTGCAACGCTTTTGTAAGTGATTGCCTAACTGCAATTCCTTTTTCTCGTTCAACAAGTTTGCCTTGTAGGATTTTTTCCATAGCAT
>OLQJ01001023.1_pt1 | contig 10766 bp, 9 predicted proteins | sample 1673231 | NCBI WGS metagenome assembly OLQJ01 (sample SAMEA3136769, study PRJEB25190) | human gut metagenome | biome: human gut; feature: human-associated habitat; material: faeces | place: Austria | collected 2013
TAAGAAAACGCTATTTAACTGAAAACGAAAGAAGACAACAATATAGAAAAAATAACGGATAAGAAAGAGCTCATTCGAGCTCTTTTTTAAATTTGACACTAATTTGTGTAATATAATTTTGTGGATTTGCTTCAGTAAGTTCATCAATTAAACTTTCATCATAAGCAATATCATCTAATACTAGATGATTTTTTTTAGCATAATCTAAAAAAAGATGATAGGATTGATAAGATGTTTCATAAGTTCCTTTATGATAAATAACTAAATAATTACCAGAAGATATAATATCATAATTTTCATCTTCTAGTTGATTATCTAAAATTGTGTAATAATATTGATAAAATGTTTTCTTTCTTTTTGACTTTAACATTTTTTTCCATTCAACCATTCCACTAATAGCATGTCCTAAGGAATGGTTTTGTTTTTTTCTATATTTAATATGTTCTCCTAAAATTTTATACTGATTGATTTCTTTACTATTAAAAGGAATATAATCACTTTTAATAATTTTAATCTCATCTCGATATTCGATATATACCATATCTGTCAATATTTGATTAGCTTTGGTAATAAGTTGACATTTTGTTTCCATCATATTGATCATTTTATGATAGGTAGTAATAATCTCTTTTAAAGTATTAATCTTATTAGAAAATAATTCATACGTACTTTGAGCATTACGATGTTCAATATAATCTTTGATTTCTTCTAAAGAAAGTCCTATATTTTGAAGGGACTGTATAGTAGCTATAATGTCTAATTGAGACATTAAATAAAATCTATAGCCTTTTTCGTTTTTATATGCAGGTAAAAAGATACCTTTTTTTTCATAAAAAATTAAAGTTTGACGACTCACTCCTGAAATACTTGCAAATTCTGTTGGTGAAACATAAAAATTATCCATTTTTTAGCTAATCCTTTCCTAAATTAAAAAATTCACAAATAACACTTGATTGTATAGTTACAATATAGCATAAAATAAACGTAGAGTTAAGAAACAGGAGGAAAATATGTTAGAAGTCAATAATTTTTTTCATGGAACACGTATTGTAGAAGGATATGGTGTTTTAAATGAAACAGGGAATGAAGTAAAAGCATTAGGATTTAAGAAAGTGTTGATTGTTACAGATGATTTTTTATCTAAATCAGCTCATTATCAAGTATTAAAAGAAAGTTTAGAAAAAGAAGGAATTGAATATTTATTAGAAACAAACGTAAAACCTAATCCAAGAGCAGAAGATTGTGATGCAATGGCAAAAGTTGCTATTGAAGACAAGGTAGATGCCATCATTGCTTTAGGTGGAGGGTCAGCAATGGACCAAGCAAAAGCAGTTGCTGCAATTGTTACAAACGGAAAAACAACTGTTGAATGGGGAGATGTAGAATTAGAACATTCAATTTTACCACTTATTTGTATTCCTTCAACTGCTGGAACAGGGAGTGAAGTTACATGGTGTGCAGTCATTACAGATACAGCAAGAATGTATAAAATGACAGTTGGGGATCCTATTCATATGATTCCAACACTTGCAATTTGTGATCCAACAATTACCTTAGATTTACCACAATCACTTACAGCATCTTGTGGAGTGGATGCTTTAACACATTGTATAGAAGCTTACACAGTTAAAGTTCATCAACCAATTACAGATGCGCTTGCTTTAAAAGGAATTTCATTAATTGCTCAAAATTTAGAAAAAGCATATGTAAATGGTCATGATAAAGAAGCAAGAAGAAATATGATGATAGCAAGTACAATAGGAGGTATGTCATTTATTAGCTCTAATGTTGGTGCTGTTCATGCCTTTGCTGAAACAGTTGGTGCGTGGTTTGATACACCACATGGTGTCGCTAATTCTTTATTTTTACCATATATTATGGAATACAACATTCCTGCATGTTTAGATAGATTTGTAGATATTGCTGATGCTTTAGGTATTGAAAGAAATGGTATGAATGATCAAGAGTATGCATATAGTGCAGTTCAATATGTAAAAGATTTAAATAGAAGATTAAATATTCCTAAAATTAAAGAAATAAAAGGGATTACTGAAGATAAGTTTGATGCAATTGCTCAAAGATCAGCAGATAATGTTTTATCAAATGATAATGCAAGAGAAATTCATAAAGAAGATTACTTAGAATTATTAAAAAAAGCTTATAAAGATGAAGGAGAAAAAGAAAATGCATAAGATTAAAAAAATTGTTGATTTATCATGGGAATTTACAGCTGATACACCAATTTATCCAGGAGATCCTGAGCCATCAGTTACTGTAGCAACAACTTTAGAAAATGAAGGTTATAATTTATCAACATTAGTAATGGGAACACAAACAGGTTCACATGTAGATGCCCCTTATCATTTTTCTAATGAAGGAGCAACAATTGATCAAATGGAGTTAGATTTCTTTTTAGGAGATGCTATTGTTGTAAGAGTCACTGATAAAAAAGCTGAAGAAGCAATTACAATGGAAGATATTGAACCTTATAAAGAACAAATTACACCTGGTAAAATTGTTTTATTTAATACAAATTGGTATAAAAAAAGAGGAACAGAAGAATTTTTCCATCATCCTTATGTTAATGGAGAAGTTGCTCATTATTTAGTAGAACAAGGTGTTAGATTTATTGGAATTGATACAATTAATGCTGATCAAACAGGTGGAACAGAATTCCCAGTTCATGATTTATTTTCTGAAAAACGCTTAATGATTGGAGAAAACTGGGCTTATTTTGATCGAATTGATTTTGAAAATCCTTATATTATTGCTATTCCAATGAAAGTTGTAGGTTGTGATGGTTCACCAGTAAGAGCAATTGCTGTTGAGTGGGAGGATTAATGATGGATAAAAAGATTATTCTAGGATATACACGTAGATTACTTGCAATTATTCCTTCTATTTTCTTTTGTGCTCTAGGGGTCGCTTTACTTGTTTCACCAGAATGGGGAAGCGATCCTCTTACTACTTTTGAAATAGGACTATCTAATGTTTTTCATGTTCAATTAGGAACAGCAGCACTTGTTTTTGAAGGAATTGTTTTCTTTGTATTTTTAATTATTAGAAGAGATTTAGTACATTTATGAACATTAGCTTGGTGCTTTTTAATAGGTCCATTTGAAAATGTTTGGTTAGATTTTTTAGCACCAATATTACCACCTGTAGATGCGATGTCATTTGGTTTAAAAGTAGGTTGCATTATTGCTGGATCTTTAATCATTATCCTTACTCTAGCCTACTATATTCCTATTGGTCTTGGATATCAATCAAGTGATATTTTTGCTTTTGCAATGGCTGATTTATTACATAAGAGTTATGGTATAGGTTTATCAGTTTCTTATTGTATTTTATTTGCCTTGGGAGTTTTTATGGGAGCTTCTTGGGGGATAGGAACACTGATTGCAGTTTTTGTTTATGGACCAGTTATTGATCAATTATTACCTTATTTTAAACCTTATACTTATAAGATAGCTGGGATGACAGATGAAAAAGATGACTAAAAAACAAATGTATTTGTATGGCTTACCTGGTCTTGCAACATTGTTTACATTTACAATGTTTACGACTTATGGTTTATATTTCTTTACAGATGTTGTAGGACTTTCAGGAAGTTTTGCAGGTTTTATTATGACTATTGGGACTGTTTGGGATGCCATTACAGATCCTCTAGTAGGAATGATTTCTGATGCAAGAGATCCTCAAAAAGGACGAAGAAGACCATTTTTAATTGCTTTTGCCATTCCTTTTGGAATTGTTACATGGCTTTTATTTACGTCATGGAATTTTGTAGAAACCACACAAAAGATTTATTTTATTGTTGTTGCCATTTTATTTTATACATTTCAAACATTAATAGATATTCCTTATACATCTTTAAGTGGTGAAGTTACAAATGATTATGATACTAGAAGTCGATTAGCCACTATTAGAACATTTTGGGCTATCGTAGGGGTTGCTTTAGGAAGCGGTATCATGGCATATACTTCTTTTTTAGCTCCTTTTGTAGGAAGTATAAAGAATGCTTGGTCTGTTTGTTTTGCTATTTTTGGTTTTATTTGTACAATCAGTATTTTAATTGGTTGGAAAGTTTCTAAAGGTTATGAAAATCAAGAAGTCATCATTAAAGAAAAAGTAACTTTTAAAGATTTATTAAATGGACCATTAAGAAATAAAGCTTTTTTACATTTAACAGCAGCATTTATTTTTGCTATTTTAGCACAAGCTGTATTTTTAGGCGTATTAGTTTATTACCTTACTTATAATTTACAATTAAATAATATGCAAGTGTCGATGGTCAATATTATTATGTGGATTGTTGCTTTGTTTTGGGTGTTTCCTATTAATAAATGGTCCATCAAATATTCTAAAGCTAAAGCTTGGTGTATTTCGATGGGGATTTGGTTTGTATGTATGATTGTATTTCCTCTATTTATCTTAAAACCAAAATCAGCTATTGGTCCTGTTATCATGACAAGTATTTTAGTAGTTGGACTTAATGCTTTATATCAAGTGATTTATGCAATGATTAGTGATTGCGTAGAAGTTGATTGTTTGATAAATAAGGTTAGAAAAGATGGTATTTTTTATTCAATGGCTACTGTTTCACAAAAAATAGCAGCAGCTATTGGGGTAAGTATCTTAGGAAACTGTATGGATAAAATTGGTTATAATGGTCAATTAGCAACCCAAAGTTTAGCAACACAACATGGAATTGCTCTTTTATTTATAGGTGTGACGTGTATGTGTTTACTTTTATCTATTATTTGTATGATGACAAATCCACTTACGAAAAAAAGATATCAAGATGTTTTAGAAGCTTTAAAGAAAAAAGAACAAGGTCAAGAAATTAATATTGAAGAATTTAAAGATTTGTTAATAATAAAGATGAAAAGATAGATTTTGAATAAAAATCTATCTTTTCTTTATAAAATAGAAAACATCAAGTATAATATGTTTGAAGAAAGTAGGGGATAAAATGATAGCAGGTATAGAAGTTAATCTATCATTAATTTTAAACATTATTCGTACAATTATTGATTTATTATTAGTGTGGTATATTTTATATTTAGGAATTAGTATGTTTAAACAAAATATGAGAACGATGCAGTTATTTAAAGGGGTTCTCATTATTTTGTTAATTAAATTAGTAACAAGTGTTTTAGGACTTTCAACAATGTCTTATTTAGTAGATACGGTTTTGACTTGGGGAATTATTGCGGTAATTGTAATCTTTCAACCAGAAATTCGTTCATTACTTGAAAAAATGGGACAAACTAAAAGAGATTATCATATGGAACGTTTATCAAATGATCAAAAGGAACATTTGTTAGATGAAATTGTTGATTCAGTGACAAAGTTATCAGAAACACAAACAGGGGCCTTGATTACTTTTGAAAGAGGACAATCTTTAATAGATTATATTAATACAGGAACTAAAATCAATGCCGATATTAAATCAGAATTATTTAATACGATCTTTTGGGAAGGAACACCTTTACATGATGGGGCAGTTATTATTAAAGATGACCGTGTTGTTTGTGCAGCTGCCTTTTTCCCACCAACTCAAAAGGATCTTTCACCTATTTATGGGGCAAGACATCGTGCTGCTTTAGGAATAAGTGAAATTACTGATTCATTAACAGTTGTAGTTTCTGAAGAAACAGGAACGATTTCTTTTGCTATCAAAGGAGAACTTATTAAAATTCCAAGAAAGGAATTAAGAGCAAGCTTAGTTAATGAACTAGGTTGGTTTAAATCAGAAGATGAAGAAGGTGATGAAGATGAGTAAAAATAATCAAGAACATCGTGATTCAACAACTGATTTTTTCTTAAATTTTATTTCAAAAGAAAAAGAAAAACCAAAAACAGAAGAAAAACATATCACTCCTCAATCTATTAATGATGAAATAGATTTAAGGGGAAGAGCTTTTGTAAATGGTGCTATTAAAGTGATGAATTTTATTAATTCTACTTTAGATAGAATGTTACAATCAGGATTATCTTTAAAAATATTATCATTTATTTTAGCAACGATTTTACTATTTACAGTTAATGGAGGTAATTTTGAAAATTTATTTTCAACACCTAATTCAGGAGATTATATTCAACAAGTCCCTGTGAAAATAGAAAATTTACAAGATGATTTTGTTGTTGCTGGAATGCCAGAGACTGTAAGTGTAGGCTTAGTTGGTCCTTCTATTGATATTTATAATGCTAAATTGATGAAAAATTATGAAATATATGCTGATTTTTCGGGAATAGGGGAAGGTGAACAGACAGTAGAATTGAAATCAAGAAATTTCTCTAATGATTTAGAAGTTCTCATTGTTCCTCAAACAGTAACGGTAACAGTTTCACAAAAGGTAACTAAAACGTTTAGTTTAGGATATCGTTTTAAAAATGAAGATAGCTTAAAGGATAAACATTCTGTTTCAGTAGATAGTATTGAACATAGTGAAGTAGAAGTAAGGGGTTCACAAGATAATATTGATAATGTTTATTCTGTTGAAGCAATTATTGATTTAAAGGGAGTGACAGATTCGTTTACTCAAGAATGTAAAGTAAAGGCTTTTGATCGAAGTGGAAAAGCTTTAAATGTAAGTGTTATTCCTTCAATTGTTAAAGTGGATTGTTCATTGTCTAATTATAGTAAGACAGTTCCACTTGTACCTGAATATACAGGAAATGTGGCTAATGGATATGCAATAGATCAAATGACTTTTTCAAAAGATAAAGTAAAGATTTATGGTGATGAAAGTAAATTAAAGGATATTAATAATATTAAAGTTAAAGTGGATGTAAGTGATTTGGAAGAAGGTCGTACATTTAAAGACTTAAAATTGTTAAGTGTTTCAGGAGTTAATAAGATGTCATTTACTAAAGTGGATGGAACAATTACGCTTGTTCCTTCTGAACAAAGACAATTTACGGATATACCAATTCAAATAAAAAATGGCAAAGAAAGCAATGTTTCTATGTCAAGCGATACATGCAATTTAACAGTTATTGGTACAAGTGATCGTATTAATGCTCTTACAAATGATGACATTAAGGTCTATGTAGATGTCGTTGGGTTAAAAAAGGGTCGACATAATGTGAAATTAGAAGTAGAATTAAGTGACGAAACTTTAACATATCGTTTAGATAGCGATGAACAGATTCGCGTAAATATAAAGAAATAGGAGAGATTTAAAATGGGAAAATATTTCGGAACAGATGGCTTTCGTGGGGAAGCTAATAAAGATTTAACAGTTGAACATGCTTATAAAGTAGGAAGATACATTGGGTGGTATTTTGGAAGAAATAAAGATCATGCTCAAGTTGTTATTGGGAAAGATACAAGAAGAAGTTCTTATATGTTAGAATATGCACTTGTTGCTGGACTTACAGCAAGTGGTGCAGATGTTTCTTTAATGCATGTAACAACAACACCAAGTGTTGCTTATATTACAAGAACAGATGGTTTTGATTGTGGAATTATGATTTCTGCTTCACATAATCCATATTATGATAATGGAATTAAAGTTTTAGATTGTAATGGTCATAAAATGGATGCGAAGGTTGAAAATTTAATTGAACAATACATTGATGGTGAAGTAGATGAAATTCCATTTGCTACAAAAGATGAAATTGGATGTGCAACAGATTATTCAGTAGGTAGAAATAGATATTTAGGATATTTAATGTCTATTCCTACACGTGCTTTTAAAAATATTCGTGTTGGTTTAGATTGTGCTAATGGTGCTAGTTCTAATCTTGCTAAAAGTGTTTTCGATGCTTTAGGAGCAAAAACTTATGTGATTCATAGTGAACCAGATGGTTTAAATATTAATACAAACTGTGGTTCTACACATATTGAATCATTACAAGAACTAGTAAAATCTAAAGGATTAGATATTGGTTTTGCTTATGATGGTGATGCTGATCGTTGTTTAGCTGTTGATGAGTTTGGAAGAGTTATTGATGGTGATTTAATTCTTTATGTTTGTGGTAAATATTTAAAAGAACATGGTGAATTATCTAATGATACAATTGTTACAACAGTTATGTCTAACTTAGGTTTATATAAAGCGTTAGATAAAGAAGGTATTAAATATGAAAAAACAGCTGTTGGAGATAAATATGTTAATGAAAACATGGTGAAAAATGGTCATTGTATTGGTGGAGAACAATCAGGACATATCATTTTCTCTAAACATGCCACAACAGGAGATGGTATTTTAACATCTTTAAAAATTATGGAAGCAGTTATTGAAAGCAAAAAAACATTAGCTCAATTAGTTGAACCTGTAACAATTTATCCTCAATTAATGAAAAATGTATATGTAAGAGATAAAAAAGAAGCTCAAAATGATGTTGAAGTACAAAAAGTCATTAAAGAAGTTGAAGATAAGTTAGGTGATGAAGGACGTGTTCTTGTTCGTGAATCAGGAACTGAACCGGTTGTACGTGTTATGGTTGAAGCGGATACAAATGAAAAATGTTTACAATCTGTAGATTATATCATTTCTAAAATGAAAGAACGCGGATTTGTTATTGAAAGATAAAATCACATATTATCACAAAATATTGCCATATATTATGGCAATATTTTAACTATAATAGGTCATAATAGAATAGGATACAAATGAGGTGAAGAAGATGTTATTTAAAATTAATATTATAGATGATGAAAAAAATCTAAATGATTTGGTAAGAACTTATTTAGAAAAAGAAGGCTATAGTGTTTGCTCATTTTATACGTATGATGAAGCTTTACTTCATAAAGATGATGATGTACATCTATGGCTTATAGATATTATGTTAGATAAGGCAAGTGGTTTTGAATTGTTTAATGAAATAAAGGCAAGTAAGCCTAAAATGCCAATTATATTTATGTCAGCTAGAGATCAAGAATTTGATCGTATTATTGGTTTAGAAAAAGGCTCAGATGACTATATTACAAAACCATTTAATATTAAAGAAGTTATTTTAAGAATTAATAATTTATTAAAACGTGCTTATGATAATCCATCTAAGATACAAATAGATGGTTATGATATTGATTTAGAAAAAAGAAGAGTCTTCTATAACAATAATGAAATCATTTTAACAACAAAAGAATATGATCTACTTGTTTACTTTTTAAATAACAAAGGATTAGCTATTTCAAGAGAACAAGTTTTATCAAAAGTATGGGACGAAAATTATTTTGGTAGTGATCGTGTCGTTGATGATACACTTCGAAGATTGCGTAAAAAAATGCCAGAAATTAATATTCGTACGATTTATGGATTTGGATATCGTTTAGATTAATGCTTACGAAATATTCTTTACAAAAACAACTTGTTATTATTTTTTCAATTATTGCGATAGGTGTTTTAGCAATTCTATTGCCTATTATTGATAACAACTTAACACATGTTATTGATAATGAAATGTACGATGTTTTGACACGCTCACAAAATGATTTTTACTCATATGATTTTTCTCCTGATTATGCAGGTTCAGATAAACAAATTTATCATTTTACTTATAACATTAATGAAGATACGCTTACAACAGCGCAAAATATTTCTGCTAAGAAATATCAAATATTAGATTATGTTTTTCAAAATGATCTTTATAAGATGGTTAAGAAAAATAAAAAGAAATTACAAGAAAAGGTTAAAATGCAAGACCAAACAGTATATTATCAAATTGTAAAAGCGGATGATTCTAATTATATTATTTCACTTGTTTATAGTGATTATTCTAAAACATTGATTAATAATCTAAAGGATCAAGTTATTGATATCTTTTATATTGCTTTTTTAATTATTGGACTTGCTTTGTTTATTTGGGTTTCATCTTTAATAAAACCATTAAAACTTATTAAAAATTATATAGATGATATAAAAAATGATAAAGAAAGTGAATTGCATATTCAAAGAGAAGATGAGATAGGTGTTTTATCTTCTTCATTAATAGAAATGAAAGAAGAGATAGATCGACAAAATGAAATTAAAGAAGAAATGATTCATAACATTTCTCATGATTTAAAAACACCCATTGCTTTAATTCAAACATATGCTCAAAGTATTAAGGATGATATTTATCCTTATGGAGATAAAGATTCATCAGTGGATGTTATTTTAGAAAATACAGATCGGTTAGAAAAGAAAGTAAAAAGTTTACTATATTTAAATCGATTAGATTACATAAGTGGACAAATTGGAGATGAAACATGTTCAATGAAAGAATTGATTGAACATATTGTTTTCCAATTAACAGCTATGCATCCACAAATAGAAATTATTACAGATTTACAAGATTCATCTTTTAAAGGAAAAGATGATTATTGGCGTATTTGTATTGAAAATATTATAGAAAATGCTGCTCGTTATGTACACCATGAAATTAAAATTATTTTAAAAGATCAATATTTAGAAATATTTAATGATGGTGAACCTATAGATAATTCAAATCCTGAATCTTTATTTCAACCTTATGAAATAGGTCATAAAGGACAATTTGGTTTAGGATTATCTATTGTTTATAAAACAGTAACAATGTATGGATATAAAGTTGAAGCTGTTAATAGAGTTGATGGTGTAAGTTTTATTATTCAAAATAAAGATTAGTCGAATGATTAATCTTTTTTTTAAAAAGTGTTGCTTTTTTTGATAAAGAGTGGCACTATTTTAGAGTTATCAATTCTCAAAAATAGAGAAAAAGAGTATAATAAACTTTAAGGAGCTAACTATATAAAATTCAAGTGATTTTATGAAAAAGTTTGAAAATATTTA
>OLQJ01001029.1_pt1 | contig 10653 bp, 6 predicted proteins | sample 1673231 | NCBI WGS metagenome assembly OLQJ01 (sample SAMEA3136769, study PRJEB25190) | human gut metagenome | biome: human gut; feature: human-associated habitat; material: faeces | place: Austria | collected 2013
ATATACTTTGTAGTCAGCCTTTGCATGCTTAGCTGCAAGAGCGAGTCCTGTTGCAAGAGAGATTCCCTGTCCAAGAGATCCTGTGTTCATATCAACACCTGGAGTCTTGTTGCAGTCCGGATGTCCCTGAAGATGGCTGTCAATCTGACGAAGGTGTGCCAAATCCTCTTTCGGGAAATATCCCAGATCTGCCAGGATTGCATACAATGCAGGACAAGCATGTCCCTTACTTAATACAAAGCGATCTCTGTCTGCTTTCTTAGGATCCTTTGGATCAAGATTCTTCATCTCATCATAGTAAAGAGCCATAAGAATCTCAACGCAGGATAATGATCCGCCCGGATGTCCTGACTGACTGGCAAATAACATCTTCATTATCTCTTGGCGCAATTCCTTTGCTTTTTTCTCGTAGTTCATTTTTCTTCCTCCTTATATTAACCTTTAACAGCTCCTGCTGTTAATCCCTCAACTAATCTCTTCTGTGCAAAGAAGAACATGATACATACTGGAATGATTGTAATAATTCCACCTGCTGTTAACAGACCCCAGTCAACTCCAAGCTGACCGATCAGACTCTTCAGTGCTACAGGTATTGTTCTTGTCGCATTGTTCGTAAACATTACCGCAAATGTATACTCGTTCCATGATGTCATGAAAATATATACTCCGGTGGCAACAAGGCAAGGACCTAATATAGGTAAAATGATCTTGAAAAATGCCATCCTTCTATTACATCCATCAACCAATGCTGCTTCTTCAAGTGATAGTGGCAAGTCGTTAAAAAATCCATTCAGCAACCATACGGAAAATGGAAGTGTGAACGTTGTATATGCGAGTACAAGAGCCCATGGAGTATAAAGTAACCCCAGATTTCTCATTATAGAGTATAATGGGATTAAAAGCAATACTGTAGGGAACATATTATTGCTTAAAAACAATGCCATCATCGCTCTACGTCCTGCAAATCTGTATCTTGAAAACGCATATGATGCTAATGTTGATGCTGTCAGAGAAACAACTGTTGTTACTGCCGCAACAATAAAGCTATTCTTCATGGCAGCCAGGAAATTTACTGTTGTAGTAAACAGTTTCGTGTAGTTCTCCCATTGAACTTGTCTTGGCCAGTATGTAACTGCTCCGTATAACTCTGTGTCCGGTTTTATAGATGTAATAAATGTCCAATAAAACGGGAACAGGATGAAAAGTAATATTACGATCAGTGGAAGATATAATGTCAAAAATCTCTTTAAAAATGATTCCCTCTTCATACTACTTATCCTCCTCTCTAAATGTAAAGATCAAATACGGAACTGCAACCAGGCAAAGTACAAGTGCAAGCAAGATTGCCATTGCTGATGAGTATCCTAAGTTCAATGCCTGAGCTTTATTAAACACATATACACTCAGTGTCTGTGTTGCATAAGCCGGTCCACCTTCCGTCATGTTGAAGATAACATCGACTGAGTTCGCAACCCAGATAATTCTCAGAAGTCCTGTGATAAAGATTGTATTCTTAATACTTGGAATTGTAATCTTAAATAACTTCTGGAATCCTGTCGCGCCATCCATGTCGGCTGCTTCATAAAGTTCTCCTGGAATTCCCTGCAGTCCTGCAAGAATCATCAGTGCAAAGAATGGAATTCCCTGCCAGATAATCGTTACTACAACTGCCGGAAATGCTGTATTCGTCTGTGCTAAAAATGGTATGCTCTTATTAATTATGTGTAATTTCTGAAGAATGTCATTGAGTACACCATAGTTACCGTCATACATCCATCTCCACATAAGACCGATCAAAATACCAGGTGTGACCCATGGAATCAGGCTGACTGCACGGACAACACCGCGCCCTCTGAACTTCTTGTTAAGAAGCAACGCCAGTATAAAACCAAATACAAACTGAAATCCAACGCCAAATACCACCCAGAGAATCGTCTTCCAAAGTGCTTTCCAGAACAGCTCATCTTTAAATGCCGCGATGTAATTTGCAAGTCCAACAAACGCAATGTCATTCGGTCTTCTCAAATCATAACTCTGGAAACTCATTCCAATCGCATTAATAACCGGAATGAATACTACGCACAAAATGATAATCAGAGCAGGTGCTACCAATAAATATGGATAGATACTTTTCTTTTTTACCATCGTGTTCTTTCCCTTTCAATCATACTGCCCTGCCAGTTGCCTGACAAGGCAGTTTCATAAATCAATTATTATCTAGTTGTTACAAAATCTAGTTCTACTCGTTAAGAGCTTTGTCCAGCTTATCCATACACTCTTTCGCTGTAATCTCGCCTGTCAGAGCCTGAGAAATTGTTGCCGGCCAGTTTGTGATCCACTCAGTTGTTGTATCTTTTACCGGAACTGTACCCGCGATATCGACACCTTCCATAGATACTTTCATGAATTTGTCATTCTGGAAGTAGTCTTCCTGCTGAACAGTCTTGCTTACTGGAACCTGTCCTGTTCCTTCGCACCACATTTTCTGTCCTTCTTCTGTTGCAAGATATTTCATCCACTCGAATGCTGCTGCTTTGTTCTCGCAAGAATCGAACATTACAGTCTCTGTATCTCCCATGGATGTCCACTGTCCTTTTCCTTTCGGAATAATGAATGCATCAACATCATCACCAAGTTCCTCTACCATACCTTTAGAAGATCCGATATGATGTATGAACATAGCTGTCTTTCCAGACTTGAAGTTAGCAACTGTCTCGTTGAATCCATCGTTCGTAGCTGACTCTGGAACATATCCGTTCTTATACAGATCGATGAAGTCCTGCATACCCTGTACAGATGCATCAGATGTCAGATCATCAAAGCTTCCGCCTTCACCATAGATGAAGCTTCCCCATGGCTCCTGTCCACCGGAAGCACCACGCATACCAAATCCGTATACATCTGTCTTTCCATCACCATCTGTATCCATTGTACATTTCTTAATGTCCTCAAGGAACTCATCGTATGTCTTAGGTGTCTCTGTAATACCAGCCTCTTTGAAGATTGATGGTCTGTAGTATACATAGAGTACCTGAATGTTCCATGGCATCAGATAAAGTGAATCGTCAGATCCGCCTGCCTTTTTCATTACGTCGTAGATGTTGTCAGAAATGTCATCTTTCTTATCCCATGCATCAACATAAGGTGTTAAGTCTGCAAGCAGGTTATTGTTTGTGAACATCGGTGTTGCGGAAAGCTTAAAGGTTGCTACATCCGGTGCTCCACCACCCATAGCTGCGTTGAACAGTGTGTTGGAATATCCTCCACCATCCCAAGGAACTTCTTCACCTTCAACAGTGATTCCGTACTCATTCTCCTCGTTGAACTTCTTGATGATGTCCTGCATCAGGGAAGAATAATCTGTGTTATCTGCCCAATACTGGAACTTGATTGTGCACTCTTTGATATCATCGGTTGACTGAGCTTCTTCTTTTTTGTCTGAGCTTCCGCTATTGGATTTAGATCCGCAAGCTGTCATTCCGAGTACCATAGCTGCTGTCAGTAATACTGCTAATAACCTCTTTTTCATTGCTTGTCCTCACTTTCTATATTTTGTTGTAACTAGGATCTCTGACTGATAACCTGTGCTTTCCTGATCCCCTGTTTCAGCCATCTTCCTAACGCAACGAAGAACTTTTCGAACTGAAATGCTTTACGAATTGTAAACGCTTACATTTTAAATTTAAAAAAAATCGTAAGGCATTTACCGTCCTTGTAAGCTCTTACATTAGATAGTTTAATTATATCCTTTTGACACTTTCCCGTCAATGAAAGAATGTACCAAAATAGGGAAAGCTCTTTTGTTACATTTCACTAAGAGTGCATGGTATACTCCTACACTTCCTCACGAGTTTCACAAAAAGCACGCATAGAACTGACCACCATTCGATAAATAAAATCTGCTGCGAACTCTGGTGTACAGGACTTTTTATCGGCAAGCCAGGTCTTTACAAATCCAAGACAGCCATTCAGGCAATATGCATAAAAGTAATCCATCTGATTACTTTTTTCCGGAAACATCTGCTCTAACACCTCCCTGCTGTTTCTTGCCAGAATAACTTCCACTTTCTGAATAAATCGCATATCTCCGTAAGGTCCGACCAAAGCAGAAACAATCTCTCGATTGTTGTCTAACACTTGAAATATGTCCTGAAGAAAATAAAATCCATTATCCTCTCGCTTTTCAATTGGATGCTCTCTGATTGCACGTTCCATCTCCTCTGCCAGATCATTCTCAATCTCATACAACAGCCCTGATATATCTGGATAATGCAAATAAAAAGTAGATCTGTTAATATCTACCTGATCTACCAATTCTTTTACTGTAATCTCACCTACACTTTTCTCCTTCATAAGCATGGCGAGCCCATTTCTAAGCTGGGTCTTTGTCTTGCGGACCCGGCGGTCTGTCTTCTTCTGCATATGTTTCCTGCTCTTTCTTTCATTATAATGTTAAATTTTTATAACACATTGATATAATGCAACATTTTTAATATTTTCTGTCTATTAATCAGCACTTTTTTACCTTTTAACGGTTGTAAATTACTTTCTTCCTTAATATAATACTTTTTGATAAGATAATCAACATCGTATCTATTACTAGAAAAATATTTACACAAAAGGAGCATTTTATTTATGAGGAACGCATTTCGGATTTTCCGCCGGGACATGAAACGTCTGCTTCGCAGTCCTGCTGCCGTGCTGGTCATGATCGGCGTATGTATTATCCCCTCTCTGTATGCCTGGTTCAATATTGCAGCCAATATTGACCCATACAGCAACACCTCCGGCATTAAAGTAGCCGTTGCCAATAACGACAAAGATGCATCAAGCAATGATCTTACAATCAATGCCGGGAATGAAATTATTAAAAATTTAAAAGAAAATGATCAACTCGGATGGACTTTTACGGATGAAGAAAATGCTGTTGAAGGAGTCAAATCCGGAAAATATTACGCGGCAATCGTAATTCCGGAAGATTTTAGCAGTTCTCTTCTGAGCATCCTCTCCGGCAAGATGGAGACTCCGAAACTGGATTATTATCTTAATGAAAAAATCAATGCAATTGCACCAAAAATCACAGACAGTGGTGCCAGCACAATCCAGCTTCAAATCAACAATACCTTTTCATCCATTGCATCTGAATCGGTTTCAAATGTATTAAAGCAGTCTGTTACTGACCTGGCCGGTACTATCGATACTGTCAATTCTGATCTTGTGTCAATGCTTGACAAAGTAAATGATAATATTGCCGAGTACCAAAAGATTCTGGATTCCTTCAATTCCAGTGTCGGTGGTACACAGACTTTGATCGATAACGCAAAAAGTGCCACATCTGCTTTAGGCGACGCAGCAACTTCCGGTGCAAATGCACTTTCCGATGCAGACAGCGTATTAAAGGACACACGAACCGCTACCGGGAACTTCACTTCCGCATTATCCCAGTCTATTTCAAATGGTCTGAGTATTATTGAACAGGCTTATGGCCAGGCTTCTGAAGGATTCGGCAAGCTGTCTGGCCAGGCTTCTGATATTAATCAGAAAGTGGGAAATGCTTTGAATAATGCCCAGGAAGTCAATACTAAAAACGGTGAAATTATTGCAACACTGCAGCAGCTTGCTTCACAATTACCGGCACAGTCCGATACAATCAACTCTGCTCTCGCAAAACTTTCTGAACAGAACCAGAGCAATCAGCAGTTGATCAGCAGCCTGACTGCCGGAAACGATGGTATTAGCAACTCACTTTCCACAACAACCAATACACTTGCACAGTTGGAAACAATCAACAAAGCAAACTTAAGTGGTATTCAGAGTCTTCGTACCTCTCTTGATGAGAACGTATTTCCACAGTTAAATCAGACTATGGATATTTTTTCCAGTCTGACAGGTGAACTGAACGGAATACTGAACGGTGTACCTGCTACCACTGAGCAGTTAAACAGTATTCTGACACAGCTTGGCACAAGCCTCACAGAACTGAACAACGTACTGAATGGAACACAGTCCTCTCTGAATGCCGTAATCAACCGACTGGACAACGTCCGTACCGACATCAATGCGATTACAAGTTCTGAGACATTCCAGAAGCTTACCTCTTTGGAAGGCATTGATTCCGATACGATTGCTGAATTCGTATCATCTCCGGTAAATGTGGATACAGAAACTTACTATTCTGTTAAAAACTACGGTTCTTCCATGACACCATTCTATTCGAACCTGGCAATCTGGGTTGGAGGAATCGTCCTGATTGCTATCTTCAAAATGGAAGTAGACCGTGACAGATCCATGCGTTCTTACAGTGCCACAAATATGTATTTGGGGCGCTGGCTTTTATACATGCTGCTAGGTCTTGTCCAGGGACTGATTGTATGTGTCGGAGACGTATTTCTTCCAGGCGTTCAGTGCCGTCACCCATTTGCGCTGGTACTGACCGGGCTTGTATGCTCCTTTGTATATGTCAACATTATTTATGCTCTGTCACTGACATTTAAGCATATTGGAAAAGCGTTATGTGTAATCTTTGTCATTCTTCAGATTCCAGGATCTTCCGGAACCTATCCGATTGAAATGACACCGGTATTTTTCCAGAAAATACACCCGCTTCTTCCATTCACTTATGGAGTTGCTGCGATGCGTGAAGCAATTGCAGGCATGTATGGAAGTGTTTATATCCACAACCTTTTCATCTTGCTCTGCTACGTTCCGATTGCACTTTTAATCGGACTGGGAATAAGACCTCTTCTGGCAGGACTGAACCGCCTGTTCGACCTGAAGCTGTCTGAAACAGAATTTATGGTCTGCGAAGAACCAGATGATCAATTAAGCAGGAGCGCTCAGTTGTCTATGCTTTTAAAAGCCTCTCTTTCACAAGACGACTTACGTACACAGACCGCTGAGAAAGCTCAGAATTTTGAACAGAATTATCGGAAAATGATTCGCTATGGTTTCCTTGCGATCACTATTATTCCGTTGATCTTCCTGATACTGATGTTCAGTCTGGAATCGAAAATTGTATTTTTGGTTCTTTGGATCATATCTATCATCGCCATCGCAACATGGCTTATTATTGTAGAATTCATTCACACAAGACTCGCCGAGCAACAACAGCTGGCTGGTATGTCTTTTGATGAGATGGTGAAAAAATTCCGTGGAAAGGAGGAGGAATAATCATGAAAAATATTCTTCGCATTTTTAAGTATGATTTAAAAAAGATCCATAAAAATGTCATTGCCATGATCGTTATTATGGGAATCACTGTTATTCCGACTCTTTACGCGTGGTTCAATATCGCTGCAAGCTGGGATCCATACGGAAATACAGGAAACTTAAAAGTTGCTGTAGCAAGCTCTGATGAAGGTTATAGTGGTGAACTTCTCTCAGTAAACCTTAACCTTGGAGATCAGGTTCTTACAACTCTTAGAGGTAACTCGCAGCTTGACTGGACATTTACAAGTGCTAAGAAAGCGAAAGAAGGAGTAAAATCCGGAAAATATTATGCGGCAATCGTAATCCCAAAAGATTTCAGTAAAGACATGATGAGTATTTTCACATCCAATGTAACACATCCTGAAATCAAATATTATATCAATGAAAAGGAAAACGCAATTGCCCCGAAAGTCACCGTAAAAGGCGCAAATGCCGTACAGCAGCAAATTAATGATACATTTGTACAGACGGTATCCCAGACCGCATTAGAAGCCTTTCAGCTTGTTAATAACGTTGCTGACGAGACCGATGATCAGACAATCGCAGACAACCTCTCAGCCGCACTGGCGCAGATTTCAACAGACTTATCCTCTGCCGCCGGCACTGTACAGGCATTTTCCGATATGGCAAATTCTGCGGCAATTATGTTGAATACCACTACAGAATTCTTAAGCCAGTCCGGTTCCGGTACAAAAGCCAGTGTAAATGCTCTGGGCGTGGCTGGAAATGGTATTGATTCCCTGAATTCAGCTTTAACAGGAACAACAGATTCCATCAACCAGGCACTTTCACAGAGCGCTTCCTTCTACAGTGCGGTATCCACCTGTGTCGGAAATGCACTGGATTCCTATAATTCAGACGCACAGGCTTGTGCAAATGCACTGAATACCGTAAGTGGACGTGTGCAGAATCTGATAGATGGTTACCAGTCACTGGAAAACTCTCTGAGCCAAATTGCTGACTCTATTACTGAGCCACATTTAAAAGGTATGCTTATGCAGGCAATCGGCAATATTCAGAAAGCGAAAGCTTCTCAAGAAGCAATCCATAATGCCATTAACGATGCAGCTACTGGTATTACTTCCGCAACTGCAAATGCAACCGAATTAAAGAACAATATTGACAGCTTGATCGCTCAGAGTAATTCTTCAATCAGTACTGTGAAAAAAGATTATGAAAACAATGTTAAGGGTAGTCTGGATGATCTGGCAAATGATCTGACTAGCACAGGCAGCTCTATTACTTCACTGCTTGGACAGTTAGATAACAGTCTGAAAGACATTTCCGGGGTGACAGGCTCTGCAGCTGGAAATCTCACAGAGGTACAGAAGGCTTTATCAGATTCCGCTTCTCTTTTAAATGAAGCATCCGGTAAAATGTCTAATGCAGCAACTGCAATGCTATCTTCCGATGACAACGGCATTCAATTACTGACCAGCCTTCTCTCTGAGGATCCGGAGGCAATTGGTTCATTCCTTGCATCACCGGTCAAGCTTAATGAGACACATATTTATCCTATCGAGAACTATGGATCTGCTATGGCTCCATTCTACTCAACACTTGCGATTTGGGTCGGCGCAGTTGTAATGGCTGCCATGTTAAAAGTAAATGTTTCAGACAACTTAAAACACAAATTAAATAATCCGAAAGAACACCAGTTATATATTGGACGCATTCTTCTTCTCCTTTGTATAGGATTTTTACAGAGCGCATTGATCTGTCTTGGCGATCTTTATTTCCTGGGCATCCAATGCGAACATCCTGTATTATTTGTACTGGCAGGATGCTTTAGCAGTCTTGTATATGTAAACATTATTTACGCTTTGACTGTCTCCTTTGGAGATATCGGTAAAGCAATCGCAGTTGTGCTGATGGTCATGCAGGTAGCCGGAAGCGGTGGAACTTTCCCAATTCAGTGTGCGCCGGAATTTTTCCGGAAAGTATATCCTTTACTTCCATTTGTGCACAGCATGAACGCTATGCGTGAATGCATCGCCGGTTTCTATGGCATGAACTCCTGGATTGAACTTGGAAAACTGGCACTCTTCCTGATTCCGGCATTGTTGCTCGGTCTGATACTCAGGAAACCAGTCATCAAGTTAAATGATGCATTTACAGAAAAATTGGAAAGTACACACCTAATCTAAAAAGAATCTCGCTTTCTAGATTCTCCGCCTGCGGCGGGTCGCAGTATGCAACATACTTCTTATCCGCCGCAGTGCGATCATCAAGAATCGTTTTTTCTACTCTAACTCAATTTATTTACTTCACGGTCATATGTATAGATTCCATTAATCTCATCTTCTATATCACTCCATTGTGTATACACACATCCACATAATCCCTGTCCTTCTAATTTTTTTATTTTATATTCTAGTTGACGATAGACCTTCTTATACTCTGTCTTCGTTTTATAGCCTCCATAACCATATTTCTTTTCTGATGCAGTATGTTCTTCTACTTCTAATGTAAAACCTCCGTATTCGCTCAATACGGCTGCTCTGACGTCTTCCGGTTTAACTTTTAAAGGGAAGAAATAATTATGTATACTTTGAAAATCTCCTGTTCCCTGGTCAAACCAACCACTTGCTGAATCTATCAAATGTTCTGAATCTATCTTTCTCACCATATCCGTGATTCGTTGTGTAGCAAATTGTCCCCATCCTTCATTAAAAATGACCCATGTGCATATACTCGGATGTTTTTTTAGTAACTGAATCGTTTCTTTTACCTCGTTGATAAATTCACTTCTTCCTTCCTGACTTCGTCTTGCAAATAATCTGGAATAATGATCTTTTACTGTAATCCCCAATCCGGACAGCACCGTTGCCAGATACGTGACGAACCAACTCTGATACTTTTCTCCTCCATTTACCATATCCTGCCACACAATCACTCCAAGCCGGTCACAATGATACCAGCGTTGCGGTTCTATTTTAATATGCTTTCTGACCATATTAAATCCTATTTTTTTCATTTCCAGAATATCAAAGATCCATGCTTCTTCTGAAGGTGCTGTATAAAGACCATCCGGCCAATAGCCTTGATCCAGAACTCCTTTCAAAAAGCACTTCTTGTTATTCAAATAAATGCGCGGAATATGGTCTTCATCCTGTTGAATTGTAAAATCACGAATCGCAAAATAACTTTCCACTTCATCTAAAACGTGCTTCTTATCTGTCTTATCTGTCTCATCCTCACATTCAATCAATGATACATGAAAATAATACAAATATGGAGTTTCACAAGACCAGTATTTTGCATTTTGAATTTCTATCTCTATCCATGTATTTGCTCTTCCTGATATTGATTTTTGCACATCAGGTATCGTGTGTGATAATGCAATAAAATCCGTTACATTATCTTCTGCATTCGCATATATCTTCGGAAATCTAATATCTATTTGTACAGTCAAATCTTTCTGTTCTGAGACTGTCCGAATAT
>OLQJ01001034.1_pt1 | contig 10583 bp, 7 predicted proteins | sample 1673231 | NCBI WGS metagenome assembly OLQJ01 (sample SAMEA3136769, study PRJEB25190) | human gut metagenome | biome: human gut; feature: human-associated habitat; material: faeces | place: Austria | collected 2013
TTCCCCTGACAGACCGTATAGGTTCTGGTATCAAAAAGAAAATCGTCTCCATCCAGTAAATGTGCATTCCCCATTGCCCGTTTCAGAAGATTTTCTGTCCTTGCCAGCAGACGGTCTTTATGACATGGCTTCGTCAGATATTCGTCAGCTCCCAGCTCCAGTGCTTTCAACTCATCCTGCATTTTATCCCTGGAGGTCAGCACAAGAATAGGAAGGCTGCCTTTCTTTCGTATTTCTTTACAAAGTGCAAATCCACTGATTCCCGGAAGTCCCAGATCCAGCACTAACAAATCCGGATGCTCTGCCTCACAGACAGCACCGGTTTCTGGAAAATCCGTTACACAGCATACCTCATAGCCTGCCTTATGATAAATATTTTCCAGTTCTTCCCGAAGGAATTCATCGTCTTCTACAATCATGATTTTTTGCATGCCTGTCTTCTACTCCTGCCGTTTTCTCTGAATAAATTTCAAAATCCTGCGATTGCTTGTCTTTATGACTCCTATTATATAAGCTGTTTCTATCAGACACAAGAAAAGAAACACACTTCCTGCCATCTGCCAGAAAACTTTTACTTCCTGCACCTGTCCAATCAGCCGGAACAATGTCCAGACCCCAAACACACTACTGAAAAATGCAACGCTCAATACCAGTCCATAGTGCCACCAGATCTGAACTTTCGCACAATGACAGAGCTCTTTGTAGTTACTTCCCAGTGTAAGCAGAACGCTGTAGCGTGCCCCGGTCTTCTCCTGCTGAATTAAAAACTGAACTCCAATGAGTGTATTTGCGATAATCAAAAAAATCACCGCCAGATAGATCGTCGTATATCCCAATGCCACCTGATAAAACATATGCCGCCCGGCTGTTCCCAGATAACTTTCATAATGCAGATCGGTTGTTTTTAGACGGTCATTGACAGACATCACTGCTTTGAGCAATCCTTCCTCCTTTACCAGAACCGGATCAAGAATCCCGTTCCAGTAAGAATAGCTTCCGTCTGCTACAAAGACATCAAAAACCTCATCCGGTACAGTAAAACCATACATAATCGTCAACATCCGGTCTGCCACCAGATTGTCATTGCATACTCTTGGAATGATTTCATAATCGGTCTCGTCTATCTGCACAAAAACTTTCTCTTTCAGAAGTTTCTCTACGCTCTTTGCAGTCTCATCCGACAAATATGTGGGGTGCCCGTAAATTGCCATCTGATGTTCCTTTAAGTTCAAAGGTTCCATTCCTTTTGAACGCAAAATCTCATTGTACCCTGATTCTGCGATCAAAAACGGGGATTCTTCCCAAGAATATGGATTCAATCTGTTTTTCAGACGCTCATATAATTCCTCACAGTCATATGCATATACTTTTCGCTCCTCCATACCTTCCGTAAAATCCAGATCTGTCCAAAGTAATCCGTTTCGTACTTCAAACAGATTTGAAAAATATTGGTCTACTTTCTGAGATGACAGCACTTCTTCTAACGTTTCTTTTTTCTCGTCAAATGTAAAATCGATCCCTGCCGTATCCTGTTGTCCCAGTTGCCCGCTCATCCCGACTCCATAGGCACAACATATGATCGCAAACAGAATCAGAAGGGAAGAAATTGCCAACGAAGATGATTTTAAAAATACCGCTTCCTGCAGCTGACGGCATGTAAATGTCCAGAGCTTTTTCCCCGGAAGTTTTCTGCATATCCTATCAAATAGGTATGCCAGGCCCTGAAAGAAAAAGAATGTACCGAGTACTCCACAAAAACATAAAATTGCAGTCATACGAAACATTCGTTTTATCCCAAGTTCCGAACTCAGTATCCCGCATCCGATCCCATAGGCTACTGCCAGAAGAATGATTCCCATCATCAGCTTCACACACGTTTTTATGGGCGAAAATGCACGCTGTTTTTCCTTCTGTTCACGGGATAACAATTCATAAACCTCTTTTTTCCAAAGCTTGATGCAAAGCACAAACCGGGCAAGCATTTTAATTCCGCAAATCCCAATGACCGTCCACAATGCAGCCAAACCGGAAAATGTAAACTGATGACGCAGAATTCCAAATCCTGCAAGCTTCGCCGTAATCAGGCTTGTAAGTTCCGAGATCAGCAGAGCCCCCGGGATCCCGATCACAAGAGCATACACAATATTTCGCAGATCTTCCAGAAAAAGCATCTGAAACAGACTTCTTTTCTTCATACCAAGCATCACATAGGTTCCAAACTCATGACTTCGCCGTTCCATCTGATACTTATCCGTAAAATATACCAGGAAATAAAGCAGGCACAGAGATACCACATATAAAATCGGAATCAGCATCAGCAGCTTGTTTACAGCATCTCTCTCCATCTCTTTCAGAAAGATCATCACATCCTGATGATCCAGCGCAAGGATAATATAAAATGCCGCCACCGTGAGAATCATCGTAACAAAATACAGCGTGTTTTCCTGCCGGTTTCGTTTACTGTTTCGTCTGATCAGTTCAGAGAACATAATTGCTTCCTCCTCCCAACTGCGCCATCACGGACAAAATGCGCTCATAAAATTCCCGGTTTGTCTCCTCCCCGACTCGCTTCCGTAATTCATGAAATACTTTTCCATCCTGAATAAACAAAATTCTGGAACAAAAACTCGCAGCCTGTGCGTCATGTGTCACCATCAGAACCGCAGCCTCATCCTCTCGATTCACTCCGGAGAGTTGCTCCATCAGACTTCGTGCACTTCGGCTGTCAAGCGCACCGGTCGGCTCATCTGCCAGTACGATCTGCGGATGCAAAAGAAGCGCTCTTAATGCGGCTACCCTCTGCTTCTGTCCTCCGGACATCTGATTCGGAAACTTTTCCAGCACCTCCTCGATCTCAAAATATTCCGCCAGCTTCTGCATCCTTTTTCTGCTTTCCTTTTCCGGCATTTTGTGAATCTGTGCCGGCAAAAGAATATTTTCTCCACCCGTCAGATTATCCAGCAATTCAAACTGCTGAAACAGATACCCGATCTGTCTTCCCCGATACGCTGCCAGCTGAGCATCCGTATACATTCCGATATCCTGTCCTTTCAGAAGAATCCTACCTCGTGTAGGTCTTAAAACCGAAGCAATACAATTTAACAGCGTCGTTTTTCCCGAACCGCTGCTTCCCATAATTCCGAGGAATTCTCCCTGATATACTTGAAACGAGATTCCTCTGAGTGCCTCTGCTGCATTCTCCTTTTCCCCATATGTTTTGTACAACGATTCTATTTCCAAAATAATACGGCTCATAATATCCCTCCCTTTCGTGATAAGAATATTATAAGCCGTATCGTGGATGAAAAACACTTACACTTTCTGTAAGAAAACTCCATCCGCTTTATGGTCTGCCATTCACAGTAAATTTTTATGAAAGCTCCAGTTTTCCGGTATATAACTGGTAATACGTTCCTTTCATTTTGATCAGATCCGCATGATCTCCACGCTCGATGATCTTTCCGTGTTCCAGAACAATAATCGCATCACTGTTGCGAATCGTAGAAAGTCTGTGCGCGATAACAAATACTGTACGTCCTTTCATCAGGTTATCCATACCCTTCTGCACAATACTCTCCGTACGGGTATCAATGCTGGAAGTTGCTTCATCCAGAATCAGTACCGGCGGATTTGCAACTGCTGCTCTCGCAATGGAAAGAAGCTGTCTCTGTCCCTGTGAAAGCTCTTCTCCATCACCGCTTAACATAGTGTCGTATCCCTTCGGAAGCATTTTGATAAACTGATCTGCATGAGCCAGTTTTGCAGCCTCGTATACTTCCTCATCAGTAGCATCCAGTTTTCCATAACGGATATTATCCATAATGGTTCCTGTAAACAAATGGGTATCCTGCAGTACAATTCCGAGGGAACGTCTCAGATCATCCTTTTTAATCTTTGTAATATTGATTCCGTCATACCGGATCTTTCCTTCCTGAATATCGTAAAAGCGATTGATCAGGTTCGTGATGGTTGTTTTTCCTGCTCCGGTAGAACCGACAAATGCCAGCTTCTGTCCCGGTTTTGCAAACAGACTGATATCTTTTAAGATCACTTTATCTTCGTTGTATCCAAATGTCACATCTTCAAAACGCACATCTCCGGTCAGTTCTGTATAAGACACACTTCCGTCTGCCGAATGTGGATGCTTCCAGGCCCACATTCCGGTTCTTTCTTTGCATTCGATAATATTGCCGTTCTCGTCTTTTTTCGCATTGACCAGTGTTACGTATCCCTCGTCTTTTTCCGATTCTTCATCGATCAGAGCAAAAATACGCTCTGCTCCGGCAAGTGCCATAACAATGGAGTTAAACTGCTGCGCCACCTGCATAAACGGCTGTGTAAAGCTCTTTGTAAACTGCAGATAAGATGCCATAACTCCCAGAGTGATCCCTCCGATTCCCATAATAGAAAGGAATCCTCCAAGTACAGAGGCCAGTACAAACTGCAGGTTTCCGATGTTTCCGATTACCGGTCCCATCATATTTGCAAAGGTATTCGCCTGTGCAGCACTTTCAAAGAGCGCCTCGTTGAGTTTGTCAAATTCTTCTTCTGACTTTCTTTCGTGGTTGAACACTTTTACTACGCGCTGTCCGTTCATTCTCTCTTCCACAAATCCAGTCACATCTGCCAGAGATTTCTGCTGACGAACAAAATATTTTCCACTGTTTCCACCGATCTTTTTTGTTACGAAGATCATAAGACCAATGATCAGAACTGCTAAAATTGTAAGCAGCGGACTTAAGATCAGCATTGAAATAAAGGTTACGATAATCGTAAAAAAGGACATCAGTGCCTGTGGGATCGACTGACTGATCATCTGTCTGAGCGTATCTGTATCATTCGTGTAAAGACTCATGATAGAACCATTCGTATTCTGGTCAAAATAACGGATTGGAAGAGTCTGCATATGTTCAAACATATCATCCCTTACTTTTTTAAGAACACCCTGACCAATGTAGACCATCAGTCGTGTATAAGTAAATGTAGCAATGACTCCCATCAGGAAAATGCTTCCAAGCACCGCAAGTGCCCGATATAGTTCTGCAAAATTCGGATCTTTCTGTCCGATCAGAGGACTGATAAAATCATCGATTAAAAACTTGAGGGACAATGATACCGAAATTGATGCGATCGAACTTAACAAAATACAGATAAATACGATCACAAACCGAACCTTGTACGTTCCGGTCACATATTTTAAAAGCCGCTTTGCGGTCTGTAAATTTTCTTTTGAAACCTTTGGTTTTCTATTCATCGTCCTCACCTCCCTTTACCTGAGATTCATATACTTCTCTGTAGATTTCATTTGTCGCAAGCAATTCTTCGGATGTGCCGACTCCCATGATCTTTCCTTCATCCAGTACAATGATCTGGTCTGCATTTTCTATAGAAGAAACTCGCTGCGCAATGATGATCTTTGTAGTATCCGGAATTTCTTCCCGGAATGCTTTTCGAATCAGCGCATCTGTCTTTGTATCTACCGCACTTGTGGAGTCATCCAGAATCAGAATCTTCGGTTTTTTCAGAAGTGCCCGTGCAATACACAGACGCTGCTTCTGTCCGCCGGAAACATTGTTTCCGCCCTGCACGATCATCGTATGATAACCTGCCGGAAATTCTTTTACGAATCCATCTGCCTGTGCAAGTTTGCAGACTCTCTGAACCTCTTCCTCGCTGGCATGTTCATTTCCCCAGCGGATATTATCGTAAATCGTTCCTGTAAAGAGAACGTTTTTCTGCAATACCATAGATACCTGATCGCGCAGTGCCTCCAGATTATACTCTCTGACATCCAGTCCGCCGACTTTTACAGTTCCTTTTGTCACGTCATAAAGTCTCGGGATCAGCTGTACCAATGTTGATTTCGCACTTCCGGTTCCTCCGATGATCCCGATCGTCTGTCCGGATTTAATATGAAGATTGACATCTTTTAACGAAAGATTTCCGCCTTCTCCCGCATAACTGAAATCTACATGCTCAAACCGGATCTCTCCGTCTGCCACTTCTGTAACCGCATTCTTTTTGTCCTGCATCTCCGGAACTTCCGTCAGAACTTCCGTAATACGGTCTGTAGACGCTTCTGCGATCATGATCATAACAAATACAAATGTAACCATCATCAGAGCCATCATGATCTGGAACGCATACACGATCACACTGGTCATTTCTCCGATTTCCATCGCACCGAATACAATTTCTCTTCCTCCGATCGCTACCATCAGAAGCATCGCCGTATAGATCGTAAACTGCATAACCGGTGAGTTCCATGCCACGATCTTTTCTGCTTTTGTAAATAATGTATAGACATATTTTGAAATTCCATGGAATTTTTCAATTTCATGATCTTCCCGTACAAAGGCTTTTACCACGCGGGATGCATTGACATTTTCCTGTACGGAATTATTCAGAATATCATACTCATCAAATACTTTGATAAAATGCGGATGCGCTTTCTTTGCAATAAAGATCAGTGTTCCTCCAAGCAGCGGTATGATGATCAGGAACAGCAAAGCAATTTTCTTATTGATCAAAAGTGTCATGATCCAGGATAAAACAATCATGATCGGAGCTCTCGCCAACAGACGAATGCTCATCATATATGCCATCTGTACGTTGGTAATATCTGTTGTCATACGTGTTACAAGACCGGATGTGGAAAACCGGTCAATATTTTTGAATGAAAATTCCTGTACTTTATAAAAAATATCATGTCTCAGGTTTTTGGCATATCCTGCACCTGCTGTTGCTGCCATTTTTCCTGCTATAATACCGAAATACAGAGCCAGCATAGCCATAATGACCAGAATCAATCCCCGCCGTATGATATAGCTCAAATTTCCCTGCATGATTCCAACATCAATGATCTTCGCCATCTCCATCGGAATCAGAACTTCCATTAAAACTTCCAGGATTACGAAAAATGGAGCCAACACAGACTGCTTTTTGTATTCCCGGACTGATTTTAAAAGTGTTTTATTCATCGTTCTCGTCTTCCTCCTTATTTTCTTTTTTGTTTTCTGCAAGATTTTGAATCATCTGCACAAGCACCTTTCTGCAAATCTTTACATCTTCCTGATCTATCCCTTGTATCAGCCGCTTTTCCGTATCTCTGATGTGCTCCAGAATCTCAGGTCTGAGTGCTTCTGCTTTTGGGGTCGGTACAATACGTTTTAATCTGGCATCCTTTTTCGAACTTTCCCGGGAAATAAATCCATTTTTTTCCATGAGCTGCAAAATCCCTGTGGCTGTGGACTTCCGGATTTGAAACTCTTCTTCTATATCTTTCTGATATACTTCCCTGTGCATCGTTTCCAAAAGAATATGCTTTAACACATGCTTCTGCATGGTGGTCAGGCCATCATCTCCCACTGCTTCAGACGCATTTCTGCGCTTCATCTGATTGGAAAGAATGTGAATCAGCCTGCCGGTATTGATGTACCTTTCCTTATCTTCTATATCCTGCATAATTCCATCCCTCTCTCTTTATATAGTTAGTTCCCTAACTTTTAACCATTATACGGAGGATATTTTTTATTGTCAAGAAGTTTTTTCAGATTATTGAAATCATAAAACTTATTTTGCCACGTCTGAATATTGCCTGATGGCAGCAGGCAGCCCGGTACGGAAAATAACAGAAATATAATCGATCGTCTGCTGCCTGTCATACTTTTCTTTGTTCACGATCCATTCCAGTAATGTCTCCGCAATTGCCTCTGTATAAAAGAATCTTTTTAAGTCCTTTATAACCTTACCAACATCAATGTGGCAGAGCGTATCCGTGAACTCTCAACCATTAAGGTTCTCGGATTCTACGACAAAGAAGTAACACTCTATATTTACCCGGAAACAATACTCCTTTCCCTGCTCGGTATTTTAGCAGGATTTGGAGTCGGTGATCTGCTTTACCAGTACATACTGGCAGTTGTTCCACCGGATGAAGTGATGTTTAACCCCGCTCTTTGTGCAAAAGCATTTGTGATTCCTGCCATTTTGATTGCAGTCATTACATTTATTCTAGGATACATAATGAATCGAAAACTCAAATACTTAGATATGCTCAGCGCATTAAAATCTGTAGAATAGCAAAAAATTTAAAAGTCAAGGGACTGACACAATGCAGTTCCTTGACTTATTTCATTTGGATCAAACACTAACTCTATTTTTCCAACTCCTGTATCAATTCAGAAATTAAAGCTTCTTCCTCTTCCAGTTCTATTGCAATCTCAGAAACCGACATTCCTTTTGACAATTTCTTTTGAATTAGTTCCTTTAGGAGTTCCATTCTGCCAGTTGTCCATCCCTCTTCCCAGGACGCTTCCCGCTCCTGTCTCATATGCTTCTCTTCATCATATTCATAAATACTCACTTGCTTCGCCTCCGCTCGGTTTTGCGTCAAAAACTCTGCCAGAATTCCTTCTTGAATGCATTCACATATTGCCTGCTCTACAGCTTCACTAATCGGCATTATGTTGGCATATTCCCGTACTCTTGCAGTATATTCGGAATAGTCTTTCAGAGATTTGCACAGTTCCTTTAATTTTTCGTTATGTCCCCGGTTAATGTTCAGCATCACTGCCGCCAGCTCCAATGCGGGATGCTCGTCCTTTACGCTGTATGCATCCGACAATCTTAATACGGTTCGATCCGGCATTTCCTTGATGCCGTTATAAAAAATGACGAACTGCGGCGCCGGAATCTCCACCAGCTTTGTTCCATACAGATTTGAGTTCTTTGTCATGCCCGAATACAGGTCTGAAATATAAAAAAGATTACGCAAGGGCAGGTTTGGACTGTAGGTAGACTGATGCTCGTACAGGGAAAGACGAAAATCGATAAGAAATGACAGATCATTTTTCATCGTCATGTAGATGGCATTTTCCAACGTGTTGATCTCCAAAAGCTCCGGATCCTCGTAATGCTTTCCGCTGATCGCATTGTACAGATCAAGCAGTTCTTTCTTCTCCTGGTAGAGCATGGCAAAAATTCGCGACTTGTACATTCTGTTTACCGGGGGTTCTGTGGTTTGTTTCATAAAGCTTCCTCCTTCAATTGAATTGTTGCAGGAGGCCTTCCAATCCGACATCTTCTCTTCTAAAAACCTCTCTGCTGTTTTAGTTGATATCAAAGCATAGAGATTTTCCGATATGACTTTAGAACAAAAGATGCGGAATCGTTCCGCTTAGAAAACCAGAAATAATGCTTTCTTGTATTATAGCACGTTTATTCAAAAAGAGGAAGAAGAATTCTTTAAATAAGGAAACCGATAGCTTCGACTGGTTATAGTCTATGCCATCGGTTTTCTTGATTCAAGTTAGCCTCTGAACAGTAACATCACATCTGTACTTGCTATCTTTCTCTTAATTTCCACATTCAATACTGATTGCATTGAATTTTTCCAAAATATCTTCTACTTTCAATTCCTGTTTTTCTTTTGCTGACAGATCCATCACTGCTTCCCCCTGATGCATCATCAACAGTCTGTTTCCATATTCTACTGCATAGCGGAGATTATGTGTCACCATGATCGTTGTCAGGTTTTTCTGTTTCACGATCTTATCTGTCAGTTCCATGATCAGATCTGCCGTCTTTGGATCCAGCGCCGCTGTGTGCTCATCCAGGATCAGAAAATCGATCGGTGTCATGGTTGACATCAGAAGTGCCATTGCCTGACGCTGCCCGCCGGAGAGAGAACCGACTTTTACATTCAGCTTATTTTCCAGTCCCAGATTCAACTGGCTTAATAGCTCCTGATAATGAGACTTTCTGTTTTTATTAATTCCTTTTCTCAATCCGTAAAAACTGCCTTTGTTGTCTGCAAGAGACATATTTTCCAGAATTGTCATGGAAGGACAGGTTCCAAGCGCCGGATTCTGATACACTCTTCCGATCTTCCGGTTTCTTTTATACTCTTTCATGCGGGAAATATCTTCCCCATGCATCAGAATCTGTCCTGCTTCTACCGGAATACTGCCGCACAGGATATTAAGCATGGAAGTCTTTCCGGAGCCGTTGCTTCCTACCACAGAAACAAAATCTCCCTGTTCTACTGTCAGATTAAAATCTTCAAACAGACACATTTCATTGACTGTTCCTGGATTATAATATTTATGAATATGTTTTAACTCAAGCATTTGTCTTCACCTTCTTTTTCCGTTCCATTCCAATGAGTAAGATCGCGAGGAATAATACCGCTGTGATCAGCTTCATATCCTGTGGTTCAAAAAACTTCAAAGCAACTGCCACGCAGGCTTTGTAAACGACAGAACCGATCAGAACTGCTGTGGTTGCTTTCAAAAATGTCAGATTCTTAAACAGGCTGGTTCCGATGATCACGCTTGCCAGCCCGATCACGATAGCTCCTGTACCGCTGGAAATCTCAAATACTCTCTGCTCCTGACAGAAAATTCCGCCTGCCATAGCAACCATTCCGTTGGCGATCGCCAGTCCTAAAATCTTTACATTTCCCTGATCCTTTGCAAGGGAAGTCACAAGATTTGCATTATCTCCCACAGCCCTCAGAAGAAATCCGGATTTTGTCTGCAGATACAGATCCAGAATTATTTTCACGATCACTGCAAGAATAA
>OLQJ01001035.1_pt1 | contig 10576 bp, 7 predicted proteins | sample 1673231 | NCBI WGS metagenome assembly OLQJ01 (sample SAMEA3136769, study PRJEB25190) | human gut metagenome | biome: human gut; feature: human-associated habitat; material: faeces | place: Austria | collected 2013
TGAATCTGGCAGCCACCACATCTTCTCGCCATCGGACACGCTGGCTTTTCTACACGATTTTCAGACGGCGTAACAATATTCATAAGTCTTGCATAACCGTAATTCTTCTTTGCCTTCACAATCTTGGCTTCAACCACATCACCGATAATCGCATCTTTTATAAATAAAGTATACCCATCTACTTTACCAATGCCTTCTCCCCCGACACCAATATCTTCAATTGCCACTGTAACCAAATCATTTTTCTGCATATTCATACCTCATAATAAGAATTGGGGCACCCCTTTTTACAAAAAGGGACACCCTTAATCACTGGTGGGGACGTAGTATTTTTACGTTTTGCTACGTCCCCATTACATTACTATATTGTTGTTTTTCTTAAGTTTGACTCGAACAATCTGTTATATCCAAGCCACTCTCCGGCTTTTTTGTCTTTGAATATTTCTTTTAATGTCTGCATCTTGGCGTCTGCGTTGTCGGCAAGATTTAGTGCCATGGCTTCTGCCAGTGCCGGTTTTTTCGGGGAACCGTATTCTAACTCTCCGTGGTGTGCCACGATGCAGTGTTTCAGCTCACTTGCAAGCTGTTTTGGGAATTCTGGAATCTCGCGGATTGCATCATCGATCATCTCGATTCCGATAATGATATGACCAAGAAGCTGTCCATCGTCTGTGTAATCATTTTCCGGGAATGGTGACAACTCAATTGTCTTTCCGATATCGTGGCACATAGCTGCTGTGTAAAGCAGGTCTTTGTTGAGAATATCATACTGTCCAACCATATACTCGCAGAATTTCACAACACTCAATGTGTGCTCCAAGAGTCCTCCGGCAAATCCGTGGTGTACACTCTTTGCTGCGGAATGTCCTTTGAATGTGCGAATGAATTTCTCGTCTTTTTCAAAATAATACTCAATCACTCCACGCAGATACGGATTGCTGATCTGTCTTCCGTAGGAAAGCAGTTCTTCGTACATCCCATCTACGCTTTTTTCTGTCGAAGGCATATAATCTGCAGGTATGTATTCGCCTTCCTGTGCTTTTCTGATCTGGCGGATGTTTAATTGAAGATTGTTATTATAACTGATGACATCTCCGAATACTTCAATGAAATCTTTCTCATCATAATCAGCAATTCCATTGGAATTCGGATCCCAGACTTTTCCGTCCAGAGTTCCTGTCTTATCCTGAAGTATCAGATTGTCATACGGCTTTCCATTCCGCGTCTCTGCGGATCTCTTTCCTTTACATAAATATATATTTCGAATTGTTTCTCCTTCTACAAGAGTATCAATATATCTCATAATTCGTGCCTTTCTTTTCTTAATTTTATATCAGTCAGCTTCCGCTGACATTTGTTCACTATTTTCTGTTATTGTTGCAACACACCATCATAGTTTCGCATAGTATTCCTTACTGCTTATACCCAACTGTGACTCCAAAGTCAATATCCACATATTCTCCTCCGGTTCCCTGACGTTTTCCACGAACAAGAATTTTATCTCCCACATTTTGCTTCATAAGCGTATTATGATAACCAAGAAGATTGATGATATCTGTATCTGCAATATTGGTAATGATATCACCACTCTGAATTCCTGCCGCCATAGCCGGAGATTCTGCATCGACTTCTTTCACATAAACACCTTGTGGAATTCCCTGTCCCTGCATCTCGCTGCTTACCTCTACACCGGACACTCCAAGATATGGTACATTTTTCCCATTAGAAAGTAATTCTATCACATCTTTGATATCAGAAATTCCATATCCGGAAATCTTATTTGTCTGATCATCTGTTCTGACAGAAGTGTTGATAATTCCAATCACCTCTCCACGGATATTCACAAGAACTCCGCTTCCGGAAATATCTCCTGCCACATCCGTATAAATGGTCTGATACTGTCCATCTGCCTTATCCAGATAATTTTCGCCAGACTCGATTACGCCATATCCGGCAATCGTATCACAGCCATACAATTTCCCGACAGCAATAACTGTATCGCCTTCGGACACAACTTTTGAGCCGCCAAGTGTCGCGGTCTCAATCTGTGCCCATACATCATCCGCAATATTCTTTCTCTGAACTGCATAAACACACAGTCCCAGCCCTGCATCCCGGCTCTTCAAGATGGCATCGCACTGACTGTCTCCGGAAAATGTAACACGGATGATCTTCGCGTCTTTTACCGGAAGCTCTCCTGCGAGAATCAGAAGTTCCTGACCATTATCTGCCACGATCATTCCGGAAATACTCTTTTCCTTATCTTCCTGATCTTTCGAAAATTCCTCTTCTGTAACAGCGCCCTGAATCTCTACAACACTTTTTCTCACTTCTCCTGACACCTGCTTTAGATTATTCAGCATTTCCTGATAGGTTTCTGTTGTCAGAACGGTTTTTTGTTCCTGGCCTTGTTCCTCTTCCTGCTGTGTCTGATTTTCTTCCTGCTGTTCGTCCTGTGGAATTGTTACTTCCGTCGGATCTTCTTCAAATCTCTTCTCCACCCACGGTTTGCACGCAAAAAAAGTAAAGCAGGCCACCAGTCCGAATATTAATCCTAACTGAATCCTTCTAAGGACGTCGTGTTTCCACTTCGCCTGATCTCCTGCCTCATCTTTAATGATTTCCTGTAAAAAAGAATACTCCTCTTCTTCCGAGTTCTGCTTTTGCTCTAATGGTTCTTTCTCATCTTTCATGCGTACACGCAGGCTCCTTTACAAACCTTATATTCAACAAAGAAGATATTTACAGTATACCTTATCCCTCTGCCTTCGGCAACGAGAAAATGAACTCGGTACCGACACCTTCTGTACTGACTACATTAATATTTTCACCGTGAGCCTGTATCGCCTCTTTGACAATTGCAAGCCCAAGGCCAGTTCCTTTTTTATCTTTTCCACGGGACAGATCGGATTTATAAAATCTCTCCCAGATCTTATTCAGTGCATTTCTCGGAATTCCAATTCCATAATCTTTGACCGACGTGTAGATCTTATCCCCACGTTCGGTCGTTTCAATCGTAATGATTGAATCCTGGTCACTGAATTTGATCGCATTATCAAGCAAATTGTAGAGCACTTGCTGAATCTTTCGCTTATCTGCTACTACTTTCAAATGCTTTCTGGCAAAGACCAGCTCAATAGAAATCTTTTTCTGCGTGCAACGTCCCTCAAAGGAAGCTGCCACATTTTTAATCATTTCATGAATGTCAAATGGAACTTTATCCAGTAATAAATTCTTCGTATCGAATTCATTCAACGTAAGGAGATCCTTGGTCAGATCGGTCAGTCTCTCTGTCTCAAATAAAATGATATTCAGATATTTCCCCTGCATTTCCGGCGGGATTGTCCCATCTGCAATTGCCTCTACATACCCTTTGATCGATGTTAAAGGAGAGCGGAAATCATGTGACACATTTGCCACAAATTTCTTCTGATAATCCTCCATATCCCGAAGCTGGGAAGACATAAAGTTCAGCGATGCTGACAGATAACCAATCTCATCTTCTGTGTTCACAGGAATCTCATAGTCCAGATTACCGGACGCATATTGTTTCGCTGCCTCGGTTATCTTGCAGAGCGGTCTGTACACGATAAACTGAATTCCAAGCAAAATGGAAAATGACAACAGATAGATGACTGCAAGTGTGATATACGCTGCATTCATTAACGTAATCTGTAATTGTCCAATCTGAGTCATGCTTTTGTGTATCAGCAGATACCCTTGTGTGGAATATCCATGTACAACCGGTGCAATGACTGTGATCATATCTTCTTTAAAATAATCGTGATATGTTCCGACTTCATACTTTGCGCTGCCAATTTCTGCCGGGTTAAAATCTTCAATCGCAGTCGGTGCTGTCGGATATCCGTCGGAATGTGCGGAAGTGATCATATTACCTTCCCGGTCTACGAACCAGACTGCCCCGTCCAGATGCGCTTCCATTCCAACAAGTTGTGTATGGACAGCACTTTCATCAATCTGTTCAAGGAAATAATGTGGCAGATACTCATTTGCCACCAGGTTCGCTTCCTGATAAACATCCGCAGCCAGATCCCGTTCAAGAGGTTCTTCTGTCAATGTTCTTGTAAGCGTTGCTACTGTGAACAAACTCATGAACCCGAAAATCATATATATGATGATAAATTTTAAATACAATGTACTTTTCATACAATGCCTCTTCTATGTGGTTTCCTGATCTGTTACTTTACTTCAAACTTGTATCCAATGCCCCATACGGTGGCAAGTTTCCAGCCATTATGATCTTTGATCTTCTCGCGCAAACGCTTAATATGCACATCAACCGTACGGGTATCTCCAATATACTCATATCCCCAGATTTGATCCAAAAGCTGCTCTCTTGTAAACACCTGATTTGGCGAAGATGCCAGGAAGTAAAGAAGCTCCAGCTCTTTCGGCGGCATCTCCACATTCTGCCCATCGACCAGAACAGAATAATTCGTCAGATTGATCTCGATTCCCGGGTATTCCACACATTTTCCCTTATCTACTGCAGGAACCTCTGGTTTCGGCACTGCCTGATAACGGCGGAGCACTGCTTTTACGCGCGCCACAAGCTCTTTTGAATCAAATGGCTTCATAATATAGTCATCGGCTCCAAGCTCCAGACCAAGCACTTTATCAAAAACCTCCCCTTTTGCGGAAAGCATGATAATCGGTGTATTTGCCCGCGCACGGATCTCGCGGCAGACCTGATACCCGTCAATACCCGGAAGCATCAAATCTAAAAGTACCAGATTCGGGTGATAGGTGTCGAATGCTACAAGCGCCTTCTCCCCGTCATGAACCATCATCGTGTCAAAACATTCTTTTGCAAGATACAAAGATACAAGCTCTGCAATTGCCTCATCGTCATCCACGATCAAAATTTTCTGTTTATTAACCATTATTTATTCTCCCTGATTTTTGCATTATTTTAATTCTACAATCGTCACTCCGGCATCTCCTTCGCCAAATGCTCCTAATCTGTAAGATTTCACATGCTTCTGGCGTTTCAGATATTGGTGGATACCCGCTCTTAAAGCTCCGGTTCCTTTTCCGTGTACCACGCGCACACTTGTCAAATGTGCCAGAGACGCATCGTCCAAATATTTATCCAGCTCTGCGACCGCCTCGTCAACGGTCTTTCCAAGCAGATTGATTTCCGGGCTTACGGACAAAGATTTGCCCATCTTCACCTTACCCTTGCTTGTTCTTGAGGCAGTCTTTTTCAGATATGCCGGCTTCTCATCAACAATCTCCAGATCAGAAATGTGTACTTTTGAGCTAAGAATTCCCATCTGAACCATAAGATTGCCTTTTGTATCTGGCAGTGAACGCACTGTTCCGGTCAGATTCATGCTCAGAACTTTAACCGTCTCGCCTAATTTAAAATCAGATGGCTTATACTGCTTCTTCGGCTTCTTCACTTCCTCTGTCATGCCCTCGCGTGTCTTCTCCATCTTCTTTCTCAGGCGCTCACGCTCTTTTTCCATCTCCGTTGCCGAAACATTGGCCTTTCCAAACTTATGAAAGTTACGCATTGTCTCATCTGCTGTCTCTTTGGCATCTGCCAGAATCGCATGTGCTTTTTCATTTGCTTCTCGTAAAATGCGGTCACGCTGTTCTTCCAGCTTTTCTTTCTTCTGCGCCGTCTCCTGCTTCAGAGCCTCCAGCTCACGGCGGTAAGCCGCAATCTCTTCCTGTTCTTTCGCGATGGTTCGTCTGCTGCTCTCCAAATCTGTCAGCAAGTCCTCAAAAGATTCGTCCTGCTCTGTCAAATGTGTCTTTGCTTCCTCGATAATATAGTCCGGAAGTCCCAGTTTTCCTGCAATTGCAAATGCATTACTCTTTCCTGGGATTCCAAGAAGCAGTCGATACGTCGGGCGAAGTGTCTCCACGTCGAACTCACAGCTCGCATTTTCTACCCCTGGTGTGGACAAGGCATAAACCTTTAATTCACTGTAATGCGTAGTCGCCATAGTACGGATTCCCTGACAATGCAAATGATTCAATATTGCTGTTGCCAGTGCCGCACCCTCAGTCGGGTCAGTTCCAGCTCCAAGCTCGTCAAAAAGTACAAGTGAATCTTCATCCACCTGCTTGATAAATGACACTACATTTGTCATATGTGATGAGAATGTACTTAAGTTCTGTTCAATGCTCTGCTCATCACCGATGTCTGCATAAACTTCACGGAATACACCCAGTTCAGAACGATCCAGTGCCGGAATGTGAAGACCTGCCTGTCCCATGAGCTGGAATAATCCAACTGTCTTAAGTGACACAGTCTTACCACCGGTGTTCGGTCCTGTCACAATCAGAAGATCAAAATCCCCGCCCAGTGTCAGACTGATCGGAACGACTTTCTTCTTATCTAATAACGGATGTCTTCCCTCGCGGATACGGATTCTTCTCTCCTGGTTGAACATCGGTTTGCTGGCATTCATATCCAATGCAAGAGCTCCTCTTGCAAATATAAAATCAAGCTCTGTCAATGTTGCATAGTCCGTACGGATTTCAGAAACATATTCTGCTGCGTCTGCACTCAACCTGGCAAGAATGACCTGAATTTCTTCCTGTTCCTTTCCATATAATTCTTTCAGATCATTATTCAGCTTTACAACTGCCATCGGCTCGATAAATAAAGTAGAACCTGTTGATGACTGGTCATGGATCATTCCCGGGACCTGACCACGGTATTCGGCCTTGACCGGGATACAGTAACGATCCCCACGCATCGTAATAATCGGATCCTGCAAATATGTGCGGAGTGAACCATTCACCATGGAAGACAATGTTGCATGAACCTTATCATTAATCTGCCCCATAGCACGACGGATTCTCTTAAGCTCCGGACTTGCATCATCACTAATCTCATCTTCTGCCAGAATACATCTGCGGATTTCCGTGGACAAAATAGATACAGGAACAAGCTGTTCAAAGTATCCGTCCAATATATCCTGCATATCATCTGCATTGTCATGGCGCCCGTAATTCTTCACATGTCCTGCTGTCTCCAGAACCTTACATATGCGAAGCAACTCCCCACTTCCAAGTGTTCCTCCGATTTCCAGACGCATCATAGATTCACTTACCGGACTACAGCCTCCAAAAGATGGACGTCCTTTCTTTATGATCCGTGTAAATGCTGCGGCCGTTTCTTCCTGCATTCTCTCAATTTCAGAGATTTCCGTCTTTGGTTTTAATTTTCTGCAACGCTCCTGGCCTCCAAAAGAACCTGCGTGCTGTGTCAGTTTTTCAATTATTTTATTGTATTCTAATTTGTATAAAGATTTCTTATTCATCATATTCACCTAGCATTTATTTTACCCTATTTGCGTCCCATTGAAAAGAGCAAAGCGCAAAAGAAAATCCCTGCAAATGAAACTCATCTGCAAGGATTTCCCTGTCTATTCACACATTTATTCACACATAAGATTATTTTACATCATATGACTTAAATCTAAGTCATACATTTTCCAGACTAGCACCCGCCACAGCCGCCGCAGCCACTCTGACTATTACTATTCTTTGGATTATGACAGGAGTGTGGACAATTGGCACACCCACAATCACATCCGATAAATGTACCACTTCTCTTCTTCTTTTGTATCATGCCTCTTATAATCCATGCTACAATCGCAATTATTACAAGCGCTACAATCATTGTAGATAAAATACTTGTCTGTGCTGCCAATGCCATCATAAAATCTCCTTCTTTCTGCTTATTTAGAAGCTGCTTTTACACTTGAAACGGTGTTAGCGTTAAGTGATGTACTCTCTTTGTAAGGACGGAACAGCATGTAAAGGAAACCGATCAGAACTACGATTGCTGCTACTGTTCCAATACCGAATCCGCCACCTGTGAAGAGTGTACCAAACTGGAAGATACAAAGAGATACGAGGTAAGCAAGTAAGCATTGATATCCGATTGCGAACCAGAACCATTTTGTGTTGTTCATCTCTCTTTTAATAGCTCCCATTGCTGCGAAGCATGGTGCACACAGAAGGTTGAATACAAGGAATGAGTAAGCTGCGATCTGTGACATGCTGCTTGCAAGTGTTCCCCAGATTTCCTGTCCGTCTTCTGCAACTTCTGCAAATCCGAAGAGCTGTCCGAATGTACCTACAACGTTTTCTTTCGCTACAAGTCCTGTAATAGCTGCTACAGTCATCTTCCAATCTCCCCATCCGAGTGGTGTGAAGATCCAGGAAATCAAGTTACCGATCTTAGCAAGAATACACTCTGCCTGTGCTGCCTCCATAGCTGCTCCCTCAAGTCCATCGAAGTTCAGCATTCCGAATCCAGCATCTGTCCAACCGAAGTTCAATAAGAACCAAACAACGATTGTTGATAATGTAATAATTGTACCAGCTTTTTTGATAAATGACCAGCCACGTTCCCACATACTTCTAAGAACGTTGCCAACAGTTGGCATATGATATGCAGGAAGCTCCATAACAAATGGTGCCGGATCTCCTGCGAACATCTTTGTCTTTTTCAGGATGATACCAGAGCAGATGATTGCTGCGATACCAACAAAGTAAGCACTTGGTGCTACCCATGAAGCGCCATCGAAAAGTGCTCCGGCGATCAGGGCGATAATTGGAAGTTTCGCTCCGCAAGGGATAAATGTTGTTGTCATAACAGTCATCTTACGGTCACGGTCATTCTCGATTGTACGGGAAGCCATAACTCCAGGAACACCACATCCGGAACCGATCAGCATTGGAATAAAGGATTTTCCGGAAAGACCGAATTTGCGGAAAATCCTGTCAAGGACGAATGCGATACGAGCCATATAGCCGCAGCTTTCGAGGAAAGCAAGGAAAAGGAAGAGTACAAGCATCTGCGGAACAAAGCCGAGAACCGCACCTACGCCGGCTACGATACCGTCAAGGATAAGACCGTTGAGCCAGTCTGCACAGTTGATTGCATCAAGTCCGTTGCCGATAAGGACAGGAATACCGGGAACCCAGATTCCGTATGTTGCGGCATCGGGAGCACCGTAACCCTCTTTATAATCTGTATTGAGGTAGTTTAAAACAGCCTTTTCAAGATCAGATTTCTTAGTATCGGGAGTTTCTGTAATTTCAAGAGTTTCTTCATCCTGAACAGAATATGTAACGCTTGCATCTGAAGGTGTGAGATTTACGAGTTCTGCAAGAGCAGCCTTAGCGGCATCTTCGGAATAATTTTCAGATTCAAGGTCAACAGCTTCGGCAATGTCGTCATTTCCGTACTGAGCATTGAATGCCTCGATAATTGCATCTGAATCGCCGTAGGTTTCTTCAGCCTCGGCAGCCTGTGATGAGCCGATACCGAAAAGGTGCCAGCCGTCACCGAAAAGACCGTCATTTGCCCAGTCAGTTGCGGCAGTACCTACTGTCTGCATTGAGATGTAGTAAACAAGGAACATAATAACCGCAAAAATCGGAAGACCAAGCCAACGGTTGGTTACAACCTTATCAATCTTGTCCGATGTTGTAAGCTTACCCTTGTTTTTCTTCTTATAACAGCTCTTGATGATTGAGGCAATGTAGATGTATCTCTCATTAGTGATGATACTTTCTGCGTCATCATCAAGCTCTTTTTCAGCCGCCTGAATATCTTTTTCAATGTGGTCAATAACATTCTGCGGAATATCAAGCTTTGCAAGAACCTTGTCGTCACGCTCAAAAATCTTGATAGCGTACCAACGCTGCTGTTCCTCGGGCATATCGTGAACCGCAGCCTCTTCAATGTGAGCGATTGCGTGTTCAACAACACCGTTAAAGCTGTGCATGGGGATTGTCTTTGTTGAGCCTGCGGCTTTGATTGCGGCCTCGGCAGCTTCCATAATGCCTGTGCCCTTAAGAGCCGAAATTTCCATAACCTTACAACCAAGCTGTCTTGAAAGCTCATCAATGTTGATTGAATCGCCGTTCTTCTTAACGAGATCAATCATATTGATTGCCACAACAACAGGGATACCGAGTTCTGTAAGCTGTGTTGTGAGGTAAAGGTTTCTTTCAAGGTTAGTACCGTCAATAAGGTTGAGAATCGCATCGGGGCGTTCACCGACAAGATAGTTACGAGCAACAACCTCTTCAAGAGTATAAGGTGAAAGTGAATAGATACCGGGCAAGTCCATGATTGTAACATCCTTGTGTTTTTTGAGCTTACCCTCTTTTTTCTCAACAGTTACGCCGGGCCAGTTACCGACAAACTGATTGGAACCCGTGAGTGCGTTAAACAAAGTTGTTTTACCGCAGTTAGGGTTACCTGCAAGAGCAATTTTAATTTCCATATATCAGTTATCCTCTCTTGGATTAGCAAAAGCTAACCGTAATGTTATAAAAATACGGGATTTCTCCCGTAGGATTTGCAAGTCCGAATTACTCAACTTCAATCATTTCAGCATCGGCTTTTCTGAGCGAAAGTTCATAATTTCTTACAGTAATTTCAATCGGATCTCCGAGCGGAGCAACTTTTCTGATGTACAGCTCACTTCCTTTTGTAATTCCCATGTCCATGATACGACGTTTGTATGCGCCATCTCCTTCAATTTTCGTTACAACAACGGTAGTTCCGACT
>OLQJ01001042.1_pt1 | contig 10521 bp, 8 predicted proteins | sample 1673231 | NCBI WGS metagenome assembly OLQJ01 (sample SAMEA3136769, study PRJEB25190) | human gut metagenome | biome: human gut; feature: human-associated habitat; material: faeces | place: Austria | collected 2013
CCGGTGGGAGCAAATGCCCGTATTGCAGTGGGTACATATTCCTGAAAGGGTTTAACGATTTGCAGACAACACACTCTGAAATTGCTTCGGAGTGGTCGGAGAAGAACTTGCCATTGAAGCCTGATGAAGTAAATGCAAAGTCGAGGAAAAATGTCTGGTGGAGATGCGGTAAATGCGGTAACGAGTGGAAATCTGTTATCAATGCCCGTGTGAAAGGTACGGTATGCCCCGTTTGTGCAGAGAGAGAAGTCCTTGCCGGATATAATGATTTGGCGACAACGGACAGTCAGCTTCTTAGCGAATGGGATTATGAACAGAATAAACTGAAACCTACAGAGGTATCACGAACTTCAGCAAAGAGAGCGTGGTGGAAATGCAGGCACGGTCATTCGTGGAGTATGAAGATAAATGAAAGAACGATATTGAATAAAGGCTGTCGAATTTGTGAGCAGGAGTATTTGTCATTGTTTCCTACTTTGGCTGTCAGCTATTATTCTAATAAGAAAGGCTTGAAAGCAGAACTTGGCTCTGACCGATTGCTTGGAGTTCCGCTTGAAACATACATACCTTCAGAAAAGTTGGCTATTGAGTCAGGAAGTGCCGATGAGAATATAGAAATAATGAAAGCATATATGTGTAAGCAACGAGGGATAAGGCTGATTAAGCTGCCGATGAAAGGCACAGAACTGGATTATGCCAATAATTTAAAGAAAGCTTTTCAGAGCGTACATATATTTATTTCTTCTGATACCGAGGAAGATGTGGAGATAATCAAGAATACATTTGAAAGATGGAGGGACAGCCAATGAGAGAGAAAACTTATCATCTATACTTAAATGAAGAAGAACGAAGCCAAGTGATACAATTACTCATTGCACTGAAGAACAATTTAGCAGCTCAGGGACGATACACCGACGCAGTAGATGATGTTCTATGTAAAGTGCTTGAAGCAAAGAAAAAGAAATTGAAAATTGAATACATTTAGAACGTGTTTTGCCGTCTGTTTCCTAACCGGAGCAGGCGGCTTTTTTTATTTAAAAAATTTTTTTAAAAAAATTTTCGGAAAAGCGTCGATTTTGGGTGTGCATTTCATACCCCTTTGTCCAAATGAGTGAAGGGGTTCATTCCGGATAGCAAAAAACGGAAGCCTTTTCGCTTGAAAAATTGAATAAGTCATTCACTAAGACTTTATTTCTGATGATAGCCACTTTAGTAGGTACGCCGTGATTTCTGTATTTCAGAATAGCGAGAACTCCGGCTATGAGTATCAGGTTGCCCCTGATATGGCGATGACAGTCAGAATGATAATGATACTTCTCTACGGAGCTGGCGGAGTACCCGGCAGAGGTTAGAACCCTATGATACAGATAAGCAGTCTGTTCCTTAGTGATTTCCCATAAGCATTTTGCTTGGCAAGGGGTGTTGAGAACAAATATTGCTATGACCGATTAGGAAATGAGTCGGTCAGGTACATAGCCATAATGCGGTGGCTATGAATTTTCAGAAAGGAGGGCAAAAAGAAGTGTCAAACTGCAAAACGATTTCCGTATGTAACCAGAAAGGCGGAGTCGGAAAAACCACCACAACCGTTAATCTTGGAGTCGGGCTTGCAATGCAGGGCAAGAAAGTATTGCTCATAGACGCAGACCCGCAGGGCGATTTAACGACTTGTCTTGGTTGGCAGGATACAGACGGTTTGGGTATCACGCTTGCAACGAAACTCACAGATGTAATCAATGAAACGATGACAGACCCTATGGTTGGTATCCTGCACCACGAAGAAGGTGTTGACCTTGTTCCGGCAAACCTTGAGCTTTCAGCAATGGAATTTAACCTTGTAAACGCAATGAGCAGAGAAACTACACTCAAGAATTATCTGAGTCAAGTGAAGAACAGATATGATTATGTAATTATAGACTGTATGCCTTCACTTGGTATGGTTACTCTCAATGCTTTATCGGCGGCAGACAGTGTTATCATTCCGGTTCAGGCTCAGTATTTGCCTGCAAAGGGTATGACACAGCTTGTGCAGACCATTTCAAAAGTAAAGAAGTATATCAATCCGGATATTAAGATAGACGGTATGCTGCTTACTTTGGTGGATAGCCGAACAAACCTTGCAAAGAGTACGGTGGAAGCACTCAGGGCAAACTTCGGTAATCAGATAAGGATGTATCGAACACAAATCCCGATTGCCGTAAAAGCCGCTGAAACTTCTTCCAAAGGTAAAAGCATTTATGCTTATGAGCCAAACAGCACAGTGTCTAAGGCATACGCTGAATTTACAAAGGAGGTGTTAGCCGATGGCAGGAAGAAAGAGCGACTTCACTCTCACGAAGCTCGATGATTTATTTACCACGCAGGCACAGAGAGATGAAGAACAGCTTTCAAAAATCCGAGATATTCCGTTAGAGCTGATTGATGATTTCCCCGACCACCCGTTTAAGGTCAGGGACGATGAAGATATGATGCAGCTTGTGGAGAGTGTCAAGGAAAGAGGAGTTATTACTCCGGCAACGGTAAGGCAGAAAGAGGACGGCAGATATGAACTTGTTTCAGGACACAGACGAAAGCGAGCGTGTGAACTGGCAGGATTTGAAACACTGAGAAGTGAGATTGTAGACCTGAACAGAGATGAAGCGACCATTTTAATGGTTGAGAGTAATTTCCAGAGGTCAGAGATATTGCCAAGTGAAAAAGCCTTTGCCTATAAAATGCGTTTGGAAGCAATGAAAAGACAAGCAGGCAGACCAAGAAAAGAAAATGTGTCCCCAGTGGGGACGAATTTACGAACCGATGAACAAATTGCACAGGAAACAGGGGACAGCAGAAATCAGATACACCGATATGTTCGTCTGACAAACCTTGTTCCTGAACTGCTTGAATTTGTTGATGAGGGGCGTATTAAAATGCGTCCTGCCGTGGAACTTTCTTATCTTGATGAAGATTGCCAGCGTGATGTGGTTGACGAAATCGACCTAAATGACGCAACCCCGTCACACGACCAGACAATCCGTATGCGAAAGTTATTCAACGAGGGCAACCTTACAACCGAAGCAATCCACGCTGTTATGTCTGAGGAAAAGCCGAACCAAAAGGAAAAAATCGTGTTGAGGGGCGACAGAGTAAGACAGCTTATCCCGAAAAACATTCCCGTCAGTCAGACGGAGGATTTTGTCTGCAAGGCATTGGAGCATTACAACAAGTTTTTGCGTAACCGTGCAGAGCGTGACAGCAGATAGCCTGTTTTACAGTTCCCCTTTCTCACACTCTAACCCCTTAGTTATACTTCTACCTACCGAAAATGATATATATTATCTCACTTGAATATAACTATCTCAAAGTATATGTCTATCTCTAAGGGGCAATCGCACAGTATGAACGGACTGGAGGTGTATGGTAAAATGAAAAATTAACGAAAAATCCGTATTTGTTTTTCGGCAGGTAAATTCTGCCGTAAGAAAAAATCCATAAAGGCACATCGTAGCGATACGGTGTGTTTTCAATTTTTACAGGAGGAAACGCAATGATAAAGTCAAAATTCAAAAGAGTCACGTCGCTTTTCTTGGCGACCCTTATGTGTGTGACCACTTTTGCAGGCATTGGCTCGACAACAGCATATGCTGCTTCGGGAGAAAAAGCCGATGTTTATATGGTCGATTTCCCTCGTGATGGCGATGCTAATTACGATGGGGTATGGGGACACAGCAATTTGACCTTGAAAAATGGTTGGCATACCGGACGTTCCAATTTTACCAATCTTAAGGCTATTGGCTCATACTCAGGCAATGTTGCTTATTGTATTGAGCCGGGAATTTCGCTCAAGGTCGGTCAGACAATGAATAAGTATGACGAAAATTATTTTAATAACCTTGCATCCAATGGGGTTATTTCCGGAGATGAAATCCGTCTTTTCGTTGGTCGTATTTTACAGTATGGCTACCGTGGGACAATCTCGACATCTTGGAGGTCACAGAATGAAGCAGCAGCAAACAGCATTGCACAGGCTTATGCCACACAGCTTCTTATCTGGGAAACTGTTATCGGAGAGCGTGATGTGAACTTCAATCATGTAGCAGCCAGTGGTTGTAGCAATGTGAAAGATGTCATCAATGCAAAGCATCCGCTTCGCAATAAGATTTTCAGTTATTACAACAGTATGGTGCAGAGTGTACAGAACCATGCGACCATACCGAGCTTTTGTAATAAATCGTCCGGTTCGGCAAAGACAATAGAACTTGAGTGGAACGGAAGCAAGTACACAACTACTCTGACAGACTCCAATAATGTGCTGTCTAAATATAATTTCAAGGCAAGTATCAGTGGAGTGAGCTTTTCAGTGAATGGTAACAAACTTACTGTTTCTATGGATACTGCACCGAGTAAGGAATTTACGATTACCGCAACGAAGAAAAATGCAGTACGAAGAGGTGTGGTTGTATGGTCAGAGGGTAAACACGGTCAGAATTCCAGTGTGCAGGATGTTGTCAGCTATGCTCAGGAAGTAAGCGACAGTATCAACGGTTATGTGAAGATGAAAGTCAGCTATGGTTCTTGTCAGATTGTAAAGACTAGTGAGGACGGTAAAGTTGACGGTATTAACTTCACAATTACTGGAAACGGTATCAATCAGACAGTTACAACAGCTAATGGCGGTAAGTTCCAGATTGATAATCTTATGCCGGGTATCTATACTGTAACCGAGCAGGCATACGATAAGTACGAGCCGCAGGAAACACATAGAGTTACTGTTGTAGCAGGACAGATTGCAAAGGTCACTTTCAATAACAAATTGAAGCGTGGCGACCTTCAGGTAGTGAAGTCCTCAGAAGATAATCTTGTTGAAGGTATGAAGTTCCATCTTTTCGGTACTTCTCTTTCCGGTGCTGCTGTTGACCAGTATGCAGTTACAGACAAAAACGGTGTGGCAACTTTCAAAGATGTGCTTATCAGTGGTTCTGAACCATATACACTTGAAGAAGTAGACACAGCTATCCGTTATGTCGTACCGAAAAATCAGACTGTACCAGTGAAGTGGAAAGAAGTAACCACAAGAAACTTCAATAACATTTTGAAGAAATTTACTGTAACAGTCACAAAGAGCGACGCTGAGAAAGGCGAAGCACAGGGCAATGCCAAACTTTCGGGAGCAGTTTACGGTATCTATAAGGGCGAAACGCTTGTAGATAAGTATGTTACTGATGAAAACGGTCAGTTCACTACTAAAGAATATGTTTGTGATACCGACTGGACAATCCGAGAAATCACACCGTCAGAGGGATATTTGCTTGATAAGACTATCCATGAAGTAGGTGCAGACCCGAAACTTTATGAGGTGGAACACAACCTTACTTCCAATGATGTAACCGAGCAGGTAATCAAAGGCAATGTGGCTATCATCAAACATACCGATGACGGAGAAACAAAGATTGAAACACCTGAAAAGGGTGCTTCCTTTGAGATTTATTTGAAATCTGCCGGAAGCTATGACGCAGCCAATAAAGACGAGAGAGATACCATTGTTTGCGATGAAAATGGCTTCGGTCAGACAAAAGATATGCCGTATGGTATTTATACCGTACACCAGACTTCTGGTTGGGAAGGCAGAGAGATGATGGATGATTTTGATGTGTTCATTTCACAGAACGCACAGACTTATCGTTATCTCATCAATAACCGTAACTTCGAGAGCTTTGTCAATGTAGTTAAGGTGGACGCAGAAAGCGGAAAGAGTATTCCGTATGCAGGAGCAGGATTTAAGATTTACGACCCGCAGGGTAATCAGGTCAAAATGACCTTTACTTATCCGACACCGACCACGATTGATGTGTTCTATACCGACGCAAATGGTTCTCTTGTAACACCTGAGAAATTAGATTACGGCAAGGGATATTCCATCGTAGAGGTACAAGCTCCATACGGATATGTACTTGATGATACTCCGGTATATTTTGATATTACCGAAGAAAATTCCACAGAGGAAGGCGGCGTAACTGTTGTGAAAGTCAATAAGCCGAATATGGCACAGAAAGGTACTATCATGGTTGAAAAGACCGGAGAAGTATTTAGTGGTGTCAATGTAAGTGGTTCTGAGGACAGTGATGTTATTTATCAGCCTGTTTATGAAGTGGCAGGACTTGAGGGTGCAGTTTATGAAGTCCGTGCTGCGGAAGATATTAGTACACCGGACGGTACACTCCGCTATTCAAAGGGCGAAGTGGTAGATACTATCACAACAAGCTCCGATGGATTTGTTAAGAGCAAAGAACTTTATCTCGGAAAATACAAGGTCAAGGAAATTACCGCACCTTACGGAATGGTAGTGAGTGGCGAAACACATACGGTTGAGCTTACTTATGCAGGTCAGAATATCTCTGTTACCGAAACTTCCACATCGTTCTATAACGAAAGACAGAAAGTGCAGGTAAGCCTTGCAAAAGTCATTGAAAAGGATAAGACATTTGGTATTGGCGACAACGGAGAAATCAAAAACATCAGCTTTGGTCTTTATGCCGCAGAAGATATTGTATCTGCAAGCGGTACCGTTATTCCGGCTGATGGACTGATTGAGATTGTCAGCGTAAATGAAAATGGAACTGCTGTTATGAAGTCAGACCTTCCGTTTGGCAAATACTATGTCAAAGAGATTGCAACCGATGAGCATTATATTCTCTCTGATACGAAGTATCCGGTTGTATTTGAATACGCAGGTCAGGATACCGCAACGGTTGAAATCAAAGTGAATGATGGAAAAGAAATCAAGAATGAACTTATCTATGGTTCTGTATCAGGTAAGAAGATTGACGAGAACGGAGAAGCACTTGAGGGTGCTGTTATCGGTATCTTCAAAGCCGAAGAAACAGAATTTACAAAGGATACTGCACTTATGACGACTACCTCTGCAAAAGACGGTAGTTTCTCTTTTGCAAAAGTTCCTTATGGCAAATGGATTGTAAGAGAAATCGAGCAGCCAAAGGGATTTGTTCTTGATGAAAAAGCGTATGAGGTCAATATCAGCAAAGCCGAGCAGGTAGTTGAAATTGAGATTGTCAATGAGTATGTTCACGGCAATATCAGACTCACGAAGGTGGACGCTGAATATCCGGATAACAAGCTTACGGGTGCAACTTTTGAGGTATATAAGGACACCAATGAGAATGGAAAGATTGATGATGGCGATGAACTTATCGGAAATCTTGAAGAAACCGAAACCGGAATTTATGAGATGAAAGAGCTGCTTTACGGAAAATATATTGTCCGTGAAACAAAAGCACCGGAGGGCTTCCTGCTTGATAAGGGAGAATACTCTGTTTTCATTGAGAAAGACGAAACAACTTATTCCGTTGAGAATAAGGCTGGTGTTGGATTTATCAATGAAGCTATGCGTGGAACACTGAAAATCGTCAAGACATCTTCAGATGGTAAGGTTAAAGGTTTTGCGTTCAGAGTAACCGGAGCAAACGGTTATGATATGACATTTGAAACAGATAAGAATGGCGAAATCGTGATTGAGGGACTTCGTATTGGCGAATATACCGTATCAGAAGTGGCAAACAATGCGTCTGCCGCATATATCACACCTGCCGACCAGAATGTTACTATCAAACTTGATGAAACAGCCGTTGTAAAAATGCACAATGAGTTGAGGGATACTCCGAAAACAGGAGATGATACCAATATGAAACTTTGGTATGTCCTTGCCGGACTTTCTGCTGTCGGTATCGCTGTAACTTCTGTTGTTGCACACAAAAAGAAGAAAAAGGAGAGTAACGTGTAATGGAAGCAAAGACAATTATCGCTATCGCATTAGTCGCCGTTATTGTCGGCGGCTTTATCTTTCTTCAGGTTAAAAACCGTAAGAAGTAAGTAACAAGCGAACATTAACCAGTCGGGGCAGAGCGTAAAAACTCTGTCCCTTTAATTTTTTGGAGGAACATTATGAAACAACAGAAAACGGTGGAGAGCCGAGTGCTTGAAATCTTAAAGGAATGCCCGATGTCGAGGTATGATGATATGCTTCTTATTCTGCATTATTACAATCGGTACGGATATATACCTGCCGGAAATCTTCCGCTTGAGGATATTGTATTTAATTACCGAGCATACGGACTTCCTTGTTTTGAAACCATACGCAGGGCAAGGCAGAGAGTACAGTCCCTTTTTCCTGAGTATTCACGTAATCCGCAGAAAGAAGGAGCTTTCACACAAGAAGCGAAACAAAGACAAAGAACGATAAGGAGGACAAAGCAATGAAGGAGAAATTCACTTTTCAGCAAAAGACAAAGCTTCTGACGAAACTGTTTGACGCAGGCTGCAATACCGAAAAGAAATTGCAGCAGCTTGATATGGAAGCAATCCTGAAAATCCCGAATATCACGATTCCTGATATGGGTGTGATTATGGAGCTTCAGAAGAATACAAAGTCCGGTAAACTCTTTTCGTATTTGGGCGGCGGTTCTGATGAAGCAACAAAAATGAGAGGTAAGGAAAATGAAGCAACAGGAGAATAGAGCAGAGCCACAGGAAAAGCAAATTCGATTTATAGACAGTCATTACAATTTAAAATTCTATATTCCCGATGGTGGAAAAATCAGGATTACTTTTCGTGATGGACACACAGCAGACAGAGTGTGCAAGTATATTGATGACTACCATTTGTACGTCGGGAATTGCTGCTATCATATATGCGAGTTTGCTGAAAAAATGGAGCTTAATGGAAGCAAAGTTGAACCTATCAATCAATCCGAACCGTCAAAAAACAAGACCAGAAACAGAGAAAAACAGCGATAAGGAGGTGCAAGAGTAATGGCACGAAAATATGACCTTATTTCTGAGCTTTACAACCGCACCTGCAAAACGGTTGTGTCAAATCCTCAGAACTGGCAGGCGTTCTTAGCTTCGGCTTGCCGAAATTATAAGTTACGTTATGACGAACAGCTTCTTGTATATGCACAGCGACCTGATGCAACAGCGGTTCTTGAGATAGAGCAGTGGAACAAAATTTTTGGCAGATGGGTCAATCGAGGTGCAAGAGGTATTGCTGTTTTTGCTGATGAAAACCGTTCACGGCAAAGACTGACACATTACTTTGACATTTCAGATACTCACGAAAGCAGATATTCAAGAACAGTCCCGATTTGGGATATGCGTCAGGAATACGAAGCTGATGTGATTGAAACATTGGAAAGCACTTTCGGAGAGATTGAGAATAAGAGCAGTCTTGCCGAAGCAATTATGGGAGCAGCAAGAAATGCGGCAGAGGATAATATCCCTGATTATCTGCAAGACCTTTACTATGCAACCGAGGGCAGTTCCTTTGAGGAAGTGGAAGAGGATATTGTAGCTTCCATTTATAAAAATGTTGTAGCAAACAGTGTGGCATATATGATGATGTCAAGACTTGGCATCGATACGGAAGGTTATTTTGAACTTGATGATTTCAGAGATGTTACCAATTTCAATACGCAGGAAACACTCAATGCACTTGGATTTGCTACCAGTGATATTGCAGAAATGGGATTGACGGAAGTATCTAAAACAATTACCGCACTCAACCGTCAAAATCGCATAATTGTCGGTCAGGACAGAAATGAATACAATAAGGTTGAAAATAACGACGAAAGGAGTTTGGACAATGAACGAACTGACCTACACGATGGTGGGCGATTACAGCCTTCCGAACCTGAAACTTCCACAGCAGCCGGAAGTGACGCTGGGCAGATACGCTCAGATGAGGAGAGAGTTTCTGAAAGAACATCACAGAGTCCTTTACTACAATCTCCTGACGAGGGGCGAACTGACACAGCACTTGGCGGAAGTGGAACAGAGAGCCAGCAAGATGGAGAAAACAATTCTGAGCCAGATGGCACAGAAAGAGGGAGTGACCGAACAGATGAAAGCGGAGGATATGATGAAATGGGTTCGTCTGATGAACTCCCTTCGCAGTTCGGCACAGGAAATCGTGAAAGCGGAAGTGATATTCGCTTAGAGTATTACGACAGAACGCACGAGGATAAAAGCCTTCCGTTCTTTGGACGTGATGAAGTAATCAATGAAATTCTCAGAACGACACCACATTTGTCGGCTAGTCTGGAAGAAATCAAAGATTATTATGAACGTAATCCTGATAACAAAGACCGCACAGAGTATATAAAGAGTATTTTCAATAATGATTATACCGAGCTTACTTTAGAGGATGACAGGACAGTAGGGTACAAGACCTTTGAAAACGTTCTGCATTTGTGGGAGGGCAAATACGACAGCAGAACCGCACAGAGCTTTTATGATTGGGCTGTTATTGCTCGACATTTTGAAGCTATGCGATTACTGGGAGAATTAAGTGACAGCATAAAACCATTACCGTCAATGGACGGTCAGATGACATTGATATTAGACGGTTGGGCAGAGGAAAAGAAAACCTCTGCCTTTACTTTTTCTCAGGAGATTATCGACACTGTTCTTGCGAATGGAAGCGGATTTTCTGAGGGAAAAATGCGTATTTATGAGCAGTTTGAAAAAAGT
>OLQJ01001045.1_pt1 | contig 10503 bp, 10 predicted proteins | sample 1673231 | NCBI WGS metagenome assembly OLQJ01 (sample SAMEA3136769, study PRJEB25190) | human gut metagenome | biome: human gut; feature: human-associated habitat; material: faeces | place: Austria | collected 2013
GCTTCACACGTTGGGGGTTCCCGTCGAGCATCCTGCTCCGGGAACCCCATTTTTTATCCCCGAATCTTTTGTTCCTCCTCCCGGTTCTTCCGGCTGACCCCATGCGGGTTCCCGGAAGGGCTTTTTTATTTCCCGTATTTCCTTCTTCCTTCCGGGACTCCCGTGGGGCTTGGCTTCCGGGGACCCCGTCTTTCCATCCTTGATTTCCATCTGATTCCCAGGTCTCCCGCAGGGGCATGGAAATCCTTTCCACTCCTGGTTTTTTCTCTTCGGCGCCGCGGATTCCTGCTAGAAGACCGGAAAAACTATGGTTTTGGGACCTCGTGTGTGTCCCATGCATCAAAGCGCTTAGACTGGTCTTATGGCAAGAGTTACGGTGTATGACGTTGCAGAGAAGGCGGGTGTGTCTACCGCGACGGTCTCCTTCGCCTTCAGGCATCCCGACAAAGTGAAGGATGATACCAAGGCCAAGGTCCTCAGGGTCGCCGAGGAGCTTGGCTACGTTCCCAGCGGCAACGCACGTAGCCTTGCCAAAGGCAGGACGGGCACGTTGGGCATGTACGCGTTCGATATGCTGCTGGAGAAGCCGCAGGGGAGTGGTCTCGAAGAAGATAGGTCCGATGTATCCTCCATGCCGGCCAGTATGTCCGATGACGACGAGCCAGACGTTCTCACTTATCCTCTATACGTTGACGAGGTGCTCCGTGGTTTCGAGCTTGAATGCTGGAAAAGCGGCAAGGGCATGCTCATGGGGGCTGCGTTGGCGAGGGACGACCATAAGTCGGTGACCGACATCGCCGGGCGGGTCGATGGGCTGGCTCTGATGCCGAGCGGATATAACAACAGACTTCCCCTCGCCATGCTGGCGAAGACCGTCCCGCTTGTGATGGTGGGTGTGTCCGACGAGAACCTGCCTGCCGCGTACCTGCAATGCGACAACACCTCGGGAATGAGACAGATCGTCGACCATCTTGTAGACGTCCATCATGTCGACGAGATGGCGTTCGTCGGCGGCTTCGATTCGGACGACGTCGTCGCCCGCTACGTCGCCTTCCGGAAATGCCTCGAGGAACGTGGTCTCGATTCCAGCGACGCGCTGCTGGATGACTCCTTCGCCACGTCCGATGAATACATGGTGGGTCTGTGCGAGGCGATAGGATCCGGCAGACTGCCGCAGGCCTTGGTCTGCGGCACGGACCAGACCGCCTTCGGCGTGATCAGACTCCTCGAGGAGGCCGGTGTCCGGGTTCCCGACGACGTCATCGTCACCGGATTCGACGGAATCCTCGCCGGACGGCTGATGGAACCGCAGCTGACGACCGTCCGCCAGCCCATGGAGGACATGGGGCGCGAGGCGGCTCGCATGCTGCTTTCCAGGAACGGGGAGCCTTGGGAGAAGGCTGAAAGACGAGTACTCCCGGTCCGCCTCATTGTGCGCGGCAGCTGCGGATGCAATCAAAAAATCTAAGCGCATAAATCATATGGGCGTGTCGCCTTGACTTCCTTAAATCTAAGCGCTTAAATTGTGATATCAATCTAAACGGTTAGATTGATATGAATCAAAGGAGATTTCAATGAGGAAGCCATTTTTCAAAGCGGTCGTGGCCGGCAGGCCAGTGTGGCGATGATTGCCGGTATGTCCGCGTGCGGACGGTCCGCGAACAACGCGGATTCCGATTCCGACGCGGTCAAGACCATCGATTCAAGCAAGGCCACCGGCGACCTGACCATCTGGGCCATGGGCAACGAGGGCGATCTGCTGGGCGATTTCGTCAAGGGATTCAAAAAGGAAAACCCCGACGTCAAGGTCAAGGTCACCGCGATCCCATGGTCCTCCGCGCACGACAAGCTCCAGACCGCCATCGCCGCGGGCAATGGCCCCGATCTCGCGCAGATGGGCACCACCTGGATGACCGATTTCTCCAATTCGTTCTCCTCCGTGCCGGAGAACTTCGACATGTCCGACTTCTCTGACGGCTCCAAGGCCGCCGGCCAGGTCGACGGAAAGCAGCTCGGAGTGCCTTGGTACGTCGACACCCGCGTGCTGTACTACCGCACCGACATCGCCAAGGAGGCCGGTTGGGACAAGGCGCCGAAGACCTGGGACGAGCTCAAGCAGATGGCCGCGGACATGCAGAAGGTCGACGGAGTCAAATACGGCATGTATCTCGGCCCCTCAGGCACCGATGCGTTCATCGGGACCCTGCCTTTCTCGTACACCGCCGGAGCGTCGCTGACTGACAAGAACCAGTCGAAATGGACCTTCGACGACGCTGGCGTCAAGAAAGGTCTGGAATTCACCACCAGCCTCTACAAGGACGGCGTCGCGAACGTCAACGCCGACGTAAGCTCCGGTGCCGACATCGCGAACTTCGTGTCCGGTGACACTCCGATGATGCTGCAGGGGCCGACCGCCGTCAGCCAGATCAACGAATTGGGCGGCGACGGATTCGAATCCAAGTACGCCACCGTCGTCCTGCCGTCGATGGACGAATCCTCGGGGCCCGCCACGTCCTTCGTCGGAGGCAGCGACCTTGTGACGTTCAAGGATTCCAAGAACAAGCAGTCCGCGTGGAAGTTCATCCAGTGGGTCAGCAAACCCGAGGTGCAGGCCGAATGGTACAAGAAGTCCTCCGATCTGCCCGCTTCCCAGAAGGCATGGGACGATGACGCGCTCTCCGGCAACGACAAGCTTTCGGCATTCGGCGACCAGCTGAAGCACACCATGGCTCCGCCGGCGCTGTCCACCTGGGCCCAGGTATCCTCCGCCGCGGACCGTATCCTCGAGCAGATGAACAAGGGACAGGTCACCGTCGACGAGGGGCTGAAGAACCTGCAGTCCGAAGCTGACTCCATCGGAACCGGAAACTGATCCCATGAGCCTCGGAACAAGAAAGACGAAGACGGAGGGCTCGGGCAACGTCCTCCGCCGCCGTCGCACGATTCTCGCATGGGGATTCGCGCTGCCCTTCGCGGTCGTGTTCTGCGTATTCATGCTGATTCCCCTCCTGTCCTCGATGGCGATGTCCTTCACCGACATCACCTCCAAGGACCTCCGCACCCCGTTCAACGTCAACTTCGTCGGACTGGACCAGTACATCGCACTGTTCCACGATCGTCGCTTCCTGCACGCGTTGGGCGTCACCGGAATCTTCGTGCTCGTCGGCCTGCCGATCACCATGGTGATCGCCCTCGCGTTCGCGGTGGCCCTCAACAAGGGATCCAAGCACCTCAACGCGTTCTTCAGGGCGGTGTTCTACGCGCCGGTCGTCGCCAGTGTGGTCGCAGTCTCCGTCGTGTGGAGGTACATCCTCCAGAAGGACGGCCTGCTCAACTCGCTCTTGGCCGTCTTCGGCATTGCCGGACCGGACTGGCTGCACGACACCCGCTACGCACTGCCCGCGCTGATGGTCATGACCATCTGGCGCAACATGGGAACGCTGATGATCATCTTTCTCGCCGGCCTGCAGGCCATCCCCGAGGAGCTGAAGGAGGCCGCGGCCATCGACGGCGCGGGCAAATGGCGCACCTTCCGCAGCATCACGCTTCCGCTGCTCAAGCCCACGCTGCTGCTGGGAGCCGTGCTCCTTTCCGTCGCCTACCTGCAGTTCTTCGAGGAATCCTTCGTGATGACCCAGGGAGGGCCGCTCGACTCGACGCTCTCCGCCGCGTACTACGTGTACCAGAAGTTCGGTTTCGGACAGTACGGAATCGCTTCCGCAGCCAGCTGGGTGCTGTTCATCATCATCGCGCTGGTCAGCGCGCTCCAGTTCCGCATTCTCAAGGAGGATTGAGATGACAGCCACGACAGTCGCGGCCTCGAGGCCGCAAAGCAACAAGCAGTCGCTCTGGCGCCGATTCGTCAAGGGGCGTGGACTCTCCTACTGCGTCCTCGCGGTGATCGGAGTCTTCTGGATCTTCCCGTTCCTGTGGATGGCGCTGGGCTCGTTGAAGACCCAGAGGGAGATCCTCGCCAAACCGCCGAAGCTCCTGCCTGAGCACGCCTCGCTCGCAAACTTCGCGAAATGGTTCGGGGAGCTGAACTTCGGCACCTACTTCACCAACAGCATGGTCGTCGCCGTGATCACCGTCCTCGGGAACATGGTGCTCTGCTCCATGGTCGGATACGCCCTGGCGAAGATGGACTTCGCCGGCAAGAACATCTTGTTCGGCGCCGTCATGGTGACGCTCATGGTTCCGAGCGTGGCCACGTTCGTCCCCATGTTCGTGATCATCTCGAACATGGGACTCGCGAACTCCTACGCGGCGCTCATCCTGCCGTTCCTGTGCCAGCCCATCGGAGTCTTCCTGATGAGACAGTTCATCTCCGGAATCCCCGACGCGCTGATGGAGGCCGCGAGGGTCGACGGCGCCGGTGAGCTGCGCATATTCTTCCAGATCGTCCTGCCCCAGTGCGGGCCGCCGCTGGCGACGCTGTCCATCCTCACGTTCCTGTCCTCCTGGAACAACTTCCTGTGGCCGTTGGTCGCGGCCCAGACCGAGGAGAAGTACACGCTGCCCGTGGCACTGTCCCTCTACTCCACCGGCCAGAACGCCACGAACTACAGCGTCCTGCTCGCCGGAGCGGTACTGGTGGTCACCCCGATCCTCCTCCTGTTCGTATTCCTGCAGCGCTACTTCATCCAGGGCGTCGCCGGAACGGGCATCAAATAGAAAGACATGTCATGAAAGAACAATACGAGTTCCCGCCGGAATTCATCTGGGGCGCGTCCACGGCCGCGCACCAGATCGAAGGGAACAACGTCGCGAGCGACTGGTGGGCCAGGGAGCATGCCGAACGCACGGACCTCAGCGAACCGTCGGGAGACGCGGCCGACAGCTACCACCGCTACGGCGAGGACATCAGAATGCTCGCCGACGCCGGATTGGGCATGTACCGCTTCTCCATCGAATGGGCCCGCATCGAGCCCGCGGAGGGCTGCTTCTCCAAAGCGCAGCTGCTGCACTACCGCCAAATGATCGACGCGTGCCACGAGAACGGCGTCGAGCCCATGGTCACGCTGAACCACATGACACTGCCGCTGTGGCTCGCCACCAAAGGCGGATGGCTCAACGCCGATGCCGTCGACTACTTCGCCCGGTACGTGCGGTACGTGATGCCGATCCTCCACGACGTCACCTGGGTCTGCACCATTAACGAGCCGAACATGGTCGCGCTGACCCGTGGCGGAACCGAAGGCAGCGACTTCGTGGCCGCCTCGCTGCCCGCGCCCGATCCGGACATCTCCGCCACGCTCGTCAAAGCGCACAGGAAAGCCAGGGAAATACTGTCCGAGAACCCGCGTATCAAGTCCGGGTGGACCATCGCCTGCCAGGCGTTCCACGCCATGCCCGGATGCGAACGGGAGATGGAGGAATACCAGTACCCGCGCGAGGACTACTTCACCGAGGCCGCGGCCGGGGATGACTTCATTGGGGTGCAGGCCTATCTGAGGACCTTCATCGGCAAGGATGGCCCCGTGCCGGTCCCCGAGGACGCGGAACGCACCCTCACCGGCTGGGAGTACTTCCCGCCGGCGCTGGGCATCGCCATCCGCCATACTTGGAACGTCGCCAAATGCACGCCGATAATCGTCACCGAAAATGGCATCGCCACTGCCGATGACCGCCGGAGAATCGATTACACCTTCGACGCCATAGCCGGCATGCACGACGCGATGGACGACGGTATCGACGTGAGGGGATACCTCCACTGGTCCCTGCTCGACAACTACGAGTGGGGCTCGTTCGCTCCGACGTTCGGCCTGGCCTCCTGGGACAGGGACACCTTCGAACGCCATCCGAAGCCATCCTTGGATTGGCTAGGATCAATCGCGAGAAAGGGGGTCATGGCCAGATAGAAGCCGTTTCCTCTCCATCCATTACATGAAAGGGCGCACGTTTTGAAACGTGCGCCCTTTCGTTTGATTTGGCGGATTCAATAGAAAACGGGTATAGCCCTCGATCTGGAAGAACATGTCCGTCCGGCGGCCGATGCTCGCGGCTGGCATACGCCGAAAACGCAGCACTGCTGTTCCCGTAAGGTCGCATCTCCCTTAACGTGTCAAGCGTCTCCTGATACGTTGCTGTATCGACGCCGGTTTCGTCATTCCTTGCCTTTCCCGAGTGGCCCTGTCGGCCAAGTGCGTTTCAACTCGAGAAAATAGCCGGGTTATGGCGGGCCGGCGGGGAGGGGCGTGCTGGACGCCTGCGCGAACTCGGTCTGACCCGATTCGCTGGATGTCTAGCCACAATGGAATGACTTGATGCGTATTCCAAGCCGGACGGAGGATGGAATGCATCTCCACGCGGATGGCGGCCGAATTCTTAAGTGTTTGCACCAGCGTTACATAAAACGCTTAGCGAACCGAAATGATGTCCGGCGGAACGTGTCCTTGCGCGTCTTGGAAACGGATATCCGTATTCGTTCGAAGGTTTCTCGACCAGGGGATGGGCTTTGCTTTTTCAGATTGACAGTCCGTAATCATTTCGGATATGTCGGAATTTAGACAGGAATCCCTTGGATGCGCCGCGGGCGATAAATACGGGCCGTGGTGCGGGAAGGACCTCGAACATGACGATTCGAAGAACACGGTCGCCTATTTCGGCGAGCGTGCCGCTTCCCACCCTCGGCGAGGTCACGGCCGGCACCGCGAGCCTCAGCCGGTAGGAGCTACCCACAGGATCATTCGTGTTGGTCGGAGTTCTCTCGTTCGGCGACGGAATTGTATCCGTGGGGTACTTCGTCGTTGTTTCTACGGACGGATCCGAGGGTGTCCATCCACCAGTGTTCGCGGTCGATGATCTCTTTGGGTGACTTGTTCATGTCGAAGATCTCCAGGATCGAGTACTGGAAGTTCTTCTCGATGTATCCGGCGCCGAGGTTTCTGAGCTGCTTGTTTCCCCCGGAGTGGTCTCCGGACGCGTATTCCTTCCAACGCGACAGCAGACCGTGCGAGGCTCCTTTCCGTGAGTAGGCGGACCCCACGTAATGCCATCCCGTTCGTCTATCGGTCTGCAGATAGACCGCCTGGACGCTGCCGAGGGCCGCCCGCCATTCCTCGTTGTTCACGGCCGCCACGAGCTGCCGGTGCGTCAACCGAACGTTCTCGTATCCGGGGAACGGTAACGCGGATACGGGGGATTGAGCGATTTTCTCAAGGGTCATCGTCTTGAGAAAATCCCGGCGTCGTTCTTCATTGTTGGACAGGTTAAAGACGACTCCCGTGTAACCCGGATCTCTTTTGTAGTACACTACCGCCCTGGCCTTTAGCGAGGCGTATTCCGGGATCTCATTGTAACGGTATAGAATCTTGCCGTCGTTCTCCGTGTACTCGTCGAGGACGTCGTAGGCTCCGACGAACAGCCATTGTGTGGGGTGGGGATTCTCTGGCTTGAGCTGAATGAACTGGAGGACTTTACGTGTGTGAATCTGCGCTGTTGCCTTATCCTTATCTGGCCATTTCTTCGTGAAAATCCACTTCATCAGGTCATCATAGGAGGAATAGTAGGCGTCGGGAAGATCACTCCATTTGCCCCATTCCGGGTTGCTGCCATTCAGACGAATGCTATAGCCGGCTAGGTCCTCTTCGTCGAGTCCCAATAGTTCGAGGAACCGGATCGGTTCCGTATCCTGGATTCCGTCTTCGATGCGCGTCATTGCCATCGCCTTTCCATTCCCGATTGCCGCCGGACGGTATGATTTTCCGGTTTGTAAGACAGTCTAGCGTCTTGATGATGAGGATTATGGAACCGGCTGGCTCCTTGCCAGGTGGACGTGGAGTCCGACGAAGGGTTGCGGGTCCGGCTGTCTTCGTGGAACGACGACGGTTTGACGTGGCCGAGTGATGGGAATGAGACCGGTCGCGCGGTGTCTGGGCGTTATCTGTTGTCATGTCGCCATGTCGCGAAATCGGTTCGTTGTTGGATGAGTGTGGTCCTGTGAATTCTTAAATGTTGTACCGAATGCAACATGCAACACTTGGTGAATCCGACTAGGACCATCGGAATGCGTCTTGGACCATTTCGAAAACGGACGTTTTCGGAGCGTAAACCGGACTGGGGGAGTTGTCTCCGACACTCCGGCGGAAAGTGTCTCAAAACCCGTCCCGTAATCAACGTTCCGAAACTCCATGCCTTTGACGGGTAATGGTACGGTCGGTCAAATTGCGGTGATGATGGGCGTTGGGCAATCCACTGTATATCGGTATCTGAATGAAGCGGATGGCAAGCGCTGAACAGTCGTTTCCTAAAAATATGTTCATATGTCGCCGGCGTTTGGCGAAGGATCGGCCGTGCGGACCATTGTGACCATGGATGGGAACGGCAGGCTCGCCATAGACCTGCGTCACCAAGGTGAGGGCATTGGCGCGATGCTGCTGAAGGGCGCCGCGGAATAAGCCTGACCTCCATTCCGCAAGCCGGCCGGGTCGCCGCGCGACGTTTTACCGTTAATCTGTAGAATCGTCGGAATCGGCGTTTGATGCAGTCGCGCGGTCGGAACAGTGCCGCTCGATATCCGGAAAAGTGCGGAAATCGGGTAAAACGGGTTTTCAAAAAGTGCGGAAATCGGGAAACCAGGGATGACGGCCATGTTTTGACGGGGTGCGCAATGCCATGCTCGGATGAAGGGATGATTTCATGGCGGAATGGCGCCGTTTTTAAGGGGTGCATAGGGTGCACAGGTGGCCATGGAAGGGCGGCTCTCCCTCATGAAATGTGACGGAAGGGTAAAAACTCGCTCATAAAAGTGTGAGATGAGGATGCCGGATGTTTCAGAGAAAACGATGGCAAGGTCAGCGATGACCACATCGCCGTATCGCCATTCGTCACAGCAGCTCGTCTCTCTTAAGCGCTCCGAACGGGTCTTCCTCCGTCTGATATTCCACTGCATGGTCTTTGAACACGTTTGATATACAGAACATATTTGTTGCGGACTGCAAGTGCGGAACCGGGCTTATAGAGACAAAGTGCGAGCGTATTGGACGGTTCGTTGTCGGACGGGTCGTATTAGAGAGGTAGTTCCCGATAGACCAAATCGTCACGGACAACAAACCCCTGATGCTCCCAGAAATCGTTGCCGGCATCGTTGTCTGCGGGCACACCGACGGCGACTTTTGGCAGGCCGATCGCACGAAGCGCTTCAACCACTCGGCCCACCAAAAGCGAGCCAATGCCCATACCGCGCGCGTCGGGATCGACCGCCGTGTGGTAGATGCGCGACCGTCTGCTATCGTGACCGGCAAGAATCGCTCCAATAATCCTTCCGCCATCGTCTTCGGCTACGAAACAGGTGTCGGGATTGCGTTTGAGGAACGTTTTTATCGCATCCTCGGAATCGTCGATGTCCCTCATGGTGAAACCGGTGCATCGCGTCCACAACCCGTATACCAGCGGATAATCTTCAATTTTCATACGACGGATGGTTGGTGCAGGCCCAGTCATATTTCCTCCTTCTCTCGTTGAACGTTAGTTTCGATTTTCGTATCGTTCGCGATATTCCTGCGCGCGTATGCCGTATTTGCGTTGCACGGCCGTCTGCAGCGCGCGCGTATCGGGGAAACCGCATTCCCTTGCGATGCTGGCTATCGACGCAGAGGAACCTGACAGTTTTCTGCAGGCGTCGTCCAATCGCAGGTCGGTCAGAAATTCTTTGAACGTTTTGCCGGTCGCCTTGCGGAATAGGCGGCAGAAATGTTCCCTGCCGTATCCAAATTCCCGTGCGACGTCGGTCGCTTCGAGATGCTGTTTGCGGTGCGATGTCATGTATCCGATGATCTGCATGGTGATGTTTCTTCCGGATCTGACCAATTCCGGCCGCCGCACCTCGGAAACGAACCTCGAATACAGCAGCGATAGCAGTTCGTGCAGCAGCATATTGAGCTTGAATCCACGAATGGCCTCATCGGACTGTCCAATACATTGTAGCCAATCCACGTCCGCGGCGCAGCGCTCGTATCTGATGTACAGGTCCATGGCCCTGTCGCGCTGCTCCTTGCTGTACTTCGCCATAAGGGGGTTCTCCTCCCGGTCGGGAAGTCCAAGAAAACGTCACCACCTCGATGCCTTAAAGAGAAAAGTGTCATGCGGTTCATACGAAATGCGAATGAAAACGTAAATGGGCGGTAGCACTGCTACCGCCCGAAAGATTGAGCTTTATTGTATTTGCTCAAAAGCTTGGAAACTTGCTTGCTGCTATGCGGCCACCTTATTTACATAGGGTTTTAGTGCATGTTCGAACAGTGGTATTTGCAGTTGTACCACTATGCCGAAGCCCAGTATCAGCAATAGATACAATCCTTTGGGAAGCCATTGCAGACTGGCCACTGTTAGTCCGATTGCGATGGCTGGAATGATAAGAGCAGCCAAAGTCGTAAACGGCGATGTGCCACCGAACAGTAGCGCGTTGCGTAATTTCGTACATAAAACAAAACGCGTGTGCGTCCGGGCGGAAAGCGGTAGTGCCCGAAGGTTTGCGCACTTAGGGTCGTGCCCGTCCATGGG
>OLQJ01001048.1_pt1 | contig 10464 bp, 9 predicted proteins | sample 1673231 | NCBI WGS metagenome assembly OLQJ01 (sample SAMEA3136769, study PRJEB25190) | human gut metagenome | biome: human gut; feature: human-associated habitat; material: faeces | place: Austria | collected 2013
AAAATAGTTTGACTAATATATAATATTGTGTTAAAATTATGCGAGGAAGTATGGTATGTTCAGTGGTAGCTTCTTTAGTAACAACTTCCTTATCGACATATTGGAGTAATAAATGGAGTAGTGAAAATGAAAGAAAGTGGTGTGGTGTGTAAAAAAAAGAAAGTATATCTACTTTCTCTTTTGCTTTTTTTGATTTCTTATTTGATTACAGTTGTTAATATGGTTGTTAATATTATTACTGGTGGCTTTCATTTATACATTTTTAGTATTTTGAGCTTTATGTTACCATGCTATAAATCTATTAAAACAACAGATGTGTTTGGCATTGTTTTAACAATATTGTTACTCTTGATTAGTTTTTTGCTCATATTTTTTACTGTAAAATATGATGTGTTAAAATATGACCAAAGCAAAAGACCGTTGTGTTATACGAGCTTAATCTTGTGGTATTGTATAACTCAAATATTGTCTTTGTGGATACTGGCTGATTCGCATTTGCAAAATTATATTTATTTGTCTGTCGCCGAATTTTATGAAAGTGAAGAGTTACAGTACATATACTCAATAGTTATTTTTGCAATATATCAAATCATTATAGGCTTAAAGCGAATGTATGATTCTAGAGAAGCATATGACGCAACCAATATTTCAATCGTTCCACCTTTTGAAAAGTATTTTACTGAAAAAACTATTTTTTGTTACACCGTTCCTAATTATATATTTTCCTGTATAGGAGTCTTATCAATTATATATATTAGGTATGTTTTTATCGACAGTTATGCAATTAGCTTTTGGATTTTTATTTTCTGTGTGCTTTTTAGTTTATGCCTTCTGCTTGCAACTTTAATAAAATATCGCCAGATTGTAAAATATAGAGGTGTCGAAATAATTGTAAGAAAGAATTTTAAAATATCTATTTTTCTGCAATTGAAATTAGTTTTTTTGATATTTTGCACATATTGTATAACGTTGTTGTTCGCTTGATTTTTGATATTGGGTAGAACATTTGCTGAAAGGAGGCTCGAAAGAGCCTCCTTTGACCCAAAAAAAGCAACCGGTGGCTAACCTTCCTAAAAAACAAACACAATGTAGATCTTGTGGCAGACCAATAGGCAAGAAATATGCATGGCAATGTAAAAATCCTACATACTATTAATTTTATTTAATTTAATGTGAGGTTTATGGTTTAATGATTTTTAATATTTTTGGAGGCTTAGTTAAAAGTCTGGGTGTTTACAGACATAGTCCTCTGCTTTTAGCTGTATTTTTAATAATTCAACTTATCTGTATTATTGTTTCATGTATATTTGACAATATGTATTTTAAGTCTGTCATTTCTGAAACTTCTTTCACAAATAAGAGGTATAACAGAGTTAAACATTTTGTGTATGATACGATTGTTAATCTGTCAAACAGTATGTTTGTTCTTATGGTTGATGAAAAAACTAATATAGTTTCTCCTGCACTTTACACAAAGAAAAGCAATAAAATTTCTATGATAAACAGAAATGCTGAATATACTGTATTTGAGCATATTGATTTTTCTGAGAGTCATTGTCCAAACGAATACAAATTTATCAGAGCTTGTAAATTGCGGGATAAAAAGACAGGTGAGCAGGTTCTTTTTGTAGCAGTGCCAAATCGTGAAACTGATATTCTTGCGTATTCCGATTCTTTACATAAAGCTGACAAAACCGTAACTTTCGGTAAATTTAGAATATTCTGTTTTGTCGAATCTGAAAATAATTCCTATACGGGTTTGCTTGTTGATTCGGAAAAAATCCATCTTGAAAAAACAAAAAGAAAAGGTATGTACTTTATAGGTTTGGATGAAGTTTCAAAAACAGATCAAAAGTCAAAAAAAGTAATATAATTTGTTAAAAACTATCTTAAGTTACATTCAGACAAAGTATCAGTCGGAATAGGGTAGAACATTTGCGGTAAGGAGGCTCGAAAGAGCCTCCTTTGACACAAAATGTATGATGCACACAGTAATATTACAGATGTTACCAAAGACGGAGTTTTACAGTATCATTACGGTTACGATATGATGAATCAGCTTGTTAGCGTAAATGATAAGCTGAACGGCAAAGTTTATAACTATACTTACGATGCCGGCGGTAACCTTATATCCGAAACTGTTACCGATTCAAACGGTACAACAAGCAATGCGTATGAATACAACAATTCAAATTGTGGAGATGTTCTCACATCATATAACGGTCAGAACATAACCTACGATGAAATCGGCAATCCGCTTACATATCGTGACGGAATGTCAATGACATGGAAAAACGGCAGACAGCTTGCAACACTCACAAACGGTGATACAAGCATAAGCTATGGCTATGACAGCGACAGTGTTCGTACAACTAAAACCGTGAACGGTGTAAAATACACATATGCGTACCTCAATGGTCAGTTATTGTATGAAACTCGTGGCGATGCAAAGTTCTATTATTCCTACGATGCAAACGGAATTTTGTATAATGTCAGATACACCCTGACTGACGGTGGTACCGAGTATTCCTACTACTACACCCATAATTCCCGTGGCGATATTGTCGGAATTTATAACGGAGTGGGTGAACTCAAAGCGCACTATGAATATGACGCTTGGGGTAATGTGATTTCTATAACCGATAATAACGGAAATGCAATCACAAACCCGAACCATATCGGTAATTTGAATCCGTTCCGTTACAGAGGTTATTATCAGGACACAGAAACAGGTCTTTACTACCTGATGAGCCGTTACTATGATGCCGTAACTCACCGTTTTATCAATGCCGATGGTTATTTTCAGGCTGGTACATCTATTCTTGACGGAAATACTTTTGCATATTGTGCTAATAATCCTGTAAGTCATTCTGATACAAATGGTAATAGTTGGTTTTCAAATATTGTATCAACGGTTATGCGAATGCTGTTAAATGTAGTTAAAAAGGCACTCTTTCCATTCGTAAGTACTAGAACATCAACCACTTCTTCTTATAATAATAATTATAAGCTTATACCTAATGAGCACTCCGCGATTGATTTCTCAACGGGTATAAAAACAACGACTAAAACTTCTACTGAAGGTTATTCTCCGGGGCTAATTTCGTGTTCATATAATCAGGACGCATATACATATAGTGATAATGCTTCTGGACTTAGTGCAGGTGTTACAAATACTATTAGTGTAAACGCTTTTATATTTGGTGCTGGTGTCAATTTTGGCGATGATGGTTGGGGTTTGGATTTCTCAATTAATTTAGGAAATACGTCATTTTATGCTTCATACAATAAACACAATCCACTTGATAATGAATTACAGATAGGTTATACTATGTGGGATAAGTCAAATTCCTCATCAGTGTCAAACTATGTTAGTGGTAGTGTTAATTCGTTTAAGTTGTCTCCGGCAGTTGCTGCCACTTTAATGCTTGGTCCAGTGGTAGGACTGGCTGCTGCTGCTGTAATATGAGAGGATAAATTGTTATGAAATCTTGGATACCTTATGCAATATCGGCAGGAATATGTGCGTTAGCCGTTCCTATAATAATATGGTTACTTAAATCAAAGTTTAAAAAAAAAATAGTTTATATAGTTATAACCATAGTCGCTGTTTGTCTGGGTTGCGAATGTTTGATTTATAATGTTCCGTTTCCGATAACGTCAAATAAATACTACGCTTCTCCTGACGAGATATATTATCAAACCACAATGGGATCAGATATTCAAGCTATTGTTGAAGGTGAAAAATCTGTTTCGGTGTTTGCAGAAAATCAAGGACATTATTATGCTAAGACCGATAAAGGATACCAATTCTCTTCTAATGGTTCTATCAATGAAATATTTGCAGGAACTACATATTATGGAATGGTAATGATTGATAGATATCTCGACTCAAACGATTACTATGTGACAGTGACGGTTACTAAAAGTATGATTGACGGGAAAATTATTAATGTTACGGATAACAAAAATTCGGAGTTTCAACAAACTTTAATATCTAAACCTAATTCCAGTAATGTTGTGTACGCATTTTTAACTTGTGTGCACGATATAGATAAATATTCGTTAATGGTTAATGGCGTAGAATATAAGGTTAATTTGAATTAACACCTTTGTCAACGATGTGTTGCTTTGTTATTTAAAAGTTATGTAATGACGCGGTAAGGAGACTCGAAAGAGCCTCCTTTTTAATGCTTGAATAGAATACAAGTAAACCTCAAAACATAATATAAGACGCACTGCTTTGAATGATGAAAATGTTCGATAGAAAACGCATAAAATAGCAACAAAATAGTTTGACTAATATATAATATTGTGTTAAAATTATGCGAAAAGGAGGGTGACAGCTCTATGGAGCAATATATGCCGATAGTGTGGATAGACTTTGCAATATTCATGTTGCTTTGCGAAGGCTTTACAACACAGCTTGTATCAATATGGTTCGTTCTCGGCTCAGTTTGTGCCGCAATAACAACTATATTCACAAGCGACATAACAATCCAGTCGGCGGTGTTCCTTGTTGTGTCACTTGTATCGCTGATTGTGACACGACCGCTTGTAAAACGCTTTAAAAAGCGTAACAAAACGACGGGAACGAACGCAGACCGCCACATTGGTCAAGTCGGATTTATGCTCACAGATTTAACCGATATTGACGAAACAGCACAGGCAAAGGTCGGTGCGGAAACATGGACTGTAAAGTCTGACAAAGCACCGCTTTTTAAAGGAACAAAAGTTAAGGTTCTTGCAATCGAGGGCGTAAAGCTCATAGTAGAACCCGTAACAGAATGAGAGGTAAATAATGTTAGGACTTATTATTTTAGGAATTATCCTTTTAATCCTGCTTATAGTAATTGTAAGCAATGTCAAGGTAGTACCGCAGGCACACGCATATGTAATTGAAAGACTCGGAACATATCATGTAACATGGTCAACTGGTTTGCATGTAAAAATTCCGTTTATCGACAAAATTTCAAAGAAAGTTTCACTAAAAGAGCAAGTGATCGACTTCCCTCCACAACCCGTGATCACAAGAGATAACGTTACGATGCAGATTGACACGGTTGTGTATTTTGAAATTACCGATCCAAAGCTTTATACTTACGGTGTAGAAAGACCGCTCAGCGCTATTGAAAATCTTACTGCAACAACATTGCGTAATATCATCGGTGATCTTGAGCTTGATAACACACTTACGTCCCGTGATACAATCAACGGTAAAATCAGAGTGATTCTTGACGAGGCAACCGACGCATGGGGCATTAAGGTAATCCGTGTCGAGCTTAAAAACATTCTTCCGCCCCGTGAAATTCAGGATGCGATGGAAAAGCAGATGAAGGCAGAGCGTGAGCGCCGTGCAAGAATTCTTGATGCAGAGGGTGAAAAACGCAGTCAGATTCTTGTTGCAGAGGGTATGAAGGAATCTGCAATTCTTAAAGCCGACGCTGTTAAGGAGCAGAAAATCCGTGAGGCACAGGGTGAAGCTGAGGCTATTCTCACAGTTCAGAAAGCTAATGCCGACGCACTTAAAATGCTCAATGAGGCTTCTCCTACCGATAGAATTATTCAGCTTAAATCGCTTGAGGCATTCGGTAAAGCCGCTGACGGCAAGGCTACAAAGATTATCATTCCTTCAGATATTCAGGGACTTGCGGGTAGTGTTACCGCAATTAAAGAACTCTGGAAAGATGATGTGCCAAAGGCATAAAGAATGTGAAATTTACGGCAATTTTTCGGGCACAGAATTCTGTGTCCGATTTGTTGCATAAAATTGTGGGGGATAGGAAATGCAATTTTTACTCGACCTGTTGTGGTACTTCGTAATTTTCTCGTTTTTTGGCTGGGTGGCGAGCAGTTTCCGTTCGCTTCTTCTTGAGAAAAAATTCAGTAACAACGGTTTTTTGACATCACCGTTTTGCCCTATGTACGGATTTTCGGCGGTTATTTGTTATACAGCACTAAAACCGTTTGAAAACAGCAAGCTGATTTTATTCATCGGTTCAACTCTGATATTATCTGCACTTATGGTTGTGGTCGGTGTGCTTGTAGAAAAAACTCTCAAATTCAAGCCATGGGATTTTTCTTCCTCGAAATTCAGCATAGGCAATTATATAACTTTTCCTTATGCACTTTTTCTCGGATTGCTCGGTATGCTGCTTGTCGGATTGATAATTCCGGTGCTTCGCACAGCCGTTGAAGCAATTCCTTTCTGGGTAAGTCTTATTCTTGTTCTTTGCTTCTGCGGAATTATTGTAATTGATTATGTTTTTTCAATGATAACAACAATCCGTCTGCTCAGAAGAATTGCAAAGCTTAAAAATTCTTCCGAGCTTATGGATAAAGGTGCAACAGAGGTTGAAATTCAGGAACTTGAAGAAAACTATAACCGACTTTTTACAGAAAATATTTTAAGAAAAAGACTTGCAAACGCTTATCCCGATCTCACTCATATGGCTTATGTAAAGCAAATTAATGCTAAAATTGAGGAGATTAAGCAGGATAATATGAAAGAATATACACAAACCTTTGAAAGCAAAGATGACAAGCCGTTTGCTTACGGATTCTGTTTTACGAAGCTTTTTTATCTGTTTGTGATCGGTTCTTTCATCGGCACGATTCTTGAAACAATATGGGCGTTCTGCGTTGACGGACATTTTGAAATGCGTGTCGGTATGGTTTACGGTCCGTTTATTCCTGTTTACGGCGGCGGTGCGTGTTTTCTGACAGCCGCTTTGTATAAGCTTTACAAGCTTAATGATACGCTCGTTTTTGTGATAAGTGCTTTTGTCGGAGCAGGTTTTGAGTATTTCTGTTCGTGGTTGCAGGAGCAGATGTTCGGCACAGTTTCATGGGACTACAGTGACACTCCGTTTAACCTTGACGGCAGAACCAATCTTATGTATGCCCTTATCTGGGGATTCCTCGGTCTTGTCTGGGTGCGTTATCTGTATCCATGGACAGCAAAGCTTATTGAAAAAATCCCTAAAAGAGCAGGTGCAATTATTACAACATTTCTGATTGTATTCATGGCATTCAACGGTTTTATGTCCGTAACAGCTACGGCAAGATGGACTCAGAGAACAGAGGGAGTGCCTGCGTCAAACAGCTTTGAAGAATATCTCGATGAAAAATTCGATAATGAAAAGATGGAATTTCTTTTTCCGGGTATGAAAAAGGCTGCAGAGGCGGGAGTTACAACCGAGGGCATAATTTCCAATGAAAGACCGTATCTTGATGCTACAGATCCCGATAACGGCATGAAAATCGAACAGGGAAAAGATGTTTCCGAGATTAATTAATATCATGAAGTGGCTATGCTTTGCACAGTCACTTTTTGCTTTTTGGCGGTATTTTAAAAATAATTTCGCCTGACTATTGAATTTTAACCGATTTTTTTATATAATTAATTAGTAATGCTTTATTTATGTCGATTCAAAGCATAAATTGGCATATTTGTCCTGACTTTGTCTGCCCACGGCACGGTTTTTGCGGTAATTTATCAAGTGGGCGGAAAGGCTATGAGTAATTATGAAAAAGGTTGCAATTATTATGGGCTCCGACAGTGATTTCCCCGTAGTATCAAAGGCTGTCAGTAAACTCAAAGAATTTGGCGTAGAGTATGAGGTTCATGTAATGAGTGCACACCGTACTCCCGACGCGGCAATTAAGTTTTCGGCAGAGGCTAAAAAGAACGGTTTTGGCGTAATCATTGCCGCAGCAGGTATGGCGGCACATCTCGCAGGTGTTCTTGCGGCAAAAACAACCCTTCCTGTGATAGGAATCCCATGTAAGTCGGCTCAGCTTGACGGTATGGATGCTCTTCTCGCAACAGTTATGATGCCTACAGGAATTCCGGTTGCAACAGTAGCAGTTGACGGTGCGGCTAACGCTGCAATTCTTGCCGTTGAAATGCTCGCACTTTCCGACGATTCTCTTGCAGAGAAGCTTGAAAATATGAAAGCTGATATGGAAAAAGGCGTTGCCGAAAAAGACAAGGCAATGCAGGCTAAGGTGGCAGAGCTTTGATTAAGAACTATGTAGATATTGACACAAAACTTGACAAAGTAAATGACGAGTGCGGTGTGTTCGGTATTTACCGTAATGATGACGATATAGATGTTGTTGCCGCCGCAAATGACGCACTCTTCAGCCTTCAGCACAGAGGACAGCAGAGCGCAGGTATCACCGTGAATAAAGACGGTGAATTTACAACTGTCAAGGAACTCGGTATGGTGTCCGAGATTTTTACACCCAAAGCACTTGAAAAACTTCCAAACGGTAAGATTGCAGTCGGTCATGTCCGTTATACTTCATCGGAATCACTCGACCGTGCATCTAACCAGCCGCTTGTTATGCGATATATTCAGGGTTCAATCGGTATTGCAAACAACGGCTCAATTACAAACTTCAATGAAATAAAGCAGGGGCTTGAAACAGGCGGTGCTGTTTTTCAGTCCAATTCTAATGCTGAAATTATGGCTTATGTCATCGCAACCGAAAGATGTGTAACAGACACGCTTGAAGATGCTGTTCTTTCTTCAATGAGAAAGCTCAAGGGTGCTTACTCAACTGTAATTTGCGCACCGAGCCGTCTTATCGGCTTTCGTGATATGCACGGATTCCGTCCGCTCTGTATCGGCAAACTCAAAAACAGCTGGATTTTCACTTCCGAAAGCTGTGTTATCGACAGTCTCGGCGGTGAATTTGTCCGTGATGTTGAGCCGGGTGAAATGGTAGTAGTTGACGAAGAAGGCTTTCACAGCTACAAATTAAAGCTTTTGCCCGATAAAACATCTTTCTGCCTTTTTGAATATGTATATATCGCAAGACCGGACAGCGTAATCAACGGTGTCTGCGTACATAATGCAAGATTCAAAGCCGGTGAACTTCTTTATGACGAGTTCCCGATTGAGGCAGATATGGTTTGCGGTGTTCCCGATTCGGGACTTATTGCCGCACAGGGTTATGCAAAGGCTTCGGGTATCCCGTTCAGCACAGGTTTTGTCAAGAACAAATATATCGGCAGAACAGTAGGCTCGGGTAAAGATAAAAAGAAAAGACTTCTCAGAACAAGACTTACCGCTTTGAAGGCTAATGTTAAAGGCAAGAGAGTTGTTATTATTGACGACTCAATCGTCAGAGGTGAAACCTCAAAGCATATTGTTCGTCTTATGCGTGAGGCAGGAGCTGCCGAGGTGCATATGCTCATCAGCTCGCCGCCGTTTGTATGTCCGTGCTACTTTGGTGTGGACATTCACGATAAAGAAAGTCTTATTGCAAACAAGTTGACAACAAGTGAAATCTGTGAATATATCGGTGCAGATTCACTTGGTTATCTCAGTATAAACAGTCTCAGAAAAATTGCTGAGGGTGCAAATATAGAATTCTGTGACGGTTGTTTCACGGGCAGCTATGACGCTGAAATTCCGAGAACAATCTTTGTAGATAAATACGCTAAAAAAATTAACAGAAAGTGACGGAGTGATTACAATGAACAACAGCTTTTCCGAAAGCTACAAAGCGGCAGGTGTTGATGTAACAGCAGGATATAAGTCTGTAGAGCTTATGAAAAAGCATGTGGTACGCACAAAAATTGACGGTGTTATTTCAGGCATCGGCGGTTTCGGCGGACTTTTTGCCCCTGATTTCAAAGATATGGAAGAGCCTGTACTTGTCAGCGGTACTGACGGTGTAGGTACAAAAATCAAGCTTGCTTTTCTTCTTGACAAGCATGACACAATCGGTATTGACGCAGTTGCAATGTGCGTAAACGATGTAATTTGCTGTGGAGCAAAACCTCTTTTCTTCCTCGATTATATCGCAATCGGCAAGAACTATCCCGAAAAGGTAGCTGAAATTGTATCAGGCATTGCAGAAGGCTGTGTTCAGTCCGGTTGTGCTCTTATCGGCGGTGAAACTGCAGAGCATCCGGGTCTTATGCCTGTTGATGAATATGATGTTGCAGGTTTCAGCGTTGGTATTGCAGACAAGCCAAAGATGATTGACGGTTCAAAGCTTTGCGAGGGTGATGTACTTTTAGGACTCCGTTCTTCGGGTGTTCACTCAAACGGTTTTTCGCTTGTCAGAAAAATCTTTGATATCAACGAGGAAACAATTAATGCCGAGTATCCTGAGCTTGACAAAACTCTCGGTGAAACATTGCTCACTCCAACAAAAATTTATGTAAAACCTCTTCTCGCTCTTATGGATAAGGTTGATGTAAAGGCTGTTTCACACATCACGGGCGGCGGCTTCTATGAAAACATTCCCCGTATGCTTACAGACGGTCTTTCAGCCAAAATCAAAAAGGACAGTATTCCTGTTCTTCCTATTTTCAAGCTTATGCAGAGAGTAGGTAATATCCCCGAGCACGATATGTTCAACACATTCAATATGGGTGTAGATCTCGGTGGTCGCCGTATCATTAAAAAAAACGCGAAAACTCAGCGTCCGAGCACATGTAAT
>OLQJ01001052.1_pt1 | contig 10424 bp, 7 predicted proteins | sample 1673231 | NCBI WGS metagenome assembly OLQJ01 (sample SAMEA3136769, study PRJEB25190) | human gut metagenome | biome: human gut; feature: human-associated habitat; material: faeces | place: Austria | collected 2013
AATCTGAGAAAGCGAAGTCGTAATCATTGTCCTGTGTGCCTGAAAATATCCACGGAATACCCCTAAAAATCCGGAGAAAAAGATAGTTGGAGCTAAAATACGAAGTACAGGAATCGCCTTAGGCTGATTCGAAGGAATTAATACAGAGGCTCCAAAAAAAGTAATAAGGCTGGCAATCCCACCTATTACCAGAACAGATATAAGTGCACATTTAAATACCTTATGTGCAATCTTATACTGATGTACCGCCATCTTGGCCGAAACCACCTTGGAAACTGCCATAGGAATACTATAGGAAGATATCAATAATATCATCGTATAAATATTCACAGCAATACTATAATATCCATTACCTTCATCACCTATAATACTTGTAACCGGACTTCGATATAATACACCGATAATCCTTGTCACGATACCTGCCACCATCAATATTGAAGCCTGGGCAAGTACATTCGTTTCTTTTGTATCTTTGCTACTCAACTGACAACCACCTTTCCAAACTTTAAGGGTTATTCTTTCTCCTGTTTTTATAAATTACATAACTTAAGGGTTATCGTTGCCGATAACCCTTAGTATTATACGGATTTCTTTCTAGCATGTCAATCCGAAGTTTCTGTATTTTTATACATTAATCTCTGCCTTCATTCCAAGAATGTCTTTATTCTCGTCAAGAACAGGCTGAACGTATTCTGTAATGAACTCTACTGTCTGCTCTGGAGATCTTCCAACAAAGTTTTCTGGTTTCATGATGGCCTGAAGCTGTTCCATTGTCATTCCAAATGCTGAATCTGCTGCGATTCTTTCAAGAAGATCATTCTCTTTACCTTCTTCTTTTACAACACGACCTGCTGCCATAGAGTGCTGACGAATTCTTTCGTGAAGTTCCTGACGGTCTCCACCAGCTTTTACTGCATCCATCATGATATTCTCTGTTGCCATGAATGGAAGTTCGCTTCTTAAGCGGCTTTCGATAACCTTAGGGTATACAACTAATCCGTCTACAACGTTTAAGTAAAGGTCTAAGATACCATCGATCGCTAAGAATCCTTCTGGTACGGATAAACGTTTATTGGCTGAGTCATCTAATGTTCTTTCAAACCACTGTGTAGATGCTACTAATGCTGGGTTCATAGCATCTGACATTACGTAGTTTGCTAAGGAAGCGATTCTTTCACTTCTCATTGGGTTTCTCTTATATGCCATTGCAGATGATCCGATCTGGTTCTTTTCAAATGGTTCTTCTACTTCTTTTAAGTGCTGAAGAAGTCTGATGTCGTTTGAGAACTTATGAGCAGACTGTGCGATCTGGCTTAATACGTTGATCACGCGGGAATCAACTTTTCTAGAGTATGTCTGTCCAGATACTGGCTGGCATTTGTCAAATCCCATCTTCTTGGCGATCATTCCATCAATCTTCTTGATCGTTTCGTGGTTTCCTTCGAATAACTCTAAGAAACTTGCCTGTGTTCCTGTTGTTCCTTTTGATCCTAATAATCTCATGTTAGCGATCACGTGATCAAGATCTTCTAGATCATATACGAGATCCATCAGCCAAAGGCTTGCTCTCTTACCTACTGTTGTAGGCTGTGCTGGCTGAAAATGTGTAAATCCAAGTGTTGGAAGATCTTTGTATTTCATTGCGAATTTGGATAATTCGTTGATCACATTTAATAATTTTACTCTGACAAGCTTTAATGCTTCTGTCATGATGATGATGTCTGTGTTATCACCAACATAGCAGGATGTTGCTCCTAAATGGATGATTCCTTTTGCCTTTGGACATTGTACTCCGTATGCATATACATGAGACATAACATCATGACGGACTAATTTTTCACGTTCTTTTGCTACATCGTAGTTGATGTCTTCTGCATGTGCTTTTAATTCGTCGATCTGTTCCTGTGTGATATCAAGTCCTAATTCTTTCTCTGTCTCAGCAAGTGCGATCCATAACTTTCTCCATGTCTTAAACTTCTTGTCTGGTGAAAAGATGTACTGCATCTCTTTGCTTGCATAACGTTCTGATAATGGGCTCTGGTAACGGTCGTTCATAAAAATCTCCTTATCCTTATCTTTCAAAATTTCCACGAATATCTCTTGTTGGCGGTTTCATTGGATACTCACCTGTGAAACATCCTTTACAGATTGATAATCCCTGTACCATCTGTGAAAGTCTCTCTTCTCCTAAGTATCCTAAACTATCTGCTCCGATCACTTCACAGATCTCGTTGATCGATCTGTTATATGCGATCAGCTGTTCTCTCTCTGGAATATCAGTTCCAAAGTAGCATGGCCACAGGAATGGTGGGGAACTGATCCTTACGTGAACTTCTGTCGCTCCTGCATCGCGTAACATCTTCACAATGCGGTCACTTGTTGTTCCTCGTACGATGGAATCATCGATCATGATGACTCTCTTTCCTTTGACTGCTTCTTTTAAAACATTTAACTTGATCTGCACGCTTGATTCACGGCTGCTCTGTCCTGGTTTGATGAAAGTTCTTCCAACATAACCGTTCTTGACAAACGCGGTTCCATATGGGATTCCTGACTCTAAGGAATATCCAAGAGCTGCTGCATTTCCTGATTCTGGTACTCCGACAACCAAGTCTGCTTCTACCGGTGAATCCTGTGCGAGGTATCTTCCTGCCTGAATTCTTGAGTGGTATACCCCAACTCCGTCAATCTCACTGTCTGGTCTTGCAAAATAAATGTATTCAAAGATACATCTTGCTGTTTTTTCCTTTGGAAGACATAAATCACAGTCTGACTGAATTCCATCCTTTGTGATCGTTACGATCTCTCCTGGATTCACGTCACGGATAAATTCTGCTCCGATCGTATCTAATGCACAGCTTTCAGATGCTAATACATAAGCATTATCTCTCTTACCGATACATAATGGCTTAAATCCATATGGATCTCTTGCCCCGATCAGTTTCCTTGGTGACATAACGATCAGGGAATATGCACCTTTGATCTTCTGCATTGCTCTGGCTACTGCCTTCTCAATTGATGATGTATTCACGCGTTCTCTTGCGATATGATATGCGATAACTTCGGAATCGATCGTTGTCTGGAAAATAGCTCCTGTCTTTTCTAATTCTTCGCGAAGTTCTATTGCATTGATCAGATTACCATTATGTGCAAGTCCTAAAGTACCTTTTACATAATTTAAAACCAGTGGCTGGGCATTCTCAGGAACACTCTCTCCTGCTGTTGAATACCTTACATGCCCCACACCGATATCTCCCTTTAATGCCTGAAGGGAATCTGGTGTAAATACTTCATTACATAATCCCATACCTTTTTGAGATGTGACATTACGTTTTGGACCATTCGTATCAGAAACTGCAATTCCGCAGCTTTCCTGACCTCGATGCTGAAGTGCAAACAATCCATAATAGATCGTTGACGCTACATCATTGCCATCGAAATCGTAGATACCGAAAACTCCACATTCTTCTCCCAACTTATCAAAGTTCTCTCTGCTCATCGTGATCTTTTGACCTTTCTGTTATACAATCTTTAGTTTCGTTTGTAAAATACACATTTTTGATAGTAACATATTCATTTTAAATCTGCAAGCATCCCTGTTATTGATTCTCTTTTAATAATGTAGTATCTGGAGGGATCTCTCCTCGCTTAAGCTTCGTATATATGATCCTTCTTACAGATTTATCGATTCTTGATTCTTTGATCTTGCCACTTTTTAGTGCCTTCTTAATTGCCTTGTATGCTTCTTTATAGTTATCCGGCATCACGATCAGGTCAACTCCTGCCTGAATCGCTTTCACTGCTGCTTCTCCGGAACTATAGTTATCTGTGATCGCTTTCATGTTCATCGCATCGGTCATGATAACACCCTTGAATTCAAGTTCATCTCTTAGAATATCTGATACAACTCTGCTGCTCAGGCTTGAAGGCTCCTTCTCATCTGTCACATTAGACAGCATCAGATGTGACACGATCACTGCATCAGCTTTTGCCTTGATTCCTGCTTTAAATGGTTTAAAATCTGTATCTCTTAATGCATTGATCGTCTGGTAGGTCTCTGTACTTCCGCGGTGTGTGTCTCCTCCAGTCTGTCCACTTCCTGGAAAATGCTTTAATGTCGCTGAAATCTGTTGTTTCTGCATGTTCTTTACCAGTGTTGTAATAATATCAGCAACTTTCTTTGAGTCTGTACCAAAGCTTCGGTCTCCGATTTCTGTGTTATTCTTATTCGTTAAAACGTCTGCGACTGGTGCAAGATTCATGTTAAATCCAAGCTCTTTTAATTCCTTTCCCTGTGTCTTCCCCATCTGTGCGATCTTCTTGTTATTGTAAGTTCTTCCAACTTCCTGTGCAGATGGATATACTGTCATCTTCATCTTGGGATTTGATGCGACTCTTGAAACCTGTCCACCTTCCTCATCCACTGCCATAAATAGTGGGATATAGGAGGCATCTTGAAGTTCATCCGTCATCTTCTTTGTCTGATCAGGTGTGTTGATATTCTTCGCAAACATGATCACCCCACCTGCTGGATACTTCTTCAATGTCTTCTTCATCTGGCTCGTCACGCTTGTCTGATTCTTGCTTTCTGCCTCATCTAATTGATAAACAGATACCATAAATAGTTGTCCGATCTTATTCTTTAAGGACATCTCCTTCGTGATATCTTTTGCCATTCCCTGCAGGGTTGTTTCATCCAGATCTTCTGTCTTGAGTTTCTTTGTTGTACTCTTCTTCCCGCATCCTGCCGTCATGACAAGCATCAATACAAGGACAAGGCTGATTAAACGTCTCTTCATTCTTTCGTGTCCTTTCCGTGCATGCTCTTTTCTTTTTATTATACCAGAAGCATTTGTTTGTATCAAATGCTGTTACGTCCTATTTCTATAGAAAAAAAGCCCCTTCAGATCTTAATGTCTGAAGAGACTTTAAAAGCAGATGTCTCCAAATACGCAACCGTTCCATAAGTCACCATGTATCAAAACTTCATGAAAAAAAGGATTTAAAAACCACTCTCTCAAATGGTCTATTTGCATATTGTCGACACCACTAGTATATACTTTTATATTTATGTTTTCTACCCTTTCAACATAGTTTTTTTCAATTTTTACAATTTTGTAAAAAAATATATGAAATCTATTTTTTTACATCTAAATGTTGTTTAAATTGTATAGTAACCAGGAATTGATCTCCGTCTATTCTTATCGAAAACTCTCCTCCACAATTCTTTGTAAAACTGTCTGCGATGGAAAGTCCTAATCCGTTTCCTTCGCTGGTACGTGATTTTTCCGCTCTGGCAAACCGTTCCATGATCTCTTCTTCTGTAAAATTCATCTCATAGAATGCTGTGTTTATAACTTCTAATTTTATATTTTGATCTGCTTCGGTGATCCTTAGGAAGATCCTGGTTCCTTTCAGGGAGTATTTTAAGGCATTTTCTATGACATTTTGTACCACTCGATACATGCGGCTGCTGTCTCCGATAAATCTTGTGTGTATAGCTTCACACTGATATCTGATCGCAAATCCAGATTCTTCTATCTGATCTGCCATATCCCCAAGTGTCTGTTCTACCAGACGTTTCATATCCATTTCTTCCAGATCTACTTTCGCATCTCCACTTGTTGCTTTCGCAAGTTCAAACAGGTCAGAAATGATGGCTTTTAATCGTTCGGTCTTGTTGATCAAGATGGTTACATAATCTCTTGATTCTGCAGATAATGTCTGATCTCTGCTTAAGAGATCGACGTATCCGATGATAGAAGTCAGCGGTGTCTTCAGATCATGTGATACATTTGTGATCAGATCAATCTTCATTCTCTCGCCCTTCATCTGTGTTTCTAATGCTTTTTCCATTCCCTGCCCGATATTGGTCAGTTTCTGACTGTATTCATAATACGCAGATTCTTGTGAAATATCGGTCGTTGCCGTCAGTTCTCCATTGGAAATACGTTCGATCTGATCGACCAGCATGCTTAAATCTCTCTGTTCTTTTGCATATTGGTCTGAATATCTTGAAAAATATCTGATAAGGAAAACAAAGATGACTGCTGCTATAAACAAGAGTGGGGATGAAATATTCATTCCACTCATTCCCATGATGATACAAGCAAATGTACCGACAGTTAAAATATATCGTAAGACCCTGTACTGTCTGATCCTGTCTCTTGCATGTTTTTGTGCAAATGACATCGCTTCATCTTCCAGCTTTCTTCTTGTCTTTGCCTGACGGCTCCATTTTCGAATATATCCCAGACAAAATGTTGAATCGAGAAGATTCTTCTGGCGAATCCTCCATACCGTAGTCTGAATACATACGGCAAATGCCATGATAAAAAATGGGACTGAGATATAACTCAGCGTCATGATCATCTCGATCGTTGAACCTGTGATCCCGCCCTGTGTATATTCTATCGTATATTCCCAGATTGCAAAGCATAATGCGATCGCCAGTCCAAGCAGCGTAGTTGCTGTCACTAGTATGATTTCCCACCAGAGCCTGTCAAGCCCTCTAAAAAATCTGGTTCGCTTTTCCTGAAGTGCAAATAAGATGCACAGCAGGATCGTTCCGATTACTTCAATGATCGAAACAACGATGATCGTTTTGATTCCCGTCGTGATCTGTTTTGTTGATCCTTTTCGGAAATTTTCAATCTCTGTTAGTGCTTTTTTTGTCAAAGAAATCTCAATGTCTGCATTTTCCAGACGCTGATTCTTCTCATCATTGATCAGAAGCTGTTCCGGGAATATATCCTGCAGCGTATAATTATCCCCATAGAATTCATAGTATTCTGTCTGATCCGCATTGTACTCATCGTATTCGTCATACGGATCCCATCCTTTGAAACTTCCGTCTTTGTTTAGTTTCTCTGTCTTGCCTCTTTCTATATGAAAATGTTCAATCCTGCCCCCAGTCTAGTTCGCATTTTCTGTTCCATATGTTGATGTTGTCGTTACCATCTTTTTATCATATGGTTTGACCTTCATCGTTACTTTCACAAATGATTCTTTTTTTATCTTATTCAGTAAACTTTCTGACACATGATTTGCCTGTGTATAATAGACTTTATCACCTTCTTGATCCGCCCATTTATCAAACAGTGACATCTGTGTGTTTTTGATATAGTCTGATTGATCCTGTTCATCCAGACTGAAGCTGTTATCTCCTGTCACTGCCATGTTATGGATCGTATCGAGTCCATATATCCCTGACAGGGTCATATCGATCATCACAAGTGTGATCAATACTTTGTTAGTCCATTTTCTCGATCTTGTATCCAATTCCCCACACCACCTTTAAATATCTTGGATTTTTTGCATCTATTTCTATTTTCTCGCGGATACGACGGATGTGAACCATAACGGTATTCTCTGTTGCATAGGCTTCTTCGTTCCATACGCGTTCGTAGATCTCATCTGCTGAAAATACTCTGCCCAGATTGTTCATCAGGAGACTTACGATCTTGTATTCGGTTGCAGTCAGTTTCACTGGCTCTCCGTCTACCATCATCCTTTTTCCTTTCATGTCAAGGATCAGTCCGCCATTGACGATCTGTTCCTTATTGCTTTCTGCGGCGTTCATTCCTCCAAACTGCATGTATCTTCGCAGCTGGGATTTCACTCTCGCTACTAGTTCATCTGGGCGGAATGGTTTGCTGATATAGTCGTCGGCTCCCATAGATAGTCCCAGGATCTTATCGCTTTCTTCTGTCTTGGCTGAAAGAATGATGATCGGGATGTTCTTGCTTTCCCTGATCTTCATCGTTGCGGATAGTCCGTCCATCTTCGGCATCATAACGTCTATGATCAGAAGCTGGACTTCTTGTTCCATCAGGATATCCATGGCTTCCAGACCATCATATGCCGTTATGATTTCATAGTCTTCCATTTCCAGACGTTTCTTGATCGCTCCTACGATCTCTTTGTCGTCATCAACGACTAGGATCTTTGGCTGGTTCATACTTTTCCTCCTCGTATCTTTGATGGTTTTAGTGTATCAGGTGGTTCTTTCGTTTCTGCGGATATAATTCTTACGAATTTCTTAATATGATGTAAGTGTCAAAAGTACAAATTGCGTTTGTGCTTGCACAAATAAGCAATTTGTACTTTTGACACTCTCATCTTAATATGACTTCCTTAATTATAGTAACTTCCAGAATAATTATCAATATCCTGTCCAGTGACCGTAGGAGCACACCTGCATTTAATGAATGACAAGATATTGATAATTATTCTCATTTGTAGTTATTGTTCACTAACCTTTCGTGTGGTATCATATCTTTCATCAGTTAGAGTTTTCTAACTACGTACACGCTATTATTTTATATTACAGAAAACGGAGGAAAAACTATATGCGTAAAAGATTAATCGGGAAAGCCTTTGCTATCGCTATGAGTGGTGCAATGGTTTTAACTGCGACTCCTGTGACAGCGAATATCTTTCATGTTGCTCACATTGTTAAGGCTGCTGATGATGCACAGCAGGATGAATGGACATATTGCTATGTTGGTCTTACTTGGGCTGAGTATTGGGCGAATGAAGGTGTTTATAATGCTAATGATACTTCAAGCTCTGATGTAGAAGACTCTCATTATGAAAAAGATAAAGGTGGATATGACGTCGTTACTCGTGCAACTACAAATCACGGACTTCACAGAGGAAGTTTCCAAGGAAATGCAGTCATTAAAGCAAAAGCTTCTGATGATACCACAAAAGAATTTTCTGTTTCTCACTGGAGTAAAGATGGTAAAAAATTCTATCAATCATCCACAGATGCTACAGGTGTAAGCTATGCTAAGGGAACTATTACTGATACTGATGGTACGCAATATAAATTAACTTCTTATGAAGTAAAAGGTACAAAATATGTTCCTGTTAAAGTAAAAACTACAGATTTAGATGCATTAAAAGCAAACCACACTGTTGTTGAAAATGGTGGAACTCTTGTTGGTGGTTATGGTGAAAACCAATTAAAATCTTACCAAAAAACTGCAAATGTTACAGCTAACACTTACGGTTTAAAAACTGCTACAAAACAGGAAGATGGTTCATTTATTTTTTCTGCAAGAAGTAACGAAGGAACAGAATCCGGTGTTAAAGATGAGGCATTAAAAGAAGCAACCGGTGTGACTCCAAACTTACGTTCTGGAGACGCTGTTGGTTCTTATGGTGAGACTTTACGTCTCGACCTAAATGGAGATTACGGTGATCTTGGTGCTAATCTTCAGTCTGTAAAATGGACTTTCTATGGAGATGACAGTACTTATACAACTCCAGTAAAAACTTATGGTACAAAATTTGCTGCTGATAACTGGATGCATAAATCAATGGGAATTCAGCTTGGTTTAACAGAATCTGCTCGTTTTGATCTTTCTGGAAATGCAGCAGTAGGATACTGGAGTGTTACTGTTTCCGCTTTAGGTTATAAAGATTATACATATAAATTCCATGCAGACAAAGAAAACATCGCTCAGCACGTTGTAATTGCTTCTGATAGTGATGAAGTAAAAGCTTTACAATCTACAATAAAAACTGCTGATTCTTATCTTGAAAAAGAAACTGAATACTGTGCTAAGCCATATTCTGATTTTAAAACAGAATATAAAGAAGCTCAGGATGCTTTAAAACATGACACATTATATAAAGCTAATATCCTTGAAGCAAATACTCACCTTTCCAATGCTATTGAATCATTAACAAAACCTGAATATAAAGAAGTTGTAAAAGCTGCAACTTTAGAAAAAGATGGTTCCATTGATGATACATGTGTAAATTGCGGTGATGTTAGAAAATCTACTCCAATCGCTAAAATTGCATCTATCGATTTAGATAAAACTTCTTTCACAGAAAATGGACAGGCTCAGAAACCTTCTGTTACTGTAAAAGATAGTACTGGTGCTGTAATTTCTGCTGATAATTATACAGTTTCTTATTCTGACGCTAACAGCACAAAAGCTGGAACTTACAAAGTAACAGTTAAATTTAATGGAAAGAAATATGCTGGTACAAAAGAATTATCTTATACAATTTCAGCTAAACCAGCAGCTACAACTACTGTAACAAACGCAGCAACTGTGAAAGCTCCTGCGAAGACAACTGTGAAATTAAGCAAAGCTAAGAAGACTTCTATCAAAGTATCTTGGAAGAAAGTTTCCGGAGTTGCTGCTTACCAGATTCAGTACAGCACATCTAAGAACTTTAAGAAAGCAAAAACAGTCAAAGTTTCTGCGAAATCTGCTTCTAAAGTCTTAAAGAAGCTGAAAAAGAATAAAAAATATTATGTAAGAGTTCGAAGCTACAAAGTAACAAAAGTAAACAACAAATCTAAGAATGTTTACTCTGCTTGGTCTGCTAAAAAAGCTTTAAAAACTAAAAAGAAATAATTTCTCTTAAATAATATCAATTACATCTCAATCTTAATATTA
>OLQJ01001054.1_pt1 | contig 10422 bp, 5 predicted proteins | sample 1673231 | NCBI WGS metagenome assembly OLQJ01 (sample SAMEA3136769, study PRJEB25190) | human gut metagenome | biome: human gut; feature: human-associated habitat; material: faeces | place: Austria | collected 2013
TATGCTTATGGACATTTTTGTGCAAAAGCTGGCGCCCGGCGACACCCTGACTCTGGAAGAAGCGGAAAAAGCTGCCCAGGGCTATGTGGACGGAACCATGGAGGATGACGGATTCAAGTACGATGGTGCTGCTGTTTACGATCAGCAGGAGCATAAGTGCATCCGTATCTATGGGAACTACCCTGACGAAAAGGCACACGCACAGGTCAGAGCCAGTGCGGAACCTGAACAGCAGGAACCGGAACACTTCATTGACCATTTTTATGTTGCCGAGGATATTCAGAAGCGGGGTGCGCTGGACATCAAGGAATACAGTTCCTTTGATGATGCCCTGCGAGCCTACTATGCACTTCCTGACACGCAGAGAAAAGCCCTGGGTGCAATGAATACCAGAGATCTGCCGGGTAGTCTGGACTTCGTACAGTGCGTAGATGGCAAGGACACCATCATTCAGGACTACGCTAAGGTGGACGGATGGCAGAATGCCGAAGTCATGGACATTATCGCTCAGCTTGAGCAGTCCATCACCACCAGAGAAATCCCGCCTGTTCCTGCGGTGAACTTCCACATCACGGATGACACCATCGGTGAAGGTGGGCCGAAGCAGAAGTTCGCAAGAAACATCGAAGCCATTGAAACTCTGTTCAAACTGGAAAACGAGAACAGGAACGCCACTCCCGAAGAACAGGATATTTTGTCGAATTATGTCGGTTGGGGCGGTCTGGCAGATGCCTTTGACCCGGACAAGGGAAATTGGGCGCAGGAGTATCAGACACTGAAAAACCTGCTTTCCGAGGACGAATATACTGCGGCACGAGCTTCCACCCTGAACGCACATTACACCAGCCCTACGGTCATTCGCTCCATCTACGATGCGGTCGGACAGATGGGCTTTGAAACGGGAAATATTCTGGAGCCTGCTATGGGTATCGGCAACTTCTTTGGTATGCTCCCTCCTGAAATGCAGAGCAGCCGTTTGTATGGTGTGGAACTGGATTCCATCACCGGCAGAATTGCTCAGAAGCTCTATCCCAATGCCGAAATCAAGGTGGCTGGCTTTGAAACGACAGACCGCAGAGACTTCTACGATCTGGCTGTGGGGAATGTCCCTTTCGGCAACTACAAGGTATCCGATAAACCTTATGACAAGCTGGGATTTTCCATCCACAACTATTTCTTTGCCAAGGCTTTGGATCAGGTTCGTCCCGGTGGTGTGGTCGCTTTTGTGACAAGCCGTTACACCATGGATTCCAAGAACTCTGATGCAAGACGATATATGGCGCAGAGAGCAGATCTGCTTGGTGCAATTCGTCTGCCAAACGATGCCTTTAAGAAAAACGCAGGTACGGAAGTCGTGTCCGACATCCTGTTCCTGCAAAAGCGTGACCACCCGATTGACATCGTTCCGGAATGGGTAAACCTTGACCGTACCGAAGAAGGACACACCATGAACAGCTACTTTGTCGCTCATCCTGAAATGGTTCTGGGCGATACGGTGGAAGAAAGTACCGCCTACGGTATGGATATTACGGTGCGCCCGATTGAGGACATGGAACTGTCCGAACTTCTGAAAGAAGCAGTTTCCCACATCCAGGGAACCTATCAGGCGGTGGAACTTCCCGAAGTTGACAAGGGAAAGGAAATCGAAACCATTCCTGCGACCCCGGATGTAAAGAATTTCTCTTATACCGTGGTGGATGGCGATGTGTACTTCCGTGAAAACTCCTTGATGCGCCGTGTAGACCTGAACGAGAAAGCCAAAGACCGTGTGATGGGCATGGTGGAACTCCGTGGTATCGTCAATCAGCTGATTGAATATCAGCTTGAGGATTACCCGGATGAAATGATTACGCAGAAGCAGGCAGAACTGAATGATGCCTACGATGCGTTTGCCGCAAAGAACGGGCTGATCAATAACCGAGCCAACGGTCAGGCATTTGCTGACGATTCCTCCTACTATCTCCTGTGTTCTCTGGAAAATGTGGATGAGGACGGCAATCTGAAAAGCAAGGCGGATATGTTCACCAAGCGAACCATCAAGCCGGAACGCAGAGTGACGAGCGTGGATACGCCGTCCGAAGCTCTGGCAATCTCTATCGGTGAGCGTGGCAAGGTGGATTTGCCGTTTATGGCACAGCTGCTTGGAACACCCGGAGAATACGATGCGATTCAGGCAGAGCTTCGAGGGGTGATCTTCAAAGACCCGATGGCTCCCGATGAGGTGGAAGTTGGATGGCAGACTGCCGATGATTACCTTTCCGGTGATGTAAGAAGCAAACTGCGTGTCGCACAGATGGCGGCAGACAGAAATTCTTCCTTCCACATCAATGTGGAAGCCTTGCAGAAAGCACAGCCGAAGGACTTGGATGCGTCCGAGATTGATGTGCGTTTGGGTGCAACATGGATTGATGCCGATTATATTCAGCAGTTCATGGAGGAAACCTTTGAAACTCCGTATTACCTGCGCCGTTCCATTGAGGTCAAGTTCTCTGAATTGACCGCAGAGTGGCGCATCAACGGTAAGAGTTCTCCGAACTACAACGATGTGGCGGCGTATGTCACCTACGGTACAGAGCGAGCCAACGCATATCGGATTCTGGAGGAAACACTGAATCTGAAAGACATTCGTATCTATGATACGATTGAGGATGCGGATGGCAAGCAGAAGCGTGTTCTCAACAAAAAAGAAACTACCCTGGCACAGCAAAAACAGCAGGCAATCAAGGATGCGTTCCGAGATTGGATTTGGAGAGATCCGCACAGACGAGAAACCCTTTCCGCCAAGTACAACGAACTTTTCAACTCCACCAGACCTCGTGAGTATGATGGCTCTCATATCCGTTTCGGCGGCATGAACCCGGATATTACCCTCCGTGAACACCAGAGAAATGCTATCGCTCATGTGCTTTATGGTGGAAATACGCTGCTTGCACACGAAGTTGGTGCGGGCAAGACCTTCGAGATGGCTGCATCGGCTATGGAGAGTAAACGGCTTGGATTGAGCCAGAAATCCCTGTTCGTTGTGCCAAATCATCTGACCCTACAGTGGGCAAACGAGTTCCTGCACCTCTATCCGAGTGCCAAGCTCCTTGTTGCAACCAAGAAAGATTTTGAAACAGCAAACCGCAAGAAGTTCTGCGCTCGTATCGCAACGGGTGACTATGATGCAGTCATCATCGGTCACAGCCAGTTTGAAAAAATCCCGCTTTCTGCCGAACGACAGGAACGGCAGCTGCGGGAGCAGATTGATGAGATCGAGGGTGCGATTGCGGAGCTGAAATGGCAGCGTGGCGAAAACTTCACGATCAAGCAGATGGAGAAAACACGAAAATCATTGGAAGCCAGACTGGATAAGCTCCTTGCCGCCGACAAGAAGGATGATGTTATTACCTTTGAGCAGTTGGGTGTAGACCGGCTGTTTGTGGACGAAAGCCATGCGTTCAAGAATTTGTTCCTCTACACAAAAATGCGAAATGTAGCAGGTCTGTCCACCTCCGAAGCCCAGAAATCTTCGGATATGTTTATGAAGTGCCGCTATATGGATGAGCTGACCGGCGGGCGTGGTGTGATCTTTGCAACCGGTACTCCCATAAGTAACTCGATGACCGAGCTTTATACGGTCATGCGCTATCTCCAGTACAGTACGCTCCAGCAAAAGAACCTGACCCATTTTGATTCCTGGGCATCGACCTTCGGAGAAACGACGACTGCGATTGAGCTTGCACCGGAAGGCACTGGCTATCGTGCCAGAACCCGATTTGCAAAGTTCTTCAATCTGCCTGAGCTGATGAATATGTTCAAGGAGGTTGCCGACATCAAGACCTCTGACCAGTTGCATCTCCCTGTTCCCGAAGCAAAGTTTGAAACGGTTGTGGTTCAGCCTTCTGAGTATCAGAAGGATATGGTGTCTTCCCTTTCAGAAAGAGCGGCGGATGTTCATGCCGGTATTGTTGACCCGTCCGTCGATAATATGCTCAAGATTACCAGCGACGGACGAAAATTGGGACTGGATCAGCGGCTAATGAACACCCTGTTACCCGATGACCCTGACAGCAAGCTCAATGCCTGCGTAGGAAATATCCTGCGCATCTGGCAGGATGGTCAGGCTGATAAATTGACTCAGTTGGTGTTCTGCGACCTCAGCACACCAAAAAATGATGGAACCTTCAATGTCTATGATGATGTCAAAACTAAGCTGATTGCAAACGGTGTGCCTGCGGAAGAAGTTGCCTTTATCCATGATGCAGATACCGAGGCAAAGAAAAAAGACCTCTTTGCCAAGGTTCGTACCGGACAGGTACGAGTGCTGCTTGGAAGTACGCAAAAGATGGGCGCAGGAACCAACGTTCAGGACAAACTGGTGGCAGTTCACCATCTGGATGTGGGCTGGCGTCCGTCTGATATGACCCAGAGAAATGGTCGTATCATCCGTCAGGGCAACCGGAACAAAGAGGTTCAGGTGTACCAGTATGTGACCGAGGGAACCTTTGATGCCTACCTGTATCAGACCTTGGAAAACAAGCAGAAGTTTATTTCTCAGATCATGACCTCCAAATCGCCGGTTCGCTCCTGTGACGATGTGGACGAGCAGGCGCTGTCCTATGCGGAGATCAAGGCGCTGTGTGCCGGTAATCCGCTTATCAAGGAAAAGATGGACTTGGACATTGATGTGGCAAGGCTGAAGGTGCTGAAAGCTGACCACCAGAGCCAGCAGTACCGCATGGAAGATAAGCTTCTGAAATACTTCCCGGCTGAGATTGAAAAGCAGACAGGCTATATTCATGGCTTTGAAGCTGATATGAAAACCGTGGAAGCACACCCGCAGATTGCCGAGAGCTTTTGCGGCATGGAAATCAGGGGCAAAGCCTACACCGAAAAGGCAGATGCCGGTGAAATCCTCCTTGCGGCTTGCAAGGACACGAAAAGTGCCGATCCGGTTCCGCTTGGCAGTTACCGTGGCTTTCAGATGGAACTTTCTTTTGACAGCTTCCGGAACGAGTTTGATGTGACCTTAAAGGGCGCTGTGAGCCACAGAGTAGCCCTTGGTACGGATGCACGAGGAAATATCACCCGACTGGACAATGCCCTTGCAGGCATTCCTGAGCGCTTAGAACGAGCCAATGAACAGCTGAATAATCTCTACAATCAGCAGGAAGCAGCCAAGGCAGAGGTTGGAAAACCGTTTCCGCAGGAAGCAGAACTGACGGCAAAAAGTCAGCGGCTGGCAGAATTGGATGCAGCCCTGAATATGGAGGACTCTGCGGAAAATCGTGACGAAAGGAGCGAGCCGGAGCGTCCCTCTGTGTTGGCTGATCTGAAATCCAAAGCGGAGCATATTCCGCCTGCAAAATACTCTGAAAGCCGTGAGGAGGTGTTGTAATGGCAAAGCGAGACCAGGATGTTCATTTTCTTGCATCCAAAGAGGAGGTCGAGCGAATCCATGAGAAGATGGACGAGCTTGGCATCCGCAGCATGGGAGCCTATCTGCGGAAAATGGCTCTGGATGGTTACTGTATCAGACTGGATTTGCAGGATGTGAAAGCCCTGGTTTCGCTCCTGCGAATCTGCTCCAACAACCTGAACCAGTACGCAAAGCGAGCGAACGAAACAGGCAGCATCTATCGTGCTGACATTGAGGATTTGCAAAAACGGCTGGAGGAGATCTGGACGGACATGAGAGAAGTTCTTGTTCGCCTGTCCTCAATCCAGTAATCCGACAACTTGTCGGGAAGTCGCAGTTTCGGCTGCGGCTTTTACATAAGGGTTGACATCATTGCGTTATGGCAGATACCCTTGTACAATATAATTAAAAGAAAGGGGTTGAGCCTATGAAGCTGGTATTGAAGATATTGGCACTGCCGGTGCTGTTCGTTGTAAAAGTGATTTGCATTCTTGGAAATCTGCTTACAAATGTTGTGTCCTATGTGATTGGCATATTGCTTTTGGTTATTGGCGGCTCTGCGATTTACTGCGTTGTAAAGGCTTTGTGGCAGTCCCTGCTTATTCTTGTGGTTCTTGGAATTGCGACAATAGCAGTGTTTTTCCTACTCGTCTGGGCTGTTATGAAAGCTGAGAATATAGTAGAAAGTTTGGGAGCATTTATCAGGTCATAAGATAATATCAGAGAGAAGTCACCGACCGGTGGCTTTTTCTTTTTGGGAAGGAAGTGATGGGAATGGCAGCAACAAGATTGATTGCGCTCCATGTGAATAAGGGAAAGACGGTCGCTCAATGTTTGGCAGACAGAACCGACTACTCACAAAATGCCGCAAAAACCAATGATGGCGAATTTATCAGCTCCTATGAGTGTGATCCAAAGACAGCAGATGAGGAATTTCTGCTTTCCAAACGGCAGTATCAGCATATTACCGGCAGACAGCAGAAGAACAATATCATCGCATACCAGATACGCCAGTCCTTTAAGCCGGGAGAAATCACCCCGGAAGAAGCGAACCAAGTCGGCTATGAAACAGCGATGCGATGGACAAAGGGCAACCACGCTTTCATCGTTGCGACCCACATCGACAAATCTCACATTCACAACCATATCATTTATAATTCCACCTCGCTGGATGCCACACGGAAATTCAAAAACTTCTTTCTTTCCGGTCTGGCGGTGCAAAGACTCAGTGATATGGTTTGCCTGGAACACGGGCTGTCCATTATTACACCGAAGCCGTATCGGGAGCGCCAGAAAAGAACCGTTTATCCCAAGAAGCGTACCCATCGTGACGAATTATGTGATGCGATTGATGCGGTGCTGAAGCAAAAACCAAAGAGCTTTGATGACTTCATTCAGGCTCTGGCTGACATGGGATTTGAGTTCAAGGATGGAAAGCAGCCAGCGTTCAAGGGCAAGAATCAGAAGCGTTTCATTCGGCTGCGTTCTCTGGGCGAAGGATATAGCAAAGAGGAAATTCAAGCGGTTATCTCCGGCAAGAACCTGCACAAATCAAAAGGCGGCTCTGCCAAGGCTCCTGCCCCGAAGCAGTTCCAGATGCTGATTGATATTCAGGCAAAGATGGCCGAGGGCAAGACGGTCGGTTATGAAAAGTGGGCGAAGAAGTTCAACCGAAAAGAAGCTGCCCGAACGGTAATCCTACTGAAAGAAAAAGGCGTGGACAGTTATGAGGATTTGGTTGCCCTTACGGATAAGCTGACTTCTCGCTTCTCTGAGCTTTCCGATTCCATTAAGGCGGCTGAGAAACGGATGGTTGAGATTGGAGCATTGCAGACGCACATCAATAATTACTCCAAGACCAGAAAGACCTACGAAGCATACCGCAAGTCCGGGTACAGCAAAAAGTTCTTTGAAGAACATCGTGACGAGCTGATGCTCCATAAGGCGGCAAAGCAAGCCTTTGATCAGTTGGATGGGCAAAAGGTTCCTTCACGTCAGGCTCTGCATGAGGAGTTTAACCGGTTGTTGGTTGAGAAAAAACAAGCCTATGCAGAATATCGTCAGGTGAAGAAAGAGATGCAGGAATATCTGATTGCCAAGCAGACGGTTGAGCATATCTTGGGTATTGAACGTCACAAACGAGTGGAAGAGAAGAAACAACAAAAAGAAGAACAGCGCTGAAGGTAGAGAAAGAGCCACGGTTCATTCCGTTTTGGAGTGTGAGACCGTGGCTACTTTTTTGCATTTTACTTCGATATAATATGCTGATCATCACCTATCGGAAATAATCATGTCAATTCCTTGCTGCAAGGTTTCTTCATCAATTGCACCCGTTGCTTGGGCGATTGCGTTTCCCTCCTCATCAATAAAATATGTGGTAGGCAGTGAATAAACACCGTAGGTTGCAGCGGCATCCTGATCTGTATCGTAAAATACCGGGAAAGAATAGCCCTGTTCTGCGATGAAAGCAGATGCAGTTTCCACAGTCTCTCTGGAGCCATCAGTCATATTGATGATGAGAAACTGTACTTCTTCACCAATTTCCAGATATTTTTCGTTAAAATCAGGCATTTCCATTTTACATGGACTACACCAGCTTGCCCAGAAGTTTAGGACAACGGATTTCCCGATAAAATCCGAAAGATGAACTTCATTTCCATCCAGATCGTAAACTGTAAAATCTGGTGCTAATATCTTTTCCGATTCACCCTCTTGTGTTGTTGGAAGAGAGGCTTCTGTGGATTCGGTTTTCTGCGGTGCTTGAGTGGCAAGCAGATCAGGCGCCAGCTTCTGTCCAAGCTGTTTATATAGAATTCCTGCGCCGCCTAAAATGAGAACAAATACAAGAATGAGAATCATTATTATCTTCTTTTTATTCATAAACCCTCCTCAACTAAGCAGGCTGAGAAGCTGTCCCAGCGTTCCTGTTGCCATCAAAATACCCACCAATATCAGGAAACAGCCGCTGACAGTATTGATGATCCGGTAGTGTTTTTTGATCCAGTTGAAGGCTGACTTCAGATAGTCAATCAGAACAGCACTGAGAAGAAATGGAATTCCAAGTCCCAGCGAATAGCAAAGCAGCATCAGCATACCTTCGATTGCATGATTCTGCTGAGAGGCAAGCATCAAGGCAGAACCGAGGAATGCGCCCACGCAAGGTGTCCAGCCCAAGGAAAATATCATGCCAAAGAGCATAGCGGGGAAGAACCCCATCTCACGGCTGTTTACTGTTTTACTGCCGCCTCTGAACAAATTCATTTTGAAAACGCCAAGAAAATTGAGGCCAAAAAGAATTACAATCAATCCGGAAATTAAATTCACTGCGCCTTTGTATTCTCGAAGGATACTGCCAATGGTGCCAGCCAATGCGCCCATTGCTACAAAGACTACAGTAAATCCACTAACAAATCCCAATGCTCCAGATAAGGTCTTTTTTGTACTGCGTTCTCCACCACCTGCAAAATAGGAGATATAGATGGGCAGCATGGGAAGCAGGCAAGGTGATATGAAGGTGATAATGCCCTCCAGGAAAGCTACTGCGTATTGCATGAGCCGCTGCACCCCTTTCCGAAAATACCGGAAAACAGCCAGCCGATAAAGCCCATATAGGCCATTGTGATGAACGGGTTAGAAGTCAGCGGACAAGCTCCGGTAGAGCATCCCACAAGGTAGTAATATGCAAGGCCAACCAATGCGCCGCCTACGATAAAAAGAACTGGCTTCAGCCATTTTTTAATTTTTTCTTTCATCTCACATTCCTCCTGCTAAATATTCCTCTGCATAGTGAACAGCAGTTGCCCCATCGGCTACAGCAGTCACGACCTGCCGTAATGCCTTTGTGCGGACATCCCCAACGGCGAATACACCGGGGATGTTGGTGCAGGTACTCTCATCTGCGATAATGTATCCAGCCGGATCAATCGTAATCTGATCTTTCACCAATTCGGTGGAAGGTTTTCTTCCGATGCTGACAAACACACCGTCGCAAGCAAGCGTGCTTTCCTCTCCGGTTTTCACATTCCGAGTCCGGATACCGGTCAGCTTTTCGTTATGGAGCAGTGTGACGATCTCACTGTCCCAGAGGAATTCTACATTTTCCGTTTTCATCAAAGGCTCATGGTAGATCTTTGTTGCTTTTAAGGTATCTCTCCGGTGAACGACGATGACTTTTTTGCAGATACGGGAGAGGATAAGGGCATCCGCCGCAGCGGTATTGCCACCTCCTGCGATGACAACCGTTTTGTTCCGATAGAACATTCCGTCACAGGCTGCGCAGTAGTGGACACCTTTGCCGATTAACTCCTGTTCACCATCAACACCCAGCTCTCTGGGGCCAGCTCCGGTAGCGAGCACAATGGTCTTTGCGTACATAGGGCCTTCGCTGGTCACCGCTTTCTTTATAGAACCGGACAGTTCCAGGGACAGCACCTCAGTCAGCTTGGTTTCCACTCCAAACCGCTCCGTTCCTCGCTTCATCTTTTCTCCCAGGGAGAAGCCGTCGATACCATCCTCGAAGCCGGGATAGTTGTCGATTTGCTCGGTCAGAGCCATCTGCCCACCAGCGGACAACTTCTCTAAAACCACGGTGTTCATACCTGCTCTGGCGGCATAAAGGGCTGCGGTATAGCCGCCGGGACCGCCACCTACAACGATCATGTCATAGATATGCTGCGCATTATTTACTTCCTGAGTCCGGTGCTGTAAGGTTTCCTCAATAAAAGCCACCAGCTGCGTTCTGGATTCCGGAGCGACGATAGAGCCAAGAGCCTGTCCGTTGTGATAGATCAGTAGAGTAGGGACAACTTCAATAGCCTCGGCCTCAGTCAATTCCGGCTCATCATCAATGTTGACAGCAGTGAATACCAGCGTATCCTTATATTCCTCAGCAACGCTTTCCAATGCTGGAGCCAGACGGCGGCAATATACGCACCAAGGGGCTGAAAACTCCACCAGAACAGTCTTTCCGCTATGCACCATTTCTTCAAATTGATTTCTATTGATATTGATAACTGCCATAT
>OLQJ01001061.1_pt1 | contig 10368 bp, 9 predicted proteins | sample 1673231 | NCBI WGS metagenome assembly OLQJ01 (sample SAMEA3136769, study PRJEB25190) | human gut metagenome | biome: human gut; feature: human-associated habitat; material: faeces | place: Austria | collected 2013
CATCGTCCCATGGACGGGCACGACCCTAAGTGCGCAAACCTTCGGGCACTACCAATAACGGTGGCCTTGAAAGGGAATAATCAGTGGCCTTGAAAGCTGCAAATATTCACCGGCGTGCGACGGCTGGTGGAAGGTGACCGTGCCCGACACGAAGGGCGCGCAGACGGGTCTCGCGTTCGCGCTGGACGGCAAGTCGTCCGGACAACAACGGCGGCAAGCTGTACGTGGCCAAGGGCGGCACGCTCGCCGTGGCCAGAGGCCAGTCAATCCCGGACGTCACACCAAACTGCGCGATAACCACCAAATAATAATCAAATAGAACAAGGCTGTGGGTTCATGAAAACGGACCCTCAACCTAATAAAATCAAAGCGAATTTAGAAGACGCAGCATATCTGATAGTTCCTAATTCAGACAAAACGTCTAATGATATATTTGATGGTTGGCTTTGCCCCGTACTGAGCGACATATCGCAAAGAGGGAACACCACCAATAATCCGGTCAAAGCCTCCTTGACGGCCTGGTTGACTAAAATGAACCCGTCGATTACATGAACGAAGATATGATTGAAGCTCTCGTGTTAAACCTTCATGTATACCTGTCAACTGTCCTTGTTTCAAACCAGTGGCTTCAAGAATTTTGCTATTATCAATGACTCGATTATACATCCTGTCATAACGAATCTGATACTTCGCTCTGTGAGCCCTCTCGAACTTGTCCATCGGGCAATCCACGACTTCGAAAGGAATAACATCCATATAGATGGATGCGATCTCCCGCCAAGATAAATGCTCACTAGTGGAAACCGTGAATGTCTCGCCCAATGCTTTGGGATTACCAATAAGTAGTGTGATCATCCGAGCGACATCGCCGCCCCACGTCATAGTGCCTTGCCTATCGAGGATAACGTCAGGCAACGGCACAGGGATATGACGGACCGCGCGCCATAGCCATGTGTCCGACTCGTGGACGGCAAGTTGGAAACGGCCACTCGCATCGTACGTGACGGCAGGACGTACAATAGTCCAATTGTTTTTCCCGCTTCCAAAGAGCAAATCCTCACAACGCGCCTTAGCCAGCGCATACTCGTCAGTTGCGAGGTATTCAGCATCATCAACTACATCGAGAAGACGCGGGGAATCCTCCCGAATCAAAGGAGAATCGGCATACACGCGATAAGAAGACAGGAACACATACTGCGAAGTCGTTTCAAGGAACGACCATGCACGTTCCTTGAATTCCGTTGTGGACCAAATCATGAAATCGATGATTGCATCCCAATGCTCCGCAAGGAGTCCGTTCAAGAACAACTGATCCTTGGCATTGCCGATCCTATATGTCAAATCAGAATTTTCCGACAAATGTTGTCTGCGACTAGTGACCACTACCTGGTGTCCCATTTGCACAAGCAGGTGACTGACATGAATACCCATCGCTCCAGTACCGCCAAGAATCAGAATTCTCATAACGCTCTTCCTTCAATAACGCTCTATCGTCCGAGGATTTTCCTGATTGTGTTAACGCCCTTGTCTCCAAGCAGGTTACGCACAGCTTCCTTTGCAGCTCCGGTAGCATTCGTTTCCAAAGTGGACATCATTCGCAACGCGTCGCTTTCATCCTGACTATCCGTGAAAACTTCGAAAAGCATGGGTTTTTCAGTATGCTCAGGCGTTACGAATCGATCAAGGCCAGCAAGATATTCTTGCTTGCCGCTCGCACTCATATATTCAAACCCAAGATCCTGCGCGTAATGCTTGAGCAACTCATGCGAACAATTTCCATAATGTCCACGCGCAGCCATATACGCATCTGCTTCCTGCCCGAATTTTGCAGCTTTATGATTGTAATTCTTGAATTCCGTGCCGACGCCATTATTAACAACCATAAGGCGGATATTGGAGCCAACATGACGATTCCCTAGAGAATTCAGATCATAAAAACACGCAAGATCACCTACTACACCAAAGAACAATTTGCTCGGAGAAGCAAGAGAAGCCCCAAGAAGCGACGAAACACAACCATCGATGCCAAAGCCACCAGTATTCGAATAACAGCAAATAGACGAATCAACCGGGAAGAAATTCCAGCTGCGCAGTGAATTCAGAATTCCAAGATGCAGAACGGATCCGGAAGGCAGTTTTGGAGCGGCTTGCTGCGCACACCAAATATTCGAGAACGGCAAGTCCGGAATTTTTGAACGAAGCTTCGCGTCTTCTGCATGCCATTCCTCCAAGAACGACATTCCTTGAGCAGGAGATCCGCCATTTTCTTCTGCATATCTCTCAAAGAACGTCTCCTCATTCATGTCAAAAATATAGCGAAGTTTGTTGAACGCGTCCCGAGGTTCCCCATCCGGACTGATACGCCATACTTCCTTGGCGATCGGATTCGCGTAGGCTCCAGATATTTCACCGATGTGAATCATGATGTCCATCATTCGACAACTCGCCACATAATTCGTTTGCTTAATCACTAAAACCGATTCAGCCCAGTAGTTACTTGGATAATTCGACGTACGATCGCCGAGAACTACTGCCCCGTACTTTTCACAAAAAGCATCTACCGCTTTGACGAGCTCTTCACTCCACGCTGCGTGAGCTCCAACATATACCGCAATTCTTTTCCCTCTCAGTGTTGGTAAAGCATCATTCGGCCCAATTCGGTCAACAAAATGTACAGAAGGCAACTGGCCGACACCAAAGTTATCGCTGTAGCGAGTGACAAGATTGATATGGACAGGACCACCGCCATCATGTATGAGCTCGAGCAAGGCACGGTTAAGATTCGCCTCGCACAACCAACGATCATCAGGATTATCCACCGGCAGACATTGTAGACTGAACTTGCAAACATCATTCTGCTCGCTGGTGCGATCAAGCATCTGAGGAGACATATTCCCAATACGTCCAAGAGGCTGAGAACTAGTCACAGCCAGCACAGGAAGTTTACGATAATATGCTTCAGTCAATCCTGGCAGATAATTACGAGAAGCGGTAGCACCAGTACAAGTCAACGCGACTGGCTCACCCGATTCGGCAGCCATACCACACGCGATATAGGCCGCTGAACGTTCATCCGCAGCAGAATAAACCGTAAAGAAAGAATCATGTTGCAGAGATGCAACGAACGTAATATTCGTCGTTCCCGGACTTGCTACCACCTTACGGATTCCATGATGTTTCATCAGTGCCACAAGAATCTGCACGTTCACCTCATCGGTATATCCACTCACCGTAGCCATGCTAATTCCTCCTTAAACCGAATGACTTCATCAATGATCATACTCATTTTTTAATCATTTTTCGTATAACCGATTGTCTCTCATCTTGGTTTAGACCAAAACGCGCGACAACTGCCGCATATGCAATAGAATAAACTATTCCCCATAGAACAAAAACAATCCAATTACCCACAGGAATAAGCATGCTAATAAACAGGCATACCAACATCACAACGGTAGCGGAGAAAAACACTTTCGCTATCTGCTTCCAGAAATAAAACACGTCCAGTCCAATATGGACTTGGTAGTACCAGTTCATAAAGACTCCACAGCCTAAAACAACATAAGCAACGTACCCCGCCACTGGAGCCCAATAGCCAATGCTAGGAGCGAGGACAACCGTCAGCACGATATTGACAAACGCCATGCACAAATATGCAACGCTTCGTGCTTTATGCCGGTTCTTCGCCCGCTGAATTTCGATGCCAGTGTTCTGCACTAATGGAATAAACAAAGGCGCAGTCATAATAAGGATCATCCAATACGTGTCGGCAAAATCATGCCCGGCCCACTTATCAATGAAGAATCTTCCTAAAATCAGGAAGCCTCCCCAGACCCATAAATATAAGATTGCCTGATAACGGCCCACACGAGTCATCAGCTTTGTCAGTTGATCATTATCATCAGTTTCGGCAACCATACGATTAATGAGAGGAGTAAAGACACTCGACATAGTCGTCGACAACGAGTAGAACAATGATCTGACCTGCACTGCTACCGCAAAAATAGCGACCGCCTGTGCCCCCGATAAAGCACCCAAAAGAATGTTCGGCAGATTCTGATTAGCCAGCTCACATATCTGGTTTGCAAAAATCCATGCGCTGAAAGCCGCAATGGCTTTCAACAGAGAGAAATCAAAACCACGGAATTGAAATCTCATCCCAAGCTGTCCAACAGCAAAACGCACATTCAACGCTAGCAAGACAACAGTCACAGCCAATTGGGCAAGAGCCACACCAACTGTCCCCATACCCATCTCTAACAGTAAGAATGACAATAATGGAGCCGCCAAAGCAGTGAACATTTGGCGCGACTGTTGGAAAACGAAACGCTCATGAGCGACAATAAACGCGTCAAATACCGTAGAAAACAATGTCAAGGAAATGTTTACTGTCATAATCGCCAAAAGCACTCGAGCCAAAGATATCTCTTGAGAAGTAAATCCCTTCGAAAAAATTAGTTCAGCGTTGGCTGAGAAAATCAAGCCTAGTACAAGTGCAATCAGACAAATAACAGCATATAACAGCAGATACGTCCCGTTAAGTTTTTTTATTCCGCTTTCGTCACGCTTAGTACGAAGACGCATATAGAAACGAACATAAGCTTCTGAAAAACCAAATGTCAACAATGTCAAGGAAAAAACAAATGAATTGGAAGACTGATACACGCCATAATCAGTTTGTCCAACAAAATGAAGAAGCATTGGGGTATACACCAAATACACCAAGTTCTTCACCAGGATATTTGCATATCCCAGCAATGCGCCGGCTTTTCTTTGACTTGTCATACGGGCTAATCCTCCATGGCGTTGTCAAGCCATTCCTGAGACTCCTTACGGTGCTGTTCCAACAAACAGTCGACTTCCCGATAGTCGATCTCAGGTGCAAGTCCGGAATCCATCATCACCGAATTCAAGTTAAACAAACGGAACAAAGTCTCCATACGAGAGTTCATGTTTGACTTTCCCGTCATGCCTGCGCGGTTGAATACCGTGAATTGCTTGTGAAACAGAATGGAGAAGCAGCATGCGTGGTATGAATCTGTAAATACATACTGAGCTTTAGAGAACAATTCCACGAAATCCTGTGGACCGGCTACGTAAGTCTCCTTGTCCCGAAAATCAAGTATACGACGTACACGGCAACCATGCGCTTTCGCGTATGCCTGGATATCACGTTCCTGTTCGTCAGACGGACGACCGAGGAAATATGTAAGCACATACTCATCATCATCCGCTACGAAATTCTCAGTGATTTCTCTCCACTTGTCCACAGTAAGCATCAAGGTCGGATCTAAAACAACTGTAGCGTCCATCCCAGTCATTTCTTTGACCAGCTCAACGCCACGATCCTCACGTACCGAGATTGTCCTCAAACGTGGCAAATATTTCTGAAAAATAGGTTTAGCAGCATCATCCACCTCAGATACACCAAAGCTTGCAGCATAACTGATAATAGAATGGCCTTCAGGAACACAAGCTCCGAGTCTGAGTCCCAGTCCTCGTTTAGATAAAAAAGCAAAATTCCAAACTTGATCAGAACCTAACACATAGTTCTTTGAGAGATTTTTTTTCGGCATAATGCCACAAAAACCATCTATATAAACACTCTTTGCAGGAACCCATCTCTTCGTAAATGAGCACATTCGCTTATGACGTTCCTTTAAAACTGTGTAATCACCATTTTTAATTCCTTTGACACATCTTCTCACGAAAGAAGAGAAAGGATAATATAATACGGCAAGACAAACAGGAACCGTTCTCGAAGCTACGCAATACGAAGTCGTAGTTTTGCCATACTTGCCTAGCAACTTTGTTAACGCGTAATTTTGAAGTCTATTACCGTAATTATTTAAATCATTAATAGTAATGATTGTAGAATCATAAGACATTTACTACCTCATATCTAAGTTCTTATTTGTCGGATAAAATTCTATCAAGAATGGTCTCTTATCTAGATATTTGCAATCGTCTAACAAAAGAAATAAAACGACTGCATTGATATGCATGAAATCTTAACGCATATAGAGAGATTCTTTTTGCAAAAGAAAAATCTTTATAATTAGAATTTTGTAAAGCCACACGAAAAGTTTCACGATCTAACGTTTCTTCATACAGTTCTCGTCGTTGTTTTCCGCTCCAAGGCGCTGAAGGATTAAACAAATAATGGAGCTGCACCAGCAATAAGTGAAACAGGATATAGCTAGAAAAGATTTTCTCGTACATAGCACTATTAGGGACCTGTTCAACATGTTCCCTCATATGTCTAATCGAATCAAGAATACGATTTTCGTAATCGGGCCGATAAGCAGATACCGTTGAAGAATCATTCCTTATATAGCGATACACAACATTGGGAATATATCCAATAACTTGTGCCCTACTACATGCATCAAGCGCAAAAGCCGTATCCTCGCTGACCGCCATCTCGATATCAAAGAATATTCCGTTATCTAGAATAAAAGTTCTACGAAAAAGTTTTCCCCATGCAAGACCTAGGCCTCTATCGGGACACAACACATCTCGTTGAAACTGCTTAAGTGAATCATGACTAAATACTTTATCTTCTTCCCTATAGCAATGATGTTCAACTGAGGATGAAAGAACGGCATCATATGCGCCTTGAACTACATCACAAGAATATCGTTCCGCATACGTGAATAGATTACTCAACGCGTGTTCCGGAAGCTCATCATCAGCATCAACAAATACCAGGTATTTTCCTGTCGCACGTTTAATGCCTTCATTGCGAGCAACAGAGACTCCACTATGCTCAATTGTTATAAAACAAAAATCAGAAAAATCAGCTATTATACGATGTATTTCAAATGAAGGATTCCCATCAAAAACAATAATTTTTTCTATAGGAAAATCTTCCCTTTGCTGATTACGTACGCAATTTAGAACTGATAAAAAAGATTTTTTATCGGCATTAAAAACTGGAATAATAACTGAAATTAAGTAATCCATCGACTATCCTCAGATGCATATTAAGGCTCTAAACTAAAAATGGACTCATATGGCATAACGCCAGATCCATTCCATAAAAACACAGTTACATAAGTAAGTAGAATAAAATAGAGTATAATAGCTAATTTACAAACAGTCTTTCGAGTTCCTTTCAACTTTCCGACTACATAACATACATAGACAATAAAGAAGGGAAAGAAATATAATCCAAGCCTATAAACTGGCTGTATTCCATACCCCATAATTTGTAAAAGTATATAGCACAGAGACCCCGATAAAGATATTGAATAAAGAAAGTTATGCCTCACTTTTAATTCAGCTTCTTTATCCATTTCATAGTCTTTTCTCACGCCTAACAAAACAATCAAGGTGGGAATAATTAATTTGAAAACAGCGGAGCTGTTTCTTTCCGTGAAAAAAACTGTGTTTTTATTACCGACATAGTAAGCCCAATGAGGATTAAGTGCGGCAACTCTATTTATGAAGGGAGAGACACCACTAAAAGAGACAACTACAGCAAGTATAAACAATAACAATATATAAGAATATTTTTTCTTAGAGTTCAACAATATATTTATTCCAAGAATTAACAATAAAACAACTGCAGATGAGTGAAACAAAAAAGCTGCAAGTAAAAACATGAGACAAGTAAAAACTCTTTTTTTGCAATAAGCCATAAACGCAAATATTCCTAAAGCAATTGCCATAAACTGACGCACAAGGTTCATGGAGTTAAAAAAGAATCCACCACAAATATACAGAAATGCAGCCAAGCCCCAGTAAAGCGAATCGATATTTTTTTTAATTAAATAATATACTGCACCATTAATCAATATTGAACTAAGTACGAAGAAAGCTCTATCAGTAAAGCCCATGCTTATTAACGTTTTAATAAAGAACGTAAAGCCCCGTTCAACTGTTAGGTTCTCAGAGCCTAGATCACGAATAGAAGAAAAATAATTCTCATAGATACCATAATCTGTTCCAACATTTAGTCGAATAGCTGAGATAACAGTGATATACATAAAAAAAAAGGTCAAAGCAAATAGTTCATAGCTTCTGCCAATTCTTGCAGAACAGGCGATGTCAAGCATCAAAGCCAAACCTATTATGGACCAATAAATCAACATCTACTCAGCCACCTATTTTTCAGCTCCAAGAACACGTCGAGAACGATGCGCCTTGCTTCTCCCGATTGACCATGGCATATACTTTTGCACAAACAAATTTTCAAAGAAAAGAATAAGAAGAGATAATCCTGTTACAACGAGTCCGATACAAAATTGAATAGCAAAATCACAACTTGCCACATTCAAATGTAGTAATCTAAAAACTACAAGCTTAGATATATTCAACGTCAATGCGTTTAAAGAATAAAAGACGAGGCTTGCTTTTCCTATATAAGCGAGTATGCCACACTGTTTAATTTCAATTGCCAAAAAAATGCAACAAAAGATACCCGTAATTGCCGATAATAGACGTACTAAACAGTCAAGAGTCAAGGAAACCGACTTGGAAAATGTACACCAAGCAAGGAAACAAAAAAAAGTAAAGCATATAACAATATATGCTGTTAACCTATGTTGTTCAAGAGATTTAAGCCACTCACGCAATACATATCCAAGCGCCATAAATCCAGTTATTTCCACGCCTTTCCATAATTGGAATGGAATCGGCAATTTTCCAATAAATCCATTTACCGCAAACGAAATCAGAATAAGAGCAACGCTTACAACAGTAAGTATTGCATGATTATTTTTCGTAATGCTCACTAACCCATACATCATAATCTCAGCAACAAAAAAAGCCATGAGAAACCACAGGCCGTTCCCCATAACCAAGACATCTACGAACTGATGCGCCAAATCATAATTGTGATTTGTCTGGAAGGTCGCTCTCATCGAGGGGATCAGCAAAATCGCAATTGGCTTTGCAAGAAAATACAATGAAAATATATAATACGGGACAAGTAATGTCTTAATCTTACGAATCAGGAACGCTTTGAAGCCTCCTCGTCTGCCGAATGTCAAGCCACCTAAGAAGTAGAACAGCGGCATGTGAAAAAGATAAATAGCGCTGACAAGAACATCCAAAGCAGGTAACCAAACACTTTGCCCATCACCATTACGCAAATGTCCAAAACTAACCAGCACAATGCCCATGCCTTTAGCGATATCGATCCACTCAATACGAGCCTTCATTCCACGGTTTTTCCTCATTGGCTCGTCAACCACGGTTGATTGTGATACGCTCATGGACATTCCTTTAAAAACTCTTCATGTATTTTTTTCCTGCGAATTTCGCCATCAAAAACCCCGTTCCTTTACGCCACCAGTCGACTGGTTCCGTACTGATAAACGGTAACTCCTTATACGAATAACCATTTGTTTTCAGCCAAACATCCAGAAGTAGCTCGCTGATTCTACCTGGATACCGAGCGTTGAATGCGTCGTACCGAGAAGCGTCGATATACTTAGTCAACTCATCAAGAATCGGAAATAGCCATGCACAGTACTCATCGAATTTAGATTGTTTCATGATGAACATGTTGAACATATGACCGCTACGACAATGCATTACTTCATCAAAAGCAGGCAGGTATTCTGGCTGAAGTTTCCTAATAATGCGCCGGGTTTCTTCCAGATGTTCAGCAGGCAAAGTGTGCTCATAATGAGAAGACATCGTCTCAATATAATATTTACGTCTTTTGGGAAGAATGATATCTGTTGTTTCCAAAAGACGACTAACTTCTTCATGCCTAACAATTTGATCGAATCTGTCCTTGTAAAAGAAACGTTTTTTTGCGTCGCAAAATGCCGACGATAATGTACAAGCCCTTTATACTTTGCATTACAATTTTGCCAAAGCCAATACAAAGCGGTCAATTCAGAGTAACTTGCGTTCATCGAAGAAATATTGTTGCCAGTATCGTCTGTTTGAAAGCCCAAATTGATTTCAGGATGAAGAGCTTTACCTACTTGTAAAGGGAAATACATAGGATCTTCAGGCATACGATAAGCCTTATGGGTTGCGACAGCAATAACAAGCGTACCGTTGAAGACGGAATCATCAATATTCGATAACTGCCACGAATCAGCATCTTCAGCCACGTAGAAATCCTCTTTCCCATAAGGATATATGTCATAACCTATTCAGTATCACCCAATCGATTTATATTATTTTTGCACGTCTCATAGACGAATGAAATAAATTAGGGTTGGGAATAGAATCTCGTACCACGAAAAACCAATTCCCAGCCCTTGTTCTATTTGATTATTGTTTGGTGGTTATCGCGCAGTTTGGTGTGACGTCCGGGATTGACTGGCCTCCGGCCACGGCGAGCGTGCCGCCCTTGGCCACGTACAGCTTGCCGCCGTTGTTGTCGGACGACTTGCCGTCCAG
>OLQJ01001073.1_pt1 | contig 10238 bp, 7 predicted proteins | sample 1673231 | NCBI WGS metagenome assembly OLQJ01 (sample SAMEA3136769, study PRJEB25190) | human gut metagenome | biome: human gut; feature: human-associated habitat; material: faeces | place: Austria | collected 2013
GATGATATCCGAAATTATCTGGAATTAGAAGCAGTCAACAGTGTGTATAATTATTTAATTTTATTGACACTACTTAGCTATTATACTATAATTGTCCGCGGACAAAATAATGATTTTAAAGAATAGCGAGGACATTATAGATGAAGACGAAGATGACTTTACGGGAGTGGCTCCCATTGATCGGTATGACGATTTCAGCGTTTTTGGTAAATACTTCGGAATTTATGCCGATTGGGCTTTTAACAGATATTTCTAATGAGTTTCATATGACGGAGGCTCAGGCGAGCGTGATGATTACAGCCTATTCCTGGACTGTGACATTATTATCGCTGCCGCTGATGTTGTTAGTGTGCAGGATACAGCCGAAGAAATTGCTGCTTGGAACGTTAAGTGTGTTTGCGGTATGTCAGGTGTTGTCGGTAATTTCAAGTGGCTTTACATTTCTTGTATTGTCACGTATTGGTGTGGCGTGTGCACATTCCATTTTCTGGGCGATCGCATCACCGGTTGCAGTTCGGGTTGTGGCGAAAGAGCATCAGTCAAAGGCTCTTAGTGCAATTGTTACCGGAACATCAATTGCCATGGTACTTGGAATGCCGCTTGGCCGAATAATCGGACTTCAGATCGGCTGGCGAATGACATTTTTATGTGTGGCGATAGTTTCATTTCTGGTACTTGGCTATCTGGCATTTGTATTTCCGAAGCTGGAAGGAACAGAATCATTTTCCGTGGGACAGCTTCCGGAGCTTTTCAAAAATGCAAGATTGATGAGCATTTATGTAATTACATTTCTTGTGGCGACCGGATATTATACAAGCTACAGTTATATCGAGCCGTTTTTGCAGAAAGTAGCAGGGCTTCCGAGTAACTGGGTAACTATGGCACTGATGTTATTCGGAGTAGCGGGGCTTGGAGGAAGCTATTTGTTCTCAAGATATTATGATGATCATCGGTATGCTTTTGTTCAGACTGTTATGATTGGTGTTGTGGCAGCTCTGCTGCTCTTATATCCAGCTTCTGTCAATATGTATACCGTGATTATGGTATGTGCTGGATGGGGACTGGCGATTATGGCATTTCAGGTGAGTTTTCAGGCAGAGTTGATTGGTTGTGTCTCTGCGGCTGCATCATCTGTTGCTATGGCGATCTTCTCGGGAATTTTCAATCTGGGAATTGGCTGCGGAACCTGGTTTGGCGGAACAGTGTATACAAAGATTTCGCTGAAAGATATAGGATTTGCAGGTGGAGTGATTGTGGCAGTGGCGACTTTGATCTGCATGGCAAGATTTCGAGTTGGAGATAAAACGGAAAGCGCATCATAGAATTTGATATGTAGAAAAAGAATCGGGATATTCTATCATGTAGAGTATCCCGATTCTTTTGTTAGCCAATCCCGCCAAGTGCGATTCCAAGAATCAGTACGATAAAGCAGATTGGTACATAGATGTATTTGCAGACAGGAATGAAGTATTTGGTGAATTTCCGTTCCCGGCCTTTATTGACTTGTTCTTCGATGTAGCTTTTCTTACATACCCAAAAGAACATGATTCCGGCGAGTCCCGCGCCCAGTGGACAAATGTATATAGAAAGAATATCCATCCATGTGGAGACGATGCCTTGAATCAGAAGTGAAACGATGATTCCGATTGCTGCAATGACACCGCATGAAGGTACGCGGGATAAATGTAGTTTTTCCTGTACCGTTGCAATTGGTGCTTCGTATAAGTTGATCAGTGATGTCATCCCTGCAAGGAATACGGCTGCAAAGAAAATGATTGCAATGATCCGGCCTCCCGGCATGGAACGAATCAGATTCGGCAGGAAGATGAATAATAGTCCCGGTCCTCCCTGATTTAACTGTGCTCCGGTGGTTGCCATAGCTGGAATGATGACCAGGGCTGCAAGGACTGCGGCGATGGTGTCAAAAAGTGCTACTTTTGCGGCAGAAGCGGGTATATTTTCCTTATCTGACAGGTAGGAACCATAAATCAGAGTTCCATTTCCCGCAACAGACAGGGAGAAAAATGCCTGCCCAAGAGCAAAAATCCATGTAGACGGGGATGCCAGCATTTCCGGATCCACCCGGAAAATGTAGCGGTATCCGTCAATGGCTCCCGGTTGGAATGCAACGTAAACTGCCAGAATAACAAACAGGCAGAAGAAAAGCGGCATCATGATTTTACCGGTACGTTCGATTCCACCCCCGACACCGAGCATGAGGATTAACATGCAGATAATCAAAGCGCCAATCTGCCATCCATTATTTCCAAATGCAGAAGCCATACTGCCAAAAGCATTTCCATATTCTTCTACATTATCTGGGGCGAGAGTCGAACCGGTCAGGGTACCGATTGCATATTTGAAAATCCAGCCCATAACGACGGTGTATCCGATTGCCATTGCAAGGGAACCGAGAACTGGAATCATGCCAAGGGCTTCTCCGAGTTTTCGTTTGCCGCTTGCCTCGCAGGCGCAGCCAAATGCGTCGACCGGACCAGATCTAGTAGCACGGCCAAAGCTCATTTCTGCAATGACTCCAGTGAAGCCGATGAGGGCAACAAAAAATATATAAGGAATCAGGAAAGAGCCGCCTCCGTAAAGGGATACTCTGGTTGGAAACATCCAGATATTTCCCATGCCGACGGCGGAGCCGATGCAGGCGAGGATAAAGCCCCAACGACTGCCAAAAGATTCGCGATTGTGTTGATTAGTACTCATTTGATCTCTCCTTTAAATAACAACATGATTTGATTATAAAAGGTTGCAGGGAAAATGTCCACAATTTATAATAGAAGGTAACTATTCAGAACCTCTTGAAATAAGAAAAATTGATGCGTCATGCTTGCATGTAAGTAGCGGCTTTTCTTATTTCAAGGTGACTCGAATAGAGTTACCACCCCACATATGAGCAAAATTAGCTGTGTAGCAGTGGGAAAGCACGAGTATCGTGCGGTTTTGCGAATTTGTGTGGTGGGGTTCTGAACAGTTATAGATGAAAGAGGAGTGTTACTGTCTGAACAGTGTATGAACGGTAACAGGTGAGTTGGAAATTATGAAATGTAATATATCGAAGAAATGTGGTGGCTGCCAGTTTCAGGGTATTCCTTATAAAGAGCAGCTTAAGAAAAAGCAGAAAAAAGAACAGAGTCTTCTTGGAGCATACGGGAAGGTCTGTCCAATCATCGGAATGGAGAATCCATATTATTACAGGAATAAAGTGCATGCGGTATTTGACCGTGACCGGAAAGGAAATATTATTTCCGGTATTTACGAAGAAGGCACACACAGAGTAGTGCCTGTGGAGAATTGTCTGATTGAAGACGAGAAGAGTCAGGAGATTATCCGGACGATTCGTGGAATGTTGAAATCATTTAAAATCCGGACATATGATGAGGACACAGGTTATGGACTTCTGCGTCATGTGCTGATCCGCCGAGGCTTTTCTACAGGAGAGATTATGGTCGTCCTTGTCACAGGTTCACCGATTTTTCCGTCGAAAAATAATTTTGTGAAAGCGCTTAGAAAAGCGCATCCAGAGATTACGACCGTTGTGTTAAATGTAAATGACAGACAGACAAGCATGGTTCTGGGAGACCGGGAAAAGCCGATTTTCGGTTCGGGGTTTATTAAAGACAGATTATGTGGCTGTATGTTTCGTATTTCACCGAAGTCCTTTTATCAGGTCAATCCGGTGCAGACAGAGATTTTATATCAGACTGCCATCGATTATGCCGGCCTGACAGGAAAAGAGACGGTGATTGATGCGTATTGCGGAATTGGAACAATTGGGCTGATTGCTGCGAAGAAAGCCAGTAAGGTGATTGGCGTGGAGCTAAACAAAGATGCAGTAAAAGACGCCAGGATCAATGCGAAAGAGAATAAGATCACGAATGCTGCATTTTATCAGGGAGATGCCGGAAGATTTATGGTTGAGATGGCAGCGAAAGGTGAGAAAGCCGATGTGGTATTTATGGATCCGCCGAGAGCCGGAAGTGATGAGAGATTCTTATCTTCTGTTGTAAAGTTATCTCCGAAGAAAGTCATCTACATTTCCTGCAATCCGGAGACGTTGGCAAGAGATTTGAAATATCTGACAAAGCATCATTATAAGGTGGAAAAGATTCAGCCGGTTGATATGTTCCCGTTCTGCGATCACGTAGAAACTGTTTGCTCACTATCGCGTAAATAGGCGGTTTCTCGACTGTGTTCAGTGCGATTCAGTGAATTTGCCACCCACAAAAATAAAATTAAGAAAAAATAGACGTTCACTCTACCAAAGTCAAGGCGTCTATTTTTTGTGCGTAAAATTCAGAATGGCTACAATCAAACTAGCAGTTGTCAATATAAACATAGCTGAATAAGTAGGACAAAGTTTTGACAATCTTTCTGGCTAAACAACTTGTAGATTTTATTTATATTTGGTAAAATAAATATGTTTACCAGAACGATAAAGCGCGGATTTTTGAATCGTGCAGGAGGATTAAAATCATGTCTTCAGATTATATTATGACAATGCAGCAGGCTCAGATGGAGATGGAATTGTATAAAAAGGTCTTTACGGTTGTAAGACTGTTGGATAAGCGGGAGTTCCGGCTGGAAGAGAACGACAATCCAGGCGGAGACATGGAATTATGCCATTGTTATGATTTCTGGAAGAAGGAAAAGCCATGTACGCATTGTATTGCTGCCCGGGCATTCGAGGAGAAGTCAGTGCGGACAAAGCTGGAATACCTGGATTCAGATATTTATCAAGTGACAGCGCGTTATGTGGAGATTGACGGACAGCCATACGTTATGGAGCTGCTCAGGAAGATGGATGAGGAATTCCTGGTTGATTTGGAGAATCGTGATCGTTTAATGGAGAAGTTGAGCAGATATAATGAAAAGCTGTATCAAGATGCGCTGACCGGTGTATATAATCGCCGCTATTACGAGGATCGGATCAAGAAGATGACAGCATCTGTCGGGGTCGCCATGATTGATATGGATGATTTTAAAATCTATAATGATACATATGGACACAATGCCGGTGATCTGGCACTTATCACCACAGTGGAAGCAATTCGTCATTGTATCCGAAAGAACGATACTCTGATCCGTTATGGAGGGGACGAGTTTCTCCTTGTATTGCAGGGAATCAGCGAGACGATGTTCAGAGAAAAGCTTAAGCAGATCCGGACAGAAATTTATAATGCAAATGTTCCGACATATTCAAGGCTTCAGTTATCAGCAAGTATCGGTGGAGTCATGTCTGCAGGAAGGACTGTCGAGGAGACGGTAATGGAAGCGGATAAGTTTATGTATCTTGCGAAGAATCGAAAGAACACAGTCGTTACAGAGAAAGATTTTGCGAATGAGGAAGGTGAGGATGGAACTGCACTTGAAGCATTAAAAGTTAAGCAGCAGATTTTAATCGTGGATGATTCGGAGATGAACCGGGAAATCCTTACAGAGATGCTTCAGAATGGAGAATGTGGTGCGTTTAATCCGGTTCTTTTGGAATGTCTGACAGATATTCAGGATCATTTGAAAGAAGTTGTGAATTCGGACTTTGTAGATAATTTTGATGCGGAAGATAACCCAGAGCTGGCGGGCAGCCATCGTTCAGAAACAGAGAATATTTCTGTGGGGGGCAAATCGCTAAAGCACTTGATGGAAGATATTTAATATCAAAGTGATTATTAAAAAGACAGAATAGAGAACTTTTTGTGTAAGTATGGAAGTTCTTTTTCCTGCCTTTTGACTTTTATGAAGTGATTATTTACATTATTTATCAGAATAAACAGTTTTACCGCCACAGATCGTATATTTTACTTTTCCGAAAAGTTCCTGTCCGGTAAACGGGGTATTGCAGGATTTGGAAGCGTAATCGCCAGGTTTCCAGCATTCTTCCGGATCAAAGATAACCAGATCGGCAGCAGCACTTTCTTTGATCTGTCCGTATGGTAGATGGTAAAGCTTTGCCGGATTGACAGTCATTTTTTCCAGAAGCTGTAACAGAGTCAGGTGCCCAGGTCTTACAAGACTTGTGATGCCAAGTGCAAGAGAAGTCTCAAGACCAGTGATTCCGCTTGGTGCTTCTGTAAGAGGTTTATTCTTTTCTTCCATGCTATGTGGAGCATGATCGGTGGCAATGAGGTCAATGGTTCCGTCTGCAAGACCTTCGATGATCTGCTGGCGGTCCTTTGCGGTGCGAAGTGGCGGATTCATTTTGGCTAGCGTTCCGTAAGTCAGAAGTGCCTCATCAGTCAGAGTAAAATGATGCGGTGTTGCTTCTGCGTGAATTTTAGCACCGAGGGCTTTAAAAGTGCGGACCATTTCTACAGAGACACCAGAGCTGATATGCTGGATAACAACATCTGCGCCGGAGCGAAGTGCCAGAAGGCAGTCACGGGCAACCAACGATTCCTCGGCAATGGAAGGGGAACCATAAACGCCAAGCTTTTCAGATATAGCACCGTGATTGATTCCATTATTCTGAATAAAAGAAGGATCTTCCTCATGGAGACTTACAGGTACATCTAATTTTGCGGCATGTTCCATAGCACGGTAACAGAAATCAGCGTCCAGGAGAGGGATTCCGTCATCGGTGAAGCCACATGCACCGGCATTTCTCATAGCCTCCATATCGACAGCTTCTTTTCCTTTCAGAGAGCAGGAAATGGCAGCTGCCTGGAAGATACGGATGTCTTCATTTTTCTCGCGGTCGATCAGATCTTTGAGCACAGGGAGACTGTCAACAACCGGTGAAGTATTTGCCATGCAGATGACACTTGTAAATCCGCCTTTTGCAGCAGCAAGTGCACCGGTATGAAGATCTTCCTTATAAGTAAATCCCGGATCGCGGAAATGTACATGTACATCGATCAATCCAGGGGCTGCGATCATCCCGGAAGCATCAATGACCTGTTCAATGCCAGAGACATCATCTACCTTACCGATCTGTCTGATCCTCTTCCCGTCTAATAAAATATCTGTTACCTGATCGAATCCGCTTTCTGGATCCATCACTCTTGCATTCTTAATTAAAATCATCTCTGCCTCCACGATCATATGTTTTATTTTACCTGTTCTTTCACTGCTTCAGCGACAGTTTCTAAATTATCTTGTGTCAGTTCTTTTTCTGATTTCACGACAATAACATAGTTATTTCCGCTCTTTGATGTGATCGTCCCAAATGCATTGTATGCTGTCTCATCATCAATTTCTTTTGTCATTGGTACAAACGCTACTTCTTCTGTCTCGATCGTATCTCCGATCTCGTAATTATGTCCTTTTTCTTCCAGTGCCATTACCTCATTAGAGATTGTTTCATCTAGATCTTCTTCCATGATCTCCTCAGATTTTCCTTCACACTGCTGAATGCTGACATTCATTCCATTGACTTCAAAACTGTGATCAGAGGCTTTGGTCGTGATCTTCTGTTTGATTGCAAATCCTCCTGCTACAGATAAGCAGATTCCTACAATGGCTAAAAACTTTTTGTTAAAAATAATTTTTCTCATGGTTCTATCCCTCCTTGAATGCTGGCATTTTAGTCAGATATAGTATACCCTATTTTATAGATAAATTGCGAGCTATTTTTTTCTTAATTTTTTCTTTCCAAAAAATATTCCCTTTACCTGATAGAAAAGATTTTGTTTTTGTGTCTTCTCTTTTGGAGCAAGTCTTTTTGCTTCATTTAAAAAGTGGATCTGTGAATTCATATTATCTTCACGTTTTTTCTTAGTTGTATATTCTCCGTTGGAAAGCAGTACCTGTGCCTGAATGTTATCCTGCTTCATCACATTGATCATCTTCAGGATTCTTTGTTTTAACCTTGGATCATAGATCGGTGCTGCGACTTCAACTCTTCTTCTTGTATTCCTTGTCATCATATCCGCAGATGAAATATAAATCTCTGTATCATCTCCAACTCCAAATGCATAAATCCTTGAATGTTCCAGAAATCTTCCGACAATGCTTTCTACACGGATATTCTCTGTCTTCCCTGGGATTCCAGGACGAATACAGCAGATTCCACGAATCAGCAGAAATATCGGAACTCCTGCATTTGACGCCTTCGATAACTCATCGATGATCTTACGATCTGTTAAAGAGTTCATTTTCATAAAAATCCCACATGGCTGAAAGCTTTCTGCTTTCATTTTTTCACGTTCGATCCTTTTTATGATCCCATCCTGAAGACTTGATGGTGCCACAAGAAGATGTTCATACGTTCCTTGAAGATTAAATGTTGCCATATTGTGAAAGAAAACAGATGCATCATGTCCAATTTCTTCGGATGCTGTCATAAGGCTTAAATCTGTATATAATTTCGATGTACTTTCATTATAATTTCCTGTTCCGATCTGTGTGATGTAATAAATTCCACGACTGTTTTTCTTCGTGATCAGACAAACTTTAGAATGAACTTTGTAATCTTCCATTCCATACATAACCTTACAACCAGCTTCTTCTAAGATTTCAGAATAATTGATGTTATTTTCTTCATCAAATCTTGCCCTAAGTTCCATCAATACAAGAACTTCTTTTCCATTTTCCGCTGCCTCACATAGATATTTGACGATCCTTGCCTGCCTTGCCAAACGATAAATGGTGATCTTGATAGAAAGAGTTTCTTTATCCTTTGCACTTTCTTTCAATAATTCAATAAATGTATCCATGCTGTCAAACGGAAAGGATAATAATTTATCTTCCTCAAGAATCTGTTTTGTCACACTGACTCCTGGAATAAAATCTCTGTTTAACGCTGGTACAAATGGACGATAACATCCATTTTTTCTCTCTTCTTTTAACACTTTATCTGTCAGCTTGTAAACATATTTTAAATCCAACGGCGCCTGGCTTTTAAAGATGTCCTGTTCTGAAATATTTAAACGTTCTGAGAGGTATTTTTTAATCTCTTTATGACGATTGCCCTCAATTTCTAAGCGAACTGGTTTTAATCTGGCCCTCATCTTAATGATCTTCTTCATATGTGTACGATAATCATCCGTTGATTCATAAATCTCATCATCTGGATTGATATCAGCACTTCTTGTAATACATAAAACTGCCTTTTCTTCTACTATATAATTCTCAAATAATTCATCGCAGAAATACAAAATGATATCTTCTAAAAGTACATAGCTTCTTCCTTCCCCCGGCAGAAAGATCATACGCTCCACATCCTTTGGAAGTCCAATGATCCCAAAAGAGATCTTTTCTTTCTTCTTTAAGATCAATCCGATCTGCAATACTTTATTCGGAATATGAGGAAATGGATGCTGTTTCCCGATCACGATCGGAGAAAGTACTGGCAGTATCATCGCCTCATAATATGTCTTTAATTTTTTCTTTTCCTCTTTTTCTAATTCCTCGATCTGACAGCGTTTGATCTTCTTGTCTGCTAGTTCTCTGGATACTTTTGCAAAGATCTTATCTCTTAATTCATACAGTGGTCTGACATGTTTTGCAATCTCATCTAACTGTTCTTCTGGGGTCAGATCCGAACGGATATCTCTGTGATTATCATGGATCAGACTCATTTCATGAATGCTGCCCACTCTGACCATAAAAAATTCATCCAGATTGTTCGTAAATATCTCTAAAAATTTCAGACGTTCAAAAATAGGAACGTTCTTTTTATCTGCTTCTCTTAAAACACGCTCATTAAATTTCAACCAGGATAATTCCCTGTCCTGTGTGTAAGAAAAATCATAGTTTTTGTTCATCATCCTGCCCTCCATCATTCATTCTATATCCTATGAAAAAATCCGGAGAGATATTGATATTCCCCCGGATTCTCATTCTTATTAATATGCAAATTTTTCTGCAAAATATGCTTTCAGATCTTCAATCTTAACACGTTCCTGTTCCATTGTGTCACGGTCACGAACTGTAACAGCTCCATCTTCTAAAGAATCGAAATCGAATGTTACACAGTAAGGTGTTCCAATCTCATCCTGTCTTCTATAACGCTTACCAATATTACCACGTTCGTCGAATTCACAGTTATATTCTTTCGCTAATTCTTCATAAACCTTCATAGCACCATCGCTTAACTTCTTAGATAATGGTAAGATACCGATCTTAACAGGTGCTAATGCTGGATGGAAATGAAGAACTGTTCTTGTATCTCCGCCTTCTAATTCTTCTTCATCATATGCAGAGCATAAGAATGCAAGTGTTACACGATCTGCTCCAAGAGAAGGTTCGATCACATATGGGATGTAACGTTCTTTGTTCACATCATC
>OLQJ01001078.1_pt1 | contig 10186 bp, 7 predicted proteins | sample 1673231 | NCBI WGS metagenome assembly OLQJ01 (sample SAMEA3136769, study PRJEB25190) | human gut metagenome | biome: human gut; feature: human-associated habitat; material: faeces | place: Austria | collected 2013
AGAGTGATTGTCTCGCCTTCTTTTAACAATACCTTCTTTCCGTCTTTCAAAACACCTGTACGGATTTCCGGTCCCTTTGTATCCAGAAGGATTGCCACTGGTTTCTTCTCTTCTTCGCGAATCTTCTTCAACATGTCCATACGGCCTTTTTGTTCTTCATGTGAGCCATGTGAAAAGTTAAATCTTGCGATATCCATGCCCTCTTTTACAAGCCGTCTCATGATATTCTCATCGTTTGAATTCGGTCCCATTGTGCAGACAATCTTTGTTTTCTTCATTCCTGTTCTCCTTTTGTTGTTCAATTTCTAAATTACATGTTTATGAGTAAATAAATGCTCCTGGCAATATTCATAATTTCCATTGCACTTGGAACAATATCTAAACTCCAGTTTTGGGTCATCCAGTTCGGTTCTTCCGCAGACTGCGCATCTATGTCTTGCACCGTCTTTATAGTAATTGACCGGGCGTGCCTTATGAACCTGTCTGTGAAAATCATTTTTGCGCTTCACCTGTGAAGGACGGTATGGTCTTACATTTCTTGAATTCAGGAAAAATATCAGGAAATTCAAGATTGAGACAACTGCCGCCAGTGCATTTGCTTTATAGTATATTCCATAGGCACTTCCTCCATACGCCGGGAGAAATGCCTGGATAACTGCCCAGATAAAATACGCTCCGTCCAGCCACGCCAGCCATTTGGCTTTCACCGGAATGATGAAATATAGCATGAACTGTGCATTCGGATTCATAGCTGCGTATACAAGGAATAACGACATGTTCAGATATCCTGTTCCAAGCGGCAATACAAGCCCTGTCAGTACATAGACCAAAATGGCAGCGATCACATGAAACAGAACCCCGGCAAAGAAATAGAGGTTAAAACGGAAAGTCCCCCATGCCCGTTCCAGTTCTTTCCCGATAAAATAATAAAGAGATAATGCCACCAGCATCCAGATCAGACTGTATGACGGAGGCTGAATGATAAATGTAATGATTCTCCAGACCTGTCCGTGCAGAATTGCCTGTGCATTCAGGCAGAGATACTGTGCATAAAATGCCGGATTTATCATGTAGAGCACATATCCGGCTCCATACATGATGATAATATACAACATCAGATTCGGGACTGCATATCTTCCAATCTTTCGTTCCAGTTTGTCCATCCAATTCATATTGTCCTAACTCCTGTTAAAATTATTTTCACACATAGCCATTCTATCGTCTTGCTATTATTTTGTCAATCATACGCTCCCCAGCTTTCTGTAATTTTACATTTTTTACAATTTTTTTATTCGCATTTCATAATTCTTTTATGTTTCTTTTATGTTAAGAACACGATTTCTTAATTGTAATTTGGCGCAAACTGTCGTATAATATTTTAGTTATATTGGCAGATTACATTATAATAGGAAGAGATATCTGCCAAATGAATTTTAATCATATCTTTTTTAATAATAAACATTGAATAAGGAGTACATAAATTATGGTTCAAAACGACATTTACACTCTCGGTATTGACATCGGTTCTACTACAGTCAAGATTGCTGTATTAGATCAGGACAATGAAGTACTGTTCTCCGATTATGAGAGACATTTTGCCAATATCCAGGAGACTTTATCTGATCTTCTTGGACGCGCCATCCATAAGCTCGGTGCCATCCACGTCTCTCCGGTCATCACCGGATCTGGCGGTCTGACTCTTGCCAAGCATCTGGGTGTACCTTTTGTTCAGGAAGTTATAGCCGTATCCACGGCTCTTCAGGACTACGCTCCTCAGACCGATGTAGCGATTGAGCTCGGTGGTGAAGATGCTAAAATTATTTATTTTGAAGGCGGGAATATTGAACAACGTATGAATGGTGTCTGTGCCGGTGGTACAGGTTCTTTTATTGACCAGATGGCATCTCTTCTTCAGACAGACGCTTCCGGTCTTAACGAATATGCAAAGAATTACAAAGCACTTTACACTATTGCTGCAAGATGTGGTGTATTTGCAAAGACGGATATCCAGCCACTCATCAATGACGGTGCTGCAAGAGAAGATCTGGCTGCCTCCATTTTCCAGGCAGTTGTCAACCAGACTATCAGTGGTCTTGCATGCGGTAAACCTATTCGCGGACACGTTGCATTCCTTGGCGGACCTCTGCATTTTCTCTCCGAACTGCGCAAGGCATTTATCCGTACATTGAATCTGGATGATGAGCATATCATTGCCCCGAATCATTCCCATCTGTTTGCAGCCATTGGTTCTGCCCTGAACTCAAAAAAGGATCTGGACGTACCAATCCAGGAGATGCAAAAGCGCCTGGAAGGCAAGATTAAGATGGAATTTGAAGTTGACCGTATGGAACCTTTGTTTGCAAGTGAAGCTGACTTTCAAGAGTTTAAAAAGCGGCACGACAAGGATCAGGTTCCCATCAGAGATCTGGCTACCTATAAAGGAAAGGCTTTCCTTGGTATCGATGCCGGATCTACCACTACAAAGGCAGCTCTTGTCGGCGAAGACGGAACACTTTTATATTCCTTCTATCACAACAATGATGGAGATCCGCTTGGTACAACAATTACTGCGATCAAAGATATTTACAGCAAATTACCAGAGGATGTACAGATTGTACACTCCTGCTCTACCGGATATGGAGAAGCTCTGATCAAAGCAGCCCTTCTCCTTGACGAAGGTGAAGTAGAAACTGTCTCTCATTACTATGCTGCTTCTTTCTTTGAGCCGGATGTTGACTGTATTCTGGACATCGGCGGTCAGGATATGAAGTGTATCAAGATCAAGAATCAGACCGTTGACAGTGTACAGCTCAATGAGGCCTGTTCCTCCGGCTGTGGTTCATTTATTGAGACATTTGCAAAATCACTGAATTATTCTGTTGAAGATTTTGCCCACGAAGCTTTATTTGCAAGAAATCCAATCGACCTTGGAACACGTTGTACTGTATTTATGAACTCCAAGGTTAAACAGGCACAAAAAGAAGGTGCTGAGGTTGCTGATATCTCCGCAGGACTTGCATATTCTGTTATTAAGAATGCGTTATTCAAGGTCATCAAAGTTTCTGATGCATCGGAACTTGGAAAACATATCGTAGTTCAAGGTGGAACATTCTACAACAATGCTGTCCTTCGAAGTTTTGAGAAAATCGCAGGATGTGAGGCTATCCGTCCGGATATTGCCGGAATTATGGGCGCATTTGGTGCAGCTCTCATTGCACGTGAACGTTATGTAGAATGCGAAGGCACGACTATGCTCTCTATTGAGGACATTGAGGCCATGGAATATTCTACAACTATGACAAAATGTAAAGGATGTACAAATAACTGTCGTCTGACGATCAATCATTTCAGCGGCGGACGTAAGTTCATTACCGGAAATCGATGCGAACGCGGACTCGGAAAAGCAAAATCCGAGAATAAGCTGCCAAATTTATTTGAATACAAATTAAAACGTTATTTTGATTATGAACCATTGCCGGAAGGATCTGCAAAACGCGGTGTAATCGGAATCCCCCGTGTATTAAATATATACGAAAACTATCCGTTCTGGTTCACATTTTTCAATCAGCTTGGATTCTCTGTCAAACTCTCTCCTGCTTCTACAAGAAGCATTTATGAACTCGGTATTGAGTCCATTCCAAGTGAATCTGAATGCTACCCGGCAAAACTGGCTCACGGACATGTACAATGGCTGATCAACGAAGGTGTTAAACACATTTTCTACCCAAGCATTCCTTACGAGCGCAATGAATTTGCAGACTCTGACAACCATTACAACTGCCCGATTGTTACTTCTTATCCGGAAAATATCAAGAATAACATTGATGCCATTGTAAATGGAGAAGTTGATTTTATGCACCCATTCCTCTCTTTTGCCAGCGAGGATACGATCTCCTATCGCCTGGTGGAAGAACTTGGAAAGAAATTTGATATTTCCGATCATGAGATCCAGTCTGCCGTCCATGCAGCATGGGAAGAACTTGCAGCATGCCGTGAAGATATGCGTCGAAAAGGGGAGGAAGTTATCAAATTCCTGGATGAGACCGGGAACAGAGGTATTGTACTGGCAGGACGTCCATATCACATTGACCCGGAGGTTAACCATGGCATTCCAGAACTGATTAATTCTTATAATATTGCTGTGCTGACTGAGGATTCCATCTCCCACTTAAATCCAGCTGAGCACCCACTCAACGTGATGGATCAGTGGATGTACCATTCCCGTCTGTATGCAGCGGCAAACTATGTAAAAACAAAAGACAATCTGGATCTGATCCAGCTCAACTCTTTCGGTTGCGGACTGGATGCAGTCACAACCGATCAGGTTGCGGATATTTTAAATCATTCAGATAAGATTTATACATCTCTGAAGATTGATGAAGTCAACAACTTAGGTGCTGCAAGGATCCGTGTCCGCTCTCTTCTGGCTGCTATCCGCGTCAGAGAACAGCGAAATGACAAACGTACGATTCATTCCGCAGCTATTGAAAAAGTATCTTTTACAAAGGAAATGCGCGAGAATTACACGATTCTCTGCCCACAGATGTCACCGATCCACTTCGAACTGATGGAGTCTGCATTTAAAGCTTCCGGATACAACATCGAAGTCCTTCCAAATGACAACAAACAGGCAGTAGATGTGGGGCTTAAATACGTTAACAATGATGCATGTTACCCGTCCCTTATGGTGTCGGACAGATCATGGAGGCCATCCTTTCCGGCAAATATGATACACACAAGATTGCTGTCATCATCAGCCAGACCGGTGGTGGCTGCCGTGCTTCCAATTATATCGGATTTATCCGCCGTGCCCTAAAAAAAGCCGGTTACGAATATATTCCGGTTATTTCCATCAACTTAAGCGGGCTGGAAGAAAATCCTGGATTTAAGATCACACCCGCTCTCGTGCTTCGCGGTATTTACAGCGTAGTATTTGGTGATATCTTTATGAAATGTGTGTATCGTTTAAGACCATACGAAGCTGTTGCGGGATCTGTAAATGCAATGCACAGAAAATGGGCGGAAGTATGTAAAGAGTTTGTCTCTTCCGGCTATCCTTCCAGACGAAAATTCAAGAAGTTATGCTGTCAGATCATCGAAGACTTTGACAATAATATCGAACTTTTAGATGTTAAAAAACCACGCGTCGGCGTTGTCGGTGAGATTCTTGTCAAATTCCTTCCGGCTGCTAATAATCATCTGGTTGATCTGCTGGAAAGTGAAGGAGCTGAAGCTGTTGTCCCAGATCTTCTGGACTTCCTGCAGTACTGCTTCTACAATCAGAACTTCAAAGTAGAAAAGCTTGGATTTGCAAAATCAAAAGCAACTATTGCAAACTGGGGCATCAAGGTCATAGACTGGTTCCGCGCTCCGGCTACCGAAGCATTTAAAAAGAGCAAGCATTTTAACCCGCCGGCAGATATCCGTGATCTCGGAAAGATGGCTTCTGACATTGTATCTCTTGGAAATCAGACTGGTGAAGGCTGGTTCCTGACCGGCGAAATGTTAGAGCTGATCCACAGCGGTGCACCAAATATCGTGTGTACGCAGCCATTTGCCTGCCTGCCAAACCATGTAGTGGGCAAGGGTGTTATTAAAGAGTTACGAAGACGCTACCCACAGTCAAATATCGTAGCGATCGACTTTGATCCGGGCGCAAGTGAAGTAAATCAGTTGAATCGAATTAAACTGATGCTTTCCACAGCAAACAAGAATTTAGAGGCGTAATTTATAATTTGTAGTGATACATAAAAAAGAATCCAGCTAGATGTGTTCCTGACACGAATGATTTCTGACATCTGCTGCGTCGTTTATTTCTCATATATTTTACAAACTCGTCCGTATGGACTCAGACAATGTAAAATATATGAGACTATACTCGCAGATGTATCAGAAATCACTCTACCGTCAGATAACATCACCTTGCTGGATTCTTTTTATTCACTAATATCACTACACTTTATAATTCCTTCGAAAAGCGAAAATCACCTTATAATTTTGTTCAAAATATAGAAAATCCAGGAAAATTATTATTTGGAGAAAGGTACTCTGGAGCGGTCGGTACTTAGGCGGTGTTTTTTAGCGCCTTATGTACCGCTACCAGCGGAAGGTAGCGCGAGCGTGCCTTTGACAAATAATAATTTTCTCTGGATTAATATTGGCGAATAAATTTTTATACGAATTGTAAAATGTCTTCTACATTTTCACGAATGTAATCCGCTCCGGCTTCTTCAAATTCTTTGCGGCTTCCAAATCCGTAGAGAATGCCGAGACAGTCAAGTCCATTTTCATGGGCACCGATGACATCGTGTTCGCGGTCACCGATCATAAGTACTTTAGACTTGTCTGTAATATCATTTTTCTCAAGAGCATAGGTAATGACCTGAGCTTTTGTTCCTCTTCCACCGTCCATCTCCATACCTGCAACGCATGCAAAGTATTTAGTCAGATGAAAATGATCAATAATAATCTTTGCATATTTCTCCGGTTTTGATGTTGCAACAATTGCCTGCTTTCCGACTTCATTTATCTTCTTTAAAACTTCTTCTAATCCATCATAAACACGATTCTCATAGATGCCTTTATCATGATAATATTCCCGGTAATACTTTACTCCATCCAGACTCTGCTCTTTTGTAAAACCGTAAAATTTCTCAAAGGACTCTGTAAGCGGCGGACCGATAAATTTATATAATTTTGTCCGGTCTGTCTCTTCGATGCCGAACTTTTTCAATGCATACATGACTGAATTGGTGATTCCAAGAGCAGAATCTGTGATAGTTCCGTCCAGATCAAATAAAAATATCTTATATTTTTTTCTCATATTCCTGTACTCCTGTTATTTATACTTCTCTACAACATGCAAAGCTGATGTACTGCCCACAAGAAAAGAAGATGCGCCGGATAGTATATGTAAAAGAACCATTTTGACGCTTTCCCTGCATGATTAGATTTCTTTCCATTATAGCAGAATAAAATGATGATTCCTGCCACAACCGGTCCGATACCTGAACACAATGCATGAATCAGCGCACTGCCCGTACTCATACTCTCTAAATTTGACAAATAATTAAATCCTGCAAATAAACATGCTCCTATTCCAAATGATATTGCTGTTTTTATTCGATTTCCTTTACTTTTTGCAAATAAAATTGTAAAAACAGGAGCCAGTAATGCCCAGTCTGAATACAGGGATACAAAGATTAAAATTAATATTACAATCCATTTTTCCCATTTTCCAATGGACATTTCCATAACCTTAAGAATCAGGAAACACAAAAATAAGGTACACAGCATATTCATCTGGACCATGCCAAATGCCAGACAAAATGGTATGAATGATATCACACCGAACAGCAGCAGCCGCTCCCCATATTTTTTCTTATCATGGGTATAACCGTAACCTTCCACCAGAAAGTAGCACATCGTAATTGCAGTAAAATACCCAATGTCGATCATAATCTCAAATAGTAACGTTCCCGGTGTCAGAAATATATTTGCAATATGGTTGCATGTCATGGTAATGATTGCAAGAAATTTAATTTGATCTCGATTCATGTTCTGCCCCTTACAATTTTTCACCGACTATTTCACTAAAAGGCTCTTTCCGGTCATCTCTGCTGGCTGTTTCATTCCCATTAATTCAATCAATGTCGGAGCAATATCTGCAAGGCATCCGCCTTCTCTTAATTTATATGCAGGATCTGCATTTACAAGAATAAATGGAACCGGATTTGTTGTATGAGCAGTGAATGGTTCGCCTGACTCATAGTCGATCAACTGTTCTGCATTTCCATGGTCTGCACAGATAAACATCTGTCCATCTACCTTCTTAATTGCTTCAACTGTTTTTCCTACACACTCATCAACCGCCTCAATAGCCTTGATTGCAGCTCCTTCTACGCCAGTATGTCCGACCATATCCGGGTTTGCAAAGTTGATGATAATCACATCATATTTATCAGATTCAATTGCTTCAACTAATTTGTCACATACTTCATAAGCACTCATTTCCGGTTTCAGATCATAAGTTGCCACCTTCGGAGATTTCACAAGGATTCTATCCTCGCCCTCATTCGGCTCCTCAACTCCACCGTTAAAGAAGAATGTCACATGTGCATATTTCTCTGTCTCGGCAATACGTGCCTGTTTAAGTCCATTCTTTGCAAGGAATTCACCAAATGTATTGGTAATCTTTTCTTTTACAAATGCCACAAGTTTATTTTCAATTGTCACATCGTACTCTGTAAAGCATACGAATGTTGTCTTAATTCTAACGCCTCTGTCAAAGCTTTCAAATTTATCATCGCAAAATGTTCTTGTAATTTCTCTCGCACGGTCTGGACGGAAATTAAAGAAGATGATGGAATCATTTTCTTTGACTGTTGCAAGCGCAGCTCCATCTTTTTCAACAACTGTTGGCAGAACAAACTCATCTGTTGTATCTTTATCATAAGATGCCTGGATTCCGGCTGGTCCGCTTGTTGCCTTTTCGCCTTCTCCGTATGCAATTGCACGGTATGCCTTTTCTACACGATCCCAGCGATTATCACGATCCATCGCATAATACCGTCCCATAACAGACGCTACTTCACCAACACCTATTTCTTTCATCTTAGCTTCTAACTGCTCTACATACTCTTTTCCTGATGCCGGTGGTGTATCACGTCCATCCAGGAAGCAGTGTACATAAACTTTCTTAAGTCCCTGTCTTTTTGCCAGCTCAAGAAGTCCGAAAATATGCTCGATATGACTGTGTACTCCTCCATCTGATACAAGTCCCATCAAATGAAGTGCAGAATCATTTTTCTTTACATTTTCACACGCTGCAAGCAGTGCTTTGTTCTCAAAGAAATCTCCATCCTGAATAGATTTTGTGATTTTTGTCAATTCCTGGTACACAATACGTCCGGCCCCCATATTCAGATGTCCAACTTCAGAGTTTCCCATCTGTCCATCAGGAAGTCCGACAGCTAGTCCGCTTGCATATCCTTTTACAAATGGATACTCTGCCATTAACTTATCCACAACCGGAGTCTTTGCTTCAGCTACAGCATTTCCTTTCTGATTATTATTTAAACCGTAACCGTCTAAAATCATAAGAACTGTTGGTCTCTTGCTCATTATTCTTCTCCTTCTTTCTTCATAAGTCTGTCAAGCCATGTATCAACAAGTGAAATCCAGCTTGTACATTCCTCCTGTACACCCCTGCCATCCAGACATTCTACCAGTTCATTGGCAAGGCTGAGTCCATGAATCCCTTCCGGATACACATGCAGCTCCACCGGAATTCCTGCTTTCCATAATGCCATGGCAAGCAGCAGAGAATTCGGCAGCGGTACTGTCTGATCTGTTGCTGTATGCCAGATAAAACAAGGCGGCATGGAATCTGTAATCTGATGATCCAAAGATAAGTTCCAAGCCTCTTCCTCTACTGTATCTCCAAGAAGATTCTGGAAGCTTGGCGTATGCGCATATTTCGGATCCGATGTAATAACCGGATAACAGAGGATCAGGCCTCTTGGCTTTAACATCTCTCTTTGCATACCACTTTTCTCCACCAAAAACTCGCGTTTCCAAAATGCACAGTAATTAGCCGCCAGATGTCCTCCTGCTGAAGCTCCCGCCAGTACAATTTTCTTTGTGTCAATATACCATTCTTTTGCATGTTCATGAATCTGTCTGACACTCTCTGTCACTTCCAAAAGCTGTGTCGGATAAAATGCCTCCTGTGACACAGAATACTGTAACACACATGCATGATAGCCTAGACTCAAAAAATGCATGGCAAGAGGTTCTCCTTCTCGGTAACTGACCTTGTGATATCCGCCGCCCGGACAAATCAGAATGATCGGCCGTTTCTGGATCTTCATCTCGTCCGGAAGTGTATCCAGTATATAAAACTGTGCTCGACTCGTCTTATCAGAACCTTCCACTTGAATTGGTATTTCTTTATATATCATAATACTATCCTCTAGCGCTGTTTATTTTCGTAAACTGATCATACCTTAAGACTCTTTGACGAGTCAGGGTAAAAATCGCAGGAAGTGTCTGCCGCCCCCTGCGATTCAAAATCTTACTTGTAATTTACAATTTTCCCGAAATCTGCTTTCAGAGATGCTCCACCTACAAGTCCTCCATCGATATCAGCCTGTGCGAACAATTCTGCTGCATTTCCAGCATTTAC
>OLQJ01001080.1_pt1 | contig 10178 bp, 8 predicted proteins | sample 1673231 | NCBI WGS metagenome assembly OLQJ01 (sample SAMEA3136769, study PRJEB25190) | human gut metagenome | biome: human gut; feature: human-associated habitat; material: faeces | place: Austria | collected 2013
CGATGTTGGTGTCAAAATATCCGTCCACCTCGTAAGTCACCACCGGTTCGGATGCTGTTTTAAGATCAGACAGAGCCATGCTATAGAGCTTGTCCTTGCTGTCTGTATCATACTCTTTCCGCATCAGGATATAAGCATCCTCTTTATTCACGATATTGGACGGAAACCGGTCTCTTGCCTGTGGTGCCCGGATGATCGCACCGTCTGTAAAGTACTCGATATTCCCGTTTTCATCGTATTCTTTCTTGTCAAGACCATTGATTGTCAGACCGTCCTTTCCGGTCGGCTGGATGCATGTATATAACTTTTCTGCATCCGTGGTCTTACGGATTCCGGTAATTCCTTTCCCGTACCGCAGTACAATGTCATTCCGGTATTCTCCGACTCCGCTGTCTGTATCGGAGTGTTTCCGATATACATTCAGCACAATCTCTTTTAAGGAGTAATCGCTGTTAAGCACTGTCTCAAACTCGATCTCCGCAGAAAATACATTAGCCAGAGAGAATAATCTCTTTAATACGGACGTTGTACCTGTCCATTCGTTGGTGATCCGCTTATCTGACACCTCGTTGAGACCCAATTTAAGTGTCCTCTCCGCGTCAAATACGGTAAGGTACTCTTCAAAGCTCATTGCTTTTCCAGCTTTGTATTCCCCTGCATCCTCGTTGATTAGCTCAAAAGATAACGACCACGCCGTAGCTGTGATCGTCTCCTCTGTCTGCTCAGTGTTTACGATGTTTAGATAGTAGGATTTCCCTTTGTGTATAAACGCCACCTTATTCCCGGCGGTAACATTCTCTGCATCCTGATGCTTTGCGGACACCGTAAAGGTGTAAGTATTTGCCGCACCCTGTAAGTATTCGTGCAATTCGTCTTTCCAGTAGTGCATGGACTTCTTGTGCTGATTGTCCATAAACGCTACTGGTGTGTTATTCGCGCTTAAAATCGCGATCCTGATGTTATCCACTATAAATACACCTCCCGTATTTTCGCTTTAATCTGTGGCGGTGGAGAAGAAAAGGAAGAATAGCAGAACTGCACTTCTGTTGTTCCGGGTGGCACTTTTGGATAATTGGATCCATTAATCTCATCTCCCTTAGCCACCATCCCATTAACGTAGACCTTCGTACTCTCCCCGTCTATAGACACCACATCTCCGGCACGGTACCGGTTCGGCACATCTCGGTATTTTTCCACGTTATCCTTACGGAACCAGATACTTTTTAAATAATTGTGCGTAACCAGCTGATTTCCAAGATCTCTACTTCCCCACTGCCCGATCCAGACCTGTATCTTCTCACACACCATGTCTTTAATCTCCGGGATAGTGAAGTAATAATACTGACCGTACCAAAAGATCCGTAGCCTGTCACCCTCTTTTAAAAAGTCATTGTGACCGCCACCCATCTTTAAATTAAATGGGTTTCCCTCATAAGCTGTAGGCTGGAAATCCAGTGTCTTGATTTTCTTGTTCTGGGGTGCGAACCAGTCAACATGTGCCGTATTCCCAACAGAATCGCTTTTATTTATGGACATAGAACAAATCACTTCATTTTTTCCTGTCAGAAACGCAATGGTCTGCGCTCCTGTTTGCCCCATCAATCCAGTTTCGAACCAGTGCTGCGTGTAACAGTAAAAGTTTTTTGCGCCACGTCTGCCCTCGCTGTCCACCGGGATAGTAAGTGTTCTCATTCCGCCGTTCCAGTATCCGGATGTTGCTTGTCCACCTTTTAATGCCATGACGTTATATCCGGCAACATTCTTGACTTCGAGCGTTCCCTGTGTGGTGTTTTCCGGATTCTGATAAGAGGTGCCATGATCATCTTGAAACAAGCCGTAACCGTTAAACAGTTCTTCGGACGCTTCGTAGTTCTCTCCGTCCGCCTCTTCCTGTTTTCCGAGCTGGATCACTCCATACTGGCTTACTAGTCCGATAAAGCCGTTTTCGTGTTGGTGTGTGATCTCATAGTCCACGTCTGCCCATTCGGTACCGTTGTTTTGGATGGTGATGGTCTGGTATCCGTTCTGCTGGATGCCATAGAAGTCGAATTCTGCGGTGGAGTATGCTACCCCGTCAGGGATTAGCCATGTGATTGTTCCCTCTCCCAGAAATTCTGTTTCTTCGCTGAATTCTAAAGTACCACTTGGAATCGCATAAAAGCATTTGTTCGGAACATTTCCAAACACTAACTTTTTTGGTTCATCTACTTTTAATGCTTTCTGTAAAGCATCGTACTTCTCTTCCAGATTACCCTCAATCGTAAACGGCATCACAATTTGTTTGTTCTCGTATGACGTGTAAGCAAAATCACTTCCATTCTGTTTTTCTGCCTTCACAAACGATGGATTCCAGTCAGCACCGACAAACGGTGTAAATCCATGTAGTACTTTGATGTACTTTCCTAATTCGATGTCATTGAACTTCACAGAAAGTGTCATGTACGTTCTCCTTTCAGTAATTTCTTAAAATCTGTAATTCTTTGCTGTTCTGTCAGCATTGGAGCTGCTGTTTCTTTAATCAATTCTCTTCCATTCAGTGTTGTGCTTACTTCAATCGGACGTTTTGCCAGATCAGAAAGTCCTGCCACCGCACTCATGATCGCTTGATTCTGTTGCTGAAGATTTCTGATTTCTGCGTTATCCATCTTGTACTGCATAACAGATGTTGCTGGACGATTCGCTACTCTGGATGCATTAAAAGCCATAACCTCTCGCATCCGCGCTGAAACAGCGGACAGATCGATAGATTCCAGTGCTGCGTTTGAAATATTCCGGGAAGATTTTACAACTGACTTTTCTTCATCCTTAATACCCAATGCCAGACCTTTGCTGAAGAATTGACCAAATTTCCTTGTTTTTTTGGATGGGGAATGCTCATCAAGTTCCCTTTTCGCTGCCGCCAGCGCAGAAGAAGCAACTGCGATAGCTGCGGAAATAGCTGCGGAACTTCCAGCGGAAATACCATTTGCAAGACCATAGGAAAAATTCAATCCCTGATCGTATGCCTCGCTTTTCATTCCAACGCCCTTTAAACCAGATACCGCTCCGTCTCCCAGGCTTTTACTGGATGACTCCGCATTTTTCTTTCCGGAATCAATCCCGCTCTTTAAACCATCACCAAGTTTCTTTCCTTCTTGTTTCCCTTTTTCGGAAAGCTTGACATTTGACAATGCCACCGCTGCATTGCCGCCTAATGTAGATGCCGCCGCATTTACCGATCCAGAACCACCAACAATTCCATTTGCCAGCGCGTTTGCAATCTGACTTCCCATTGCCTGCGCTTGTCCTGATACATTTGCAGATGAAAGTCCTGATAAAGCCGCATTTTCCAAACCTGATGCAGCCGCCTGCACAACTGGGGCTTGACCGCTCAAAGAGGATGATAGTCCAAAGCCTACGTTGTTTCCAAATCCTGCCGTAGCTGACAACATATCCATGCCATTCAACCCTTGTGGAATCTGACCGCCTAATGAAGCAGCTGCCATCAATACAGCATTGGAATTCGCATACAACGCATCAATCAGTGACTGTGTTGCTTCACTTCCTTTCCCTGAAGGAATTGTGGTCGTATCTGTACTGCTTGCACCTGTATTGATCTCATTTACAGCACTTTTTGCTGCTTCATTGATCGCAGTTTTTCCACTGTTTACAGAATACGCGGTACTGTCCGCCGCCTCTTTTCCTTTTTGAGCAGGAACTGTAGAAGTATCTGCCTCTGCTGCCCCTTCGCTGACGCCACCTTCGATCGTATCTTTCGCCGCTTGCTTCACTGGTTCTTCGCCTTCTTGCAAGGCGTTCGTTGCAGCTTCTGTAGTTTCTTTCGCTTCTTGGGCTGCTGCTTCTGGAACTCCTGAATTCCCAACTACACTATTCACTTCTCCGAGCGCAGATTGTAGGCTATCCAGAAATACTTGCACTCCCTGTTGCGCTGGATCTGCCAATTGATCAAATCCTTCCAGCCCTTGTAGCGCATTATACCAAACCTGAGACCAAGTTTTTTGAGTCTCTTCGTCCAGGCCTGCGAAACCAGAAATAAAACTTTCCATTCCAGCCTTAGCCTCAGCGTCTAGCTTTCCATCTAAATCTGCTTGTGCGAGTGCGGACAACATTGCTGCACTTGCCTCCGGTCCGACATCCCTAATCCCTTGTGCGATTCCACCAGGCAACTGGTTGAAATTATAAATTGTCTTCGCAGCGGCATCTGCCATCTGTCCATAAATTTCATCAGAAATCTGTATGCTTCCATCCTGAATCAATTTCAGACTATCAACATAATCACTTGCCTGACTGTAAAGTTGGTCTCTGGTTTCTTTATTTGCCGATAGCGCTTCTGATGTGTAAGAGCGATATGATGTAACTAGTGCGTCAATTGCCTCCTGCATTTTCACAACATCACCAGACGCAGACGCTTCAACAAGCGCATTATAATTATCGTATTCTTGCGATAATTCTTCCATTGCTTTCTTGCTATCCCTAACCTCTTTTGTAGCACTTTTATGTGCATCCTTCGCAGCACGCAGGCTCTTTTCAGCATCTTCTAATTGACTTTTATAATAAGGGTACATTCCAGCGGCATCCCCTGTTGCACTTTTCAGATTCTCTTTCGCCTCTGTAACTGCTTTTGTTGCTTCTGCAACATTTTTTTCTGTTTCACTGGCATCCTGTGCAGCCGCTTTATAATTTTTCATTGCCTCTTCTGTTTTTTCATAGGCATTCGCCATATCTTCCTGCATCGAACTTAACAAAGCTTCTGCTTTCTTCTGGACTATAACTTCTTGAATCGCACCAACGACTTCCTGATATTTCTGAACCTGACCATCAAGCAATTCAACTTCGATACCAAGCGCCTGTGACAGTTCCCCTGTGATTACTTTCGCCCTGTCCTCATATCCGGCTTTTACTTTTCCATTTTCATCTGTTATTGATTGCAATTCAGATAATAACGACTGATATCCACTATATTCCCTGTCGATAGAAGCGACCGATCCCTCTCTCGCGTCACGCTGCTCGTTCAGCGCCCCCGTATTTTCCCTACAAGCCTCCAATGTCTTTTTCTGTGCATCTGTTAACCCATATGTTTTTTCTTTTGCGTTATCAGTCGCAAGAGAATAAACGCCAATACCTGCAGCTAACGCAGCAACAGCCGTCACAACGAGTCCTATCGGATTTGCTGCCATGACTGCGTTCCAAGCCATCTGAGCCGCAGTCGCAAGCTTTATCTTTCCAGTGCAGATTCCTATGATCGTTTCCTTTGCGGTAAGAGCGCCAGATGCAGCCAATACCTGCAAGGCATTCGCTTTCTCTGCTGCGGATAACATCTTCACTGTAGCAGTAAGTGATTTCATTGCTTTCCCTGCGCTCGTAACAACTTTGTATCCCTTAAAAGCGGTAAAAGCCGCCGTTGCTGATGCTGCGATCAAGTCCAGATTCTCTCCTGCAAAGTCCAGTGCCTTTGTCAGCGGAGGGAGTGCTTTATCAGCCAGATTTCCAACAGCATCCACTACATTATCCAATGTGTCCGCTGCTGTCTCTGCTGCTTCTTTTAATCCACCATCACTCAATGACTCTGCCACTGCATCAATTGCATCCTCAACCGGCTCTTGCAGTTTGGATGGTAACAGCTCTGCCAAGCCGGATGCCATAGACTCCGCCATCTCTCCAGCCGCACCGAGAATTCTTCCTTTGTTCAAAGCAATTCCAGAGGCAAATGCTTCTATAAAATCAACTGCTGTGTCTACCATTTCTGGGGCATGGGATGCTGCTTCTACTGCAAGATTTGCAAATTCATCACCTGCTGTCTGGATCGCTTCATTCAAACCACCGTTATTAAAAGAATCCGTGATATTGTTGATGCTCTCCGTTGCCGTCTTTGCTGCATTTTTTAGATTGTCTGCAACACTGTTATAAAACGCCAGCCCTAAGGTTTGTGCTGATCCACCAAGCTGCTCCAATGCACCGGATAGATTGTCCTGCATTGTTTCTGCTGCCTCTTGGGCTGCGCCATCACAGTTTTTATAGGCATTTGTCAGTTCTCCTAGAGAACCTTCTCCCTCGTTAATCAATGCAAGCATACCGGACAATGCTTCTTGTCCATACAGGGTGACCAGATAATTATTTTTCTGCTCATCCGTCATTCCCTCTGTTGCCTGTCTGAGCATTCCAACCTGTTCCGTCAGGGATTTCATTTTCCCGTTGGAATCGTAGAAGGAAATTCCAAGTTCATCCATAGCCTCAGACATGTCTTTCGTTGGCTTTGAAAGCCGTGATAACGCTCCTCTTAAAGAAGTACCAGCCTGACTGCCATTCACTCCGGCATTCGCCATGATTCCGATTGCCGCTGCTGTCTCTTCCAAACTAAGACCTGCTGACCTCGCAAGAGGTGCTACGTACTTCATTGCCTCTCCGGTATCTGCTACAGAGGAATTTGTACGATTCGCATTCGCCGCCAGAACATCGGCAACATGCGCTGCATCGGATGCCGCCAGTCCAAATCCTCTCAAAGTTGATGCCGCAATATCCGAACTGCTCGCCAGATCTTCACCGGATGCCGCTGCCAGATTTAAAAGTCCCGGCATTGCATTCATGATCTCGGATGTGGTAAAACCGGCTGCTGCCAGATTCTCCATTCCCTCCGCTGCCTGACTGGCAGAAAATGAGGTATCAGCACCTAACTGCATTGCCTGTTCTTTTAATTGCTCAAATTCTTCTCCTGTTGCTCCGGAGATAGCCTTAACTCTAGACATCTGAGATTCAAAATCAGAACCCACCTTGATTGCCGCTGCTGCAACTCCACCAAGTGCTGCTGCAGTTCCCGTGATCGCTACCGTTGCCGCTTTCATCCCTTTTGCTGTTATACTCCCAAGCTTTGAAAGTCCTTTTTCTATCCCGGAAGAATCCAGATCTGTTTCAATTACAACTTTTCCATCTGCCATTTACTCACCACCTCGTGTTAAAAATTTGTATAAAAAGAGCACCTACCATTTCTGATAGATGCCCTGATTACTGTATTTAGTTATTTGACCGGATTTCCAGTACAGCCTTACATAAAGGCATATACGCGATTTATATGACATTCGTCCATTTCTTTCAGCTTGCTGATAATGAAGTTCTTCTTATATTTAGCCGCTGTGCTTAATATCTCTCTATTCTCTTTCATTACGCCACCTCCATACTGATCTGGGCATTGCAATATCTTATCTGTTCAGCCAAAACATACGGAAGTTCATACGTTTCGATCAATTCAACTGCTATATCGCATTGGTTTCTTTTGATCGCTTTATATGTGCTGACACCAAATTGTCTTTTTAGCTCTCTATATATGTCGTTATATACTTTCGTTCTCAAAGAATTATTTTTATAAGAATTACTTTCCTTTCCGCCAAGGCAATGAACGCCTTTTCTTCTTGCGGCTACCGTAATTCTATCGATTTCAATCCCCAAAATAGGCATATCCATCTTAAAATCCTGTAAATCCTGATTAACAGATTCTACTCTATTTTCTACCTGTTGTATCTTTTTATCATGCATGATAATAGCTTGCAATTCCGGTGACATATTTTGAATTCTAATGGCAATTTCTTTCATACCATCTTCCACTCGTACAAAATACTGCCTAGCAACCTCACCTTTCTCGTTCTTTTGCATCATGGAAAGTTTCTTCGCAAAACTCGCTGAAAGTTTGTAATCTTGTGTTGGACGTCCTCCTAATGGGTTTTCGTCATGTGTGAGGAAAACCCAATAATCAACGTTTTCTTCTGCAAATTGATTTTCTGTAATATTATTTCTTACCCATCGCGAATAATTTTTTAAATCCATTCCAAAAAATTCATACAGCTTCTTAGCTGTAGTCATTCCATTTTCATCAATGCCTAATGCTATTTCAATAGGTGTCTGTGCAACTGTATTCATTAAATCATTCATTATTAAAATTCTCCTTGCAATTCTGGTCGGAATTCTTTATAATGAATATAGAATTCCTGTTGGTTAACGGGTTTCTGGGTTGAGTAAGCACGAACTTTGATTGGTAGGTGTTTACTCTTTTTTTGTTTCTATCAGTTCTTCAACTGGCAAATCTAAAGCTTCTGCTAATTTTCCTGCAATGTCTGGCTTACATGTTTTTCCATTTCTAATATAAGAAATCGTTGCTCTAGATACACCAGATGCATTTGCAAGTCTTGCGCAGTTATACTGCTTCTTTGCCATAGCCAGAATCATTTTATCAGAATCAAGTTTTACTGAGACACTCATCTTTTCATCCCCCTTTCTATTCATAACTGAATATCTATATTTTAATATTCGTTTTTGAATTTGTCAATACAATATTTGCATTTTTGAATATTTTATGCTACCATAAAGAAAAAGGAGGGATATTATGGGCATAAATGAATATGTAAAGATTGGTTCTCTTATTAAGGAATTGCGTCTTTCAAAAGGATATACTGCAAAAGAGTTTTCAAAAAAACTCCACATTCCGTATTCGACATATTCCAATTACGAAAATAATAATCGAGAACCTAATCTTGATGTTCTTAACAAAATCTGCGAAAACTTAGATGTTACAGTAGATCAACTTCTGAGCCTTTCCACATTACCGCTAGAACTTCGTGATAGTATTGTTGATGCACTTCTTGAAGATGATATTCAAACAATCAAAAAGAAAATTAAAAATGAATTTTATGATTTCTTCGATCCATCTGAATTTACTCAAGAAGAATTAAATGATATCAAGCGGTACATCGAATTTATAAAATACAAACGCAATGTAGACAGCAATACCACCGAGTAATCGGTGGTATTTTGCACCAAAAAACCACCTACCGAAGTAAGTGGTTTTATTTTTCTACTTTAGGTTTAATTCTTCTTTTAACTTTTCCAATGTGTTTTCCGCCTCGTATGTTTCCCCCTCAGCGAAATATAAATAGCTCACATCGCTTGGTGATAAACATATATATGTAAGTATGATGCCATCATTAAAAGTTTTACTATCATCCTCCCTTAACACTCTTGCTCTGTCTGCTATTTCTTCCAATTTTTCCTCGCAAGTATTCTGTTTCATTTTTCCTTGAATATAATCATCAAGAACATCGCATGTCTCAATCCCTAAATCATACACATCCTGGCTAACATCTTCCGGTTTTCCACCGCATCCTGTCAGCATCCCCACACAAAGAACTGCTGCCAGCAAGACACTTAGTACTCTCTTCATAACCTTCCTCCTACCCTATACGCTTTACCACATACTCATTATACCGTGAGGATTGTGGAATCGCAAGGATGGAATGGAGCGAGAAATCGCCCGGCTCAATTTTGAGCTCGGCTAATTCTTTCCACACAACTGTGGAAAGCGCATTCTTGCTCCGTCATGTGATGACGAATTTCGTCGGTACAAATATACGGTTCGTCATAAAAGACGATCCGAATCCCAAATAGACAAGTTCTATTTTCTTCGCCCACTTGTGGGCGAAACAGGAGCGTCCAATAATGGACACACCCACTGCAATTACAGGTAGTCTCAGTCTGTGACCACCATTTTAACGGATGCTCAGTTTGAACCCCCGCTCAATTTGAGAGGGGGAGTTACGCTGCAATCTGCATTGTATTATTTTTCTGTATAAACTCCTTGATTTGATCGTATCCCCATCCACAGTCTACAAGTCCACTTACCAGACATTCCATTGACTGAATTGCTTTTAAATCTTCTGCCGAAAGATAGTCTCTCAAATTGTCCTTCTTTCCAATTCCAAGATTCTCACGAAGTTGCTTTGCATTTACTCCGAACAATACTTTATAAATACAGTTGGTGTAAGTAGAGTAAGCATGTCCGTGCATCCGCTCATTCTCTGTGGACTGTTGCAGTGCTTTTGTAAGTGATTGCCTGACAGCAATTCCTTTTTCTCGTTCAACAAGTTTGCCTTGTAGGATTTTTTCCATAGCATTGAATTGCTTGATGTAGGCAAGTTTGAACTTCATAGCTTTCGCCCCCGTGTAACCCATTGCCAAAAGAGTAAAGCCGTCTCTTGTCATAAGATACATGGGATTCATTTTTCCATTGGATGCCTTGTAAGAATCCAAATAAAATAGAGCGGAAAATTCCGCTGTACTTATAGTAGACTCTATATTCCTTATTGTTAGTGATTTCATGAGCTGTCACCAGATTGCTCACATCAGTTGACGCTCAC
>OLQJ01001086.1_pt1 | contig 10107 bp, 11 predicted proteins | sample 1673231 | NCBI WGS metagenome assembly OLQJ01 (sample SAMEA3136769, study PRJEB25190) | human gut metagenome | biome: human gut; feature: human-associated habitat; material: faeces | place: Austria | collected 2013
CAACACAAAAAACTCTTCATTTTCCTGTGAATCTGCAGACGCAAATGTAATCTTTTCCATAAATCTTCTACCCTTCTTTATTCAGGTGTGCGGAGTCCAGGTATCCCTGCAATATAAAAACAGCCGCAATCTGGTCAATATACTTCTTGCGGTCTTCTCTTCTTACCTTATTCTCGATTAAAGTCCGCTCTGCCGAAACAGTAGTCAGACGCTCATCCCACATCACGACCTCAAGGCCGGTCCGTCGTCCGATCATCTCACCAAATTGCATAGATTTTTCCGCCCGATCTCCAATATCATTATTCATATGCTTCGGAAGTCCAAGCACAATCTTCTCAACTTCATACTCTGCCACCAGTTCCTCGATGCGGGCACATGTCTTCCGAAGCTTGTTCTCGTCCTTACGGCATATAGTCTCTACAGCCTGCGCAGTTATCCCCAAAGGATCACTGACAGCCACCCCGACTGTACGCGAGCCGTAGTCCAGCCCCATAATCCTCATATATATTATCCCCACTTATTATGCTCAATATACGTCTTGAACATCTCTTCAACCAGCTCATCCCGTTCCATCTTCATAATCAGACTGCGGGCACCATTGTAACTGGTAATATAAGTCGGATCACCTGACATAATATAACCTACGATCTGGTTCACCGGATTATACCCTTTTTCCACAAGAGCCTTGTACACAATTTCAAGAATATCTTTTGCCTGAATCTGTGGTGCACTCTCTACCTGAAAAAATTGCGTATTGCTTAATTCTTTCATACTACTCACGTCCTTCACATTACTTTGTAATTATTCTCACATCTTCATAATTACATTTCTTCAATCTTATTCTAACCTATCATTTGTCAAAATTCAATGAATTATTTGCTTTGTATCTTCGATTTTAACATTTTTCAGTTGATTTGATAGATTTTCTTCTGTTTTTAAACCAATTTTAACATATTCTTTCGTATGCCCGACCTGGTAAATGCCGTCTTCTGTCTCAACTGCCTCTTCCATCAGCACTTCCTGTGTCGTTCCAAGGAGTTTTTCTTCATAAGCTTTCTGTTTTCTATGTCCAAGCTCGATCATTTTCGCGCTTCGCTCACTTTTTATTTCCTCCGGAACCTGATCCGGCATCACTGCTGCTTTTGTTCCTGCTCTTCTGGAATATTTGAAAATGTGTGTTTCATAGAAATTCACGCGGTCTACAAAATCCATGGACTCGGCAAACTCTTCCTGCGTCTCCCCCGGAAATCCTACGATTACATCTGTTGTCAGTGCCGGATTGTGGAAATATTTCCGTAAAAGGTCACATTTTTCCATATATTCTTCTGCACTGTAACGACGATTCATACGCTTCAGGGTCGCATTGCAGCCACTCTGTAATGACAGATGAAAATGCGGACACATCTTCGGAAGTGCAGCAATACTGGAAGCAAATTCTTCTGTAATGATCCTCGGCTCCAGAGATCCAAGCCGGATTCTTTTAATGCCGTCAATTTCATGTACTTTCTGGATCAGTTCCAGAAGGCTCTCCCCGGTATCAATTCCATAAGAACTCAGATGGATTCCTGTCAGCACAACTTCTTTATATCCGGAAGCAGCCAGTGTCCGCACCTCTTCTAATACATGTTCCAGGTTACGGCTTCTGACACGTCCTCTCGCATACGGAATGATGCAGTAAGAACAGAACTGATTGCACCCATCCTGGACCTTGATATACGCACGGGTATGCTCTGCTGTATGGGTGACCTGCATCTCCTCATATTCTTTCTCATGGTTGATATCAAGCAGCTCTTTTTTTACTTTATGCTGAGCATTGTAATACTCGTCCAGAATCGCGATCAGGTCTTTCTTTTTATTATTTCCAACTACGATGTCCACACAAGGGTCGATATCTTCTCCTCTTGCCTGCACATAACAGCCTGTCGCCACAACTACCGCATCCGGGTTCATTTTCCGTGCTTTATGAAGCATCTGCCGGGATTTGCGGTCTGCAACATTGGTGACTGTACATGTATTGATAATATAGACATCTGCCCCTTCTTTAAATGGCACGATCTCATATCCATTCTGCTCCAGAAGCTCCTGCATAGCCTCTGTCTCATATGCATTTACTTTGCAGCCCAGATTATGGAGCGCAGCTTTCTTTTTCATTTTACACATTCCTTTCAAAATATTTGGTAATTTGTTTCTTGACTTTTATCTGTCATACTTTTAAGATAGAGATGATAGAAGTATGATAAATAAGGAGGTAACGTACAATGAAAACTGTACAGGTTTATTTAAATTCAATCCAAAAGGTGAACTCTTTTTCTCACGAGCTTGAACAATTCGACAACGACTTTGATCTTGTTTCCGGAAGATATATCGTAGACGCTAAGTCTGTTATGGGAATCTTCAGTCTGGATCTGAATGAGCCAACAACTCTGAATATCCACGCAACAGATTCTGAGATGGGTCCTATTCTTGAAGCAATCAAGCCTTATATTGTAAGCGAAGATCCTAAGTAGGATTCAGGCCAAAAAGTATATATCAAAAGCAAAGTAGCAAAGTAGCAAAGATAACAGGGCAGTTCTTCCTTTCGAAGGGCTGCCCCTTTTTATTTCACTTTTTCTATTTCACTTCAATGATCTCTGCTGTATCTAACGCTGTCTGCATAAGTTCATCGATCTTCTCTGCCAGATTCTCCTCAGAACGGCGGATAACCTCGATATTCGGCTTTGTGACCGGATGCTTTGCCACGAAAATGGTACAGCAATCCTCAAATGGAAGAATGGAGGTCTCGTAAGTATCGATCTTCTCTGCCACATCTACAATGTCCTGCTTATCAAATCCAATCAGCGGACGATATACCGGCATCGTACATACATCATTCGTTGCAGCCAGGCTCTGCATAGTCTGACTTGCCACCTGTCCGATACTCTCTCCCGTCACCAGTCCAAGGCAGCCATCACGTCTTGCGAATTCTTCCGCAATACGCATCATATAGCGGCGCATAATAATAGTCAGCTCGTCATGCGGGCATTTGTCATAAATATACAACTGAATATCTGTAAAGTTCACAACATGTAATTTGATTGGTCCGGAATATCTTGCCACAATCTTCGCAAGATCAACAACTTTTTGCTTTGCACGCTCACTTGTGTACGGCGGTGCATGGAAATAAGTTGCCTCAAGACCAACTCCTCGTTTGGATACCATATAGCCTGCGACCGGGCTGTCAATCCCACCGGATAACAGAAGCATAGCGTTTCCATTGGTTCCTACCGGCATTCCGCCTGCTCCTGGAATAATCTCAGAATAAACATAGATTTCATTTCTCACTTCTACATTTACCAGTACATCCGGGTGATGTACGTCTACCTTGATCTCCGGGAACGCATAGAGAATCGCCTCTCCAAGGTCACGGCTTATTTCCATAGAGTTCTTCGGATATGACTTTCTGGCACGGCGTGACTCTACCTTAAATGTAAAGTTGCGGTCCGGATACATCTCTGCCATATAAGCTACCACGTCTTTTTTCAATTCCTCGAAACCTTTATCCTCCATACGGACAACCGGGCAGATTCCGACCAGTCCGAACACTCTTTTCAAATGTTCCACCGTATCCTCGTAATCATAATCACCCTCACAGTCCACATAGATTCTTGCCTGGGATTTGTGGACATCAAAGTTCCCGTCTACATCTTTTAACGCATAACGCACCTGTCTTACAAGAGCATCTTCAAAAAGATAACGGTTCTTTCCTTTGATACCAATCTCCCCGTATTTCAATAAAAATGTATGAAATCTCATCGATCTTCTCCTCATTTATCTCTAATGTCTGGTATATTTTCTAAGCATCGGTACTATATTATACAGAGTATCTAATGTATAGTCAATCTCTTCCATCGTATTAAACTCAGAAAGACTGAATCTAAGCGTTGCATCCAAAAACTGCTGACCGGCTCCGATTCCTTTTAACACGCCACTGATCTGCGGATGGTTGGAAGCACATGCAGAACCACTGGATACATAGATGCCTTTATCTTCCAGCGCATGCAGAAGAACCTCGCTTCGGATTCCCGCAAATCCAACACTGATAATGTGTGGCGCACTGGTCTCATCATAAAGACCATGGATGGTCGTATCCGAGATCTGCTTCACGCCTTCAATAAAATGCTCCTTCATCGCACGCATCGCTGCAACTTTTTCATCCAGATTTTCATAAATCATCTTCGCAGCAAGACCAATCCCTGCAATTCCAGGTACATTTTCCGTACCGGAACGGACATTTTTCTGTTGTTCACCGCCAAATACGATTGGTTTTATCTTCACATGTTCATCAATATAAAGCACTCCGATTCCTTTTGGTCCATGAATCTTATGTCCACTGATGGAACACATATCCACCTTCAGGCGCTTCGGGTAAATGTGATACTTTCCAAATCCCTGCACGGCATCCACATGGAACAAAATGTTCTTATTATACGCTTTTACCATGCTGGCAGCCTCCTGGATCGGCTGTACGGATCCCACCTCATTATTCACATACATCACAGATACAAGGATCGTGTCTTCACAGAGTGCATCCTTCAGTGCATTCAGACTGATTCTTCCAAAGCGGTCCACCGGAAGAAATGTAACACGAAATCCTTCCTCTTCCAGATAACGCATCGTATTAATGATCGCCGGATGCTCAATTCCGGATGCGATCAGATGATTCCCTGCTCTTCGGTTCGCTTTTGCTGCCCCGATCAATGCCAGATTATCACTTTCCGTACCTCCGGAGGTAAAAAAGATTTCTTTCTCCTGCACCTTTAAAAGTTTTGCAAATGTCTCTTTCGCTTCTTTTATATATTTTTCAGCCTCCACGCCCTTACGGTGCATGGAAGATGGATTTCCATAATCTTCACACAATACCTTACGGACCAGATCTCCCACTTCCGGGTATGCTCTCGTCGTAGCAGAATTGTCCAGATATACTTCCTTCATTCTATCTCACTTCCTGTTTTCTTTTTTCCAATAACAGTTGATCACTGTCTCTTCTTATCATCAATATATGTCCCTGCAATTTAATATGTAACTTGCTCCAGTTGAAACATCAGCACAGACAATAGCGCAAGTCCCGCTGTCTCTGTCCGTAAAATACGCTTTCCGAGAGTTATGACCTGACCGCCCGTCTCACATGCAAGCACAATCTCATCCGGATCAAATCCGCCTTCCGGTCCGATAAATATTCCAACAGACTGTCCCGGCTTTATAGACTGTATCAGTTTCTTTGTGTGGTCCATACCTTCTGCACACTCATAAGGCACCAATACAACATCCAAATCTTTTGCCATCTCAAGGGCTTCCTTATAAGTCTTCACAGACATCACTTCCGGCACGATTCCCCGCCCGGACTGTTTGGCTGCGCTGGCTGCAATTGTATTCCAACGCTCCACTTTCTTCGCCCCTTTTTTTGCATCCAGCTTCATCACACACCGCTTCATGGACACCGGTACAACCGCATAGATTCCAAGCTCCACACATTTCTGCACGATCAATTCCATCTTCTCCTGCTTCGGGAGACCCTGAAACAGATAGATCTTTGATGGGAGTTCCGCATCTGAAGCTTTCGTCTCTACGATTTTCAACTGCACCTGCTCCTCTTCAAGATCCAGAACCTGGCAGAGATATTCTTTTCCCTGACCGTCACTGACCGTCACTTCCTCACCAATCCGCATACGGAGCACATTTTTCATATGATTCACATCAGTGCCTTCGATCCGGATTGTTTCTTCCGATACCTGAGAGGCATCTACAAAAAAATGTTGCATTTTCTCTTTACTCCTCTAGGCATTCTTTCTTGCTACAACAGATACCCACTCGCCCTGGTGATTCACTTCCAGAACTTCCAGCCCGGCAGCCTTCACAGCTTCTACTACAACATTTTCTTTATCTTCGATAATTCCACTTGTAATATATACAGCACCCGGCTTCATCTGATGAATGATGACCGGCGTCAGCGGGACAAGGACATCTGCCAGAATATTTGCTGCTACAATATCATATTTTTCATATCCAACCGCATCCTGAACAGCCTTATCGTCAATGATGTTTCCGATCATGACCTCATACTGATCCTTGCGGATTCCATTCACTTCCATATTCTCGTGAGTCGCATCAATGGCGCATGGATCAAGATCTGTTCCAAGAGAATGCTTTGCCCCGAACTTAAGCGCCAGCATTCCAAGAATCCCACTTCCACAACCAACATCTAAAATCTCCGTCTCGGATGTCACATATTTTTTCAACGCCCGAATGCAAAGCTGTGTCGTCTCATGCATACCTGTTCCGAATGCTGTCCCCGGATCAATGTGAATGACCATCTTGTCGCTGTCCTCCGGCTTTACTTTTTCCCAGGATGGGATTACAAGAATATCGTCTATATAGAATTGATGGAAGTACTGCTTCCAGTTGTTGACCCAGTCTACATCTTCCGTCTCAGATTCCTCAATGGTACACTCCCCAACATCAAGAAATGCACGCATATCTTCCAGTTCTTTTCTCACGTTCATAAGAACCGGCGCCACATCTTCTTCCTCATCCAGATAAAATGTTAAATATGCTGTTCCGTCATCATCTGGGATATCCGGCAGAATATCCACGAACATCTGCTCCTTATCCTGTTCTGTAAGCGGAATCTTATCCTCAATCTGCACACCTTCAATTCCAAGATCTGCCAGCATACTGCTCACAATATCCTCCGCCTGTGTCGTTGTTTTTAAACGAAACTGCTTCCATTTCATAATACTTTCTCCTTCTTTACGTTCATTATCTTCCTTTGATGATACCCGGTTTCTAACCTCGTTATCATTTATTTCATTTCTTCTCTTACAGCCTGTAACGCCGCATCCACTACATGATGCATATCCATATAACGGTAAAGTCCCAGACGCCCTCCAAAGATTACGTTCTCTTCCTTCTCTGCCAGCTCTTTGTATTTTGCATAAAGTGCTGTATTCTTCTCATCATTGACCGGATAATAAGGTTCGTCCCCTTTCTTCCATGTCACCGGATACTCTCTGGAAATAACGGTCTTCTCCTGGGTTCCAAATTCAAAATGCTTATGCTCAATGATTCTTGTATATGGAACTTCATACTCTGTATAATTGACCACCGCATTTCCCTGATAATTGTCTGTATCCAGAATCTCTGTCTCAAAACGGACCGTACGATATTCTAATTCACCAAAACAATAGTCAAAATATGCATCTACAGGTCCAGTATACACTACTTTTTTACCGAGTGGGCGAAGATTTTCTTTTTCTTTCAGATAATCCACATTCAAACGGACCTCCGCGCCTTCCAGCATCTTCTCAATGATCTGCGTGTAGCCTCCCACCGGAATCCCTTGATAAAGGTCATTAAAATAATTGTTATCATAAGTCAGGCGGACCGGCAGTCTCTTAATGATCTCCGGCGGCAGCTCTGTCGCACGCCTTCCCCACTGCTTCTCAGTGTACCCCTTGACCAGGATCTCGTAAATATCTTTTCCAACCAGGCTGATTGCCTGCTCTTCCAGGTTCTTCGGCTCCTTTACGCCATATTCCTTCACCTGTTCCTCAATCTTAGCCTTCGCCTCTGCCGGTGTGATCACACCCCAAATCTTATGAACTGTATTCATATTGAACGGCATATTGTACATCTGGCCTTTATAATATGCCACCGGGCAGTTCGTATAACGGTTAAATGTTGCAAACTGGCCAATGTAATCCCACACCTCTTTATTACTTGTGTGGAAAATATGTGCTCCATACTGATGCACCTGGATTCCTTCCATCTCTTTTGTATAAATGTTTCCACCGATATGCGAACGCCTCTCTACAACGAGACAGCTCTTTCCTGCCTTCATAGCCTCATGGGCAAAGATTGCTCCATAAAGCCCAGACCCTACAATAATATAATCGTACATAATCCCTCCCGCTGCCTTTTAAGCTCCATTTATGCCTTTCAAACTCCATTTATGCCTTTTAAGTTCCATTTATTAAGAGAGGAATGCATCTTACATTATGCATTCCTCCCTGGTTACTCATTTCACTCTTATTAATCCAGATCAATATAATCTACCTGGAATGTGTCATCCTTCTCAGAATGGCTGCGTCTCTCCTTCGGACGCTCACTGAGCAGATCATCTAAATCATCTACCATATCATCCTCTTCTTCCTCATCCATCACAAATGATTCGAAGTTCTCATCTTCATATAAAGACATATCCGTAATGGTATTAAAATCATCGAATTTCACTGTACGAAGCGGTGCTTCTCTGACTTCATCAAATTCCTCTTCTTCAAAGTCATCATCTGCATAATCATCTTCGTCATCATAACGCTTGCTATCATAACGATCGTCATCATCATCATCGTCAAATTCGTCAAATTCGTCATCATCGTAGTCATCGAAATCATCTTCGTCTACGACTTTTTTGTTTTTGCCTTTTTTCGGAGCCGGCTGAGCTTTCTTTTTATTTATCTTCTTCGGAGCCGGTTCCGGTTCTTCCTCTTCTAAGTCGATTCCATACTCATCATACAGGTCATCCAACTCAATATCACGGTTACGAAGCTTCACACGAACCACAATCAAACGGATAATGAGAAGAAGTAAAATAACAATAAAGATAATCGCAAATACTTTAAAATGTCCGTCAATCACATTCTGCATCTTGTCAAAGAAGCCATTTGCCTTTTTCTTAGCATTGCTTGCTCCGGTATCCTGCTTTACATCACATCTCTGATACGTATTCTCCTGAGAATCATACTCGTAGAAATTCTTCGTACCATTGTTGTTTACAGCATACATCAGATAGAATCCATCTTTGTCTTTATCCTGCCATACAGGGAATTCCTGTCCGTTCAGCGTCAGTGTTGTCTGCGCATAATTAGATGGCAGCTTCACACTTGTATCACTTAACAGAACAATCGTTGTTGTATCGGAAATATCAATCTCTTCATATGGTGCAAATGTTGCATTTGAATCATCATATAAGAAGAAATTGGAATTACCATCCGCTGATGTCAGATAAGCAAGGTAAACACCATTTGTCTCATTATAAGCCATTGGACGGTCAGCGCCCTCATAATTCATTGTTGTCTTTGTAAATCCTGCTGGAACAGAAGCTTCTACAAAATCACTCAGCGTATAAGATGTACCGTTCACCTTAACTGTAACATCGCCACTAGCTGCTGTGTCAGCACCTTCTGCTGCCTGAGTATCGTCCACGATCTTAGAAGGATCTCCGGCAGCGATTGTCACTGTAGATTTTCCTTCTGTCAACTTAACCTCTGAACCAGAACTGGATTTCACATCCTGAGATGCTACCGTAATCTCTGTAGAACCTTCTTTCAGTGCCTGGAATGTCATGGTAAATGACACTTCTGAAGAGCCGCCATTTCCTGAGTATGTCAGGGTTCCATCACCACCGGTCACTCCATCACCGGAATTAAACTTCAATGCACTGGCATCATAAGAAAGTGTTACTGATGAACTTCCAAGAGATCCACTGCTGGATTTTAAAACACATTTTACGTCTACCATATCTCCCACAGCCGTACTCGGATCTGCAAAAGAAATTCTACCGCCAGCTGCATGGGATGTCAGTGTCACGCTGGTAGCCAGCACACATACACAGGCAACTGCAGCCAGTACTTTCTTTAAAAACTTCATGTACTTTACCTCTTTTTTCTATAGTTTCTGTATTTTAAGAATGGTTATACATTATTCTGCACTTTCACCACCGGAAGATTCTCCGCCGCCGGAGCTGCTTCCTCCAGATTCACTTCCACCACCGGAACCGCTGTTGCCTGAACTACCGCTGCCGGAGCCGCTGTCTGATTTACTGCCACCGGAGCTTCTACTGCCAGAGGAATTGCCGCTACCGGAGCCTCTACTTGAAGTTCCTGAAGATTTATTGGAACTACTTCCTGATGAGCCCTTAGAAGAACTGTTGGAGCTGTCATCGTAATAACTGTCATTATCTTTTGTTGTACCTTTACCAACATCAGTTGCTTTCTTTTTAACACCTGCATCAATACTCAGCACAACATCTGATGGAGTGTAGCCATCATCTCCAAAGAAAAATTGATGAAG
>OLQJ01001090.1_pt1 | contig 10090 bp, 9 predicted proteins | sample 1673231 | NCBI WGS metagenome assembly OLQJ01 (sample SAMEA3136769, study PRJEB25190) | human gut metagenome | biome: human gut; feature: human-associated habitat; material: faeces | place: Austria | collected 2013
TCCCCACTCACTGCTTATTGCTTTTCGCAACCCCGCAGGGGACTTACTTGATTTGGTTAAGCCATGCCTATTGACATACAGCCCATTTTTTGTTAAGGTGAAAGCACTAAAACAACGTGTGGATTTTTCAGTTCCGACTTTTTTCGCCACACAACCCGCCCCATTCAGAAGGGACAGGTTGTGTGGCTTTTATTGTGTAAAAAAAGCACGCTCTGTTTCCCACACCTGATATCCATACGATTCTGATATAAAGGAGGATTATTCATGAATGATACTTTTATGAAGGAAAAGCCTGTAGGCCCGCTACTGGCATCCATGGCACTGCCTATGGTCTTTTCCATGCTTGTAAACTCGCTGTACAACATTGTGGACAGTTTCTTTGTAGCGCAGATCAGCGAACAGGCCATGACCGCTCTTTCTCTTGTCTATCCGGTTCAGAACATGATCAATGCCGTTGCCATCGGTTTTGGAATCGGTATCAACGCCAGAGTTTCCTATCATCTTGGCGCCGGCGACAAGAAAATGGCAGACACCGCAGCAACCCACGGCTTTCTCCTGTCTGTGATCCACGGTATCCTGATGACCGTGATCAGTATTGCTGTTATGCCTGCATTCCTTCGAATGTACACGCAGGATGAAACCGTGATCCGGATGGGCCTGGAGTATTCCACCATCGTTTTTCTGTTTTCCACAGTGATCGCCATCAGCCTGTTCTTCGAAAAACTTTTCCAGGCTGTAGGACGGATGAAAGTGTCTATGCTCGCCCTGCTGGTGGGATGTATCAGTAACATTATCCTGGACCCGTTCCTGATCTGGGGAATCGGCTTTTTCCCGAAACTGGGGATCCGTGGTGCGGCTCTGGCTACTGGCATCGGCCAGGTGCTCACCATTGCGGTCTATATGGTCTTTTATATCCTGAAGCCTATTCCTGTACGTGTAACGCCCAAAGCCCTGAAAACAAGCAAAGAAACGGATCTGAGCCTGTATGCCATCGGTGTTCCCGCGATCCTAAACCTTGCACTGCCATCGTTTCTGATCTCTTTTCTGAACTCCGTGCTGGCCGCTTACTCGGACAGCTATGTGGTGATCCTTGGCATTTATTACAAACTGCAGACCTTCCTGTATCTCCCGGCCAACGGAATCATCCAGGGAATGCGCCCGCTGATCGGTTATAACTTCGGTGCCCGTGAGATGAAGCGTGTGAAAAAAATCTTCCGGCTCACCCTGGAATCCAGCTGTGTGATCATGCTCTTTGGAACCGTTATCTGCCTCCTGGCATCCGGACAGCTTATGGGACTTTTCACAACTACCCCGGAAACCATTGCCGCTGGCTCCAGAGCACTGAAGATCATCAGCGCCGGCTTTCTTGTTTCTGCTGTATCCGTTACCACTTCCGGTGCCATGGAAGGCCTTGGAAAAGGCACGCAGTCCCTTGTAATTTCCCTTTTCCGCTATGTGGTCGTTATCATGCCCACCGCATATCTTCTGTCCCATTTTATGGGTCCTGATGGCGTGTGGAACGCATTCTGGATCACAGAGGTGTTTACAGCCATCGTTTCTGTCATGATTTATCACAAAACGTTGAAAAAAGCCTGAGAATGCAAATGTCCGGCCCACCGGCCTGTTTGCAGCCACCTGCAGGTTTACGTCCCGAAAGCACAAAAAGCTTCGATCCACTCTCTGAGCACATCGCTCATCGATGAGAGTTAGATCGAAGCTTTCTTTATTAACCAAATCAGGAAAATCCCATGAGTGATCCCTGATATCCTCTTGACTCAAACGGATATCCGTGATCTGCGTTCATTTAATTCGCGGAAATTTCCTCTGTATTTCTTACAGCAGTCCCTTCTCACGGATCAGCTTTAAAGCGCCTTCATCGGCCACTACCGTCACATCCGGGTGAAGCTGCAGGATAGATGCCGGCACGTTGGGCGTGATCGGTCCGTAGAGAGATTTGTAAAGGGCATCTGCCTTTGCCTCTCCGGTAGCGACCAGAAGGATTTTCTTTGCAGTCATGATGTTTTTGATACCCATGGTATATGCCTGCTTCGGCACATCATCCATAGTCTCAAAGAATCTTGCATTTGCCTTGATGGTGCTCTCCGTAAGGTCTACGCAGTGAGTCTCCTTCTCAAATGCTGCACCCGGCTCGTTGAAGCCGATGTGACCGTTTCCGCCGATTCCAAGCAGCTGCATATCAATACCACCCACACTGCGGATGATCTCATTGTAATCCGCACAGGCTTTCTCACTGTCCTCTTCCAGTCCGTTTGGCACATAGGTTCTTGCCTTATCGATATTTACATGGTCAAACAGATTTGTGTTCATAAAATAACGATAGCTCTGATCGTTATCTCCGGAAAGTCCTTTGTATTCATCAAGATTTACGGATGTGATCTGCGAAAAGTCCAGATCTCCTTTTTTGTACCACTCGATCAGCTGCTTGTACATTCCCACCGGTGTGGAGCCTGTAGCAAGTCCGAGAACAGCATTTGGCTTCATGATGATCTGTGCAGACATGATGTTTGCCGCTTTTCTGCTTACGTCATAGTAATCTTTTCCTGTATAAATAACCATAATCTTTCCCCTTCTCCTTATGGTAAAAAAGAACAACCGGATAACTGAGATTCGCATATCTCCTGCTTTTCCTGTTGTTCTTTTTTATTATTGATTCGTTTTTTTACTCAGCCATCTCTACTTCGAGAACATAGTCTACCGGGTCCGGAAGTACCGGGTCAGGTCCCAGATCAACGAATGCGATATCCGGGTAATCGCTGTGCATCCATGCGTTGGAGATCGGCACCTCATGTCCGTCATCCAGCGCACGCACCTTCACGATCTTATCCTTATCGAATCCCAGAAGCGGAAGTGGTCCCAGTGTATTCTCATAAATATGCACATAGTATTTGTTTCCGTTTCTGGTGATACGTCCGTAATCCGGCTTCGGAATGTTTTCAGCCGGTACACAGCCGTAGATACTGTCATGATTCTTGTCCATCCAGCGTCCGATCTCAGCCAGGATCGCAGAAGATTCTTTCGGGAATTTACCCTTGGCATCCGGTCCTACGTTCAGGATCATATTTCCACCCTTGGAAACACATTCTACCAGTTTCTTGATCAGCATGGAAGCTGGTTTATAATAATGGTCGTTTGCACAGTATCCCCAGTTGTTGTTCATGGTGAAGCATGCTTCCCAAACCATTGGCTTGCCTTCTTTATCACAGATTCCTTCTGGCGGGATGATCTGCTCAGGGCTTACGAAATCGCCATGATACGGTGTCGGATCACACTCATACAGGGATCCTCTTCCCTCTCCGCTGGCTTCCAGACGGTTATCGATGATAACCTGCGGCTGTAAGCTGCGCACCATGTTGATCAGCTTGGTTGCGCCCCATTTTTCCCCTCTCATATCGTCGTAGGAGAAATCAAACCAGATGATATCGATCTGTCCGTAGTTTGTACAGATCTCTTCTACCTGATTATACAGATATTCTGTATAACGTGAGAAATCACGGTTCTCATTTCCGCACTCTTTGTGGTTTCTCATCGGATGGATACGATCTCCGTAATGCGGATAATCCGGATGATGCCAGTCAAGCAGTGTGAAATAGATTCCAACCTTAAGGCCTTCCTCACGAAGTGCCTCTACATACTCCTTGATCAGGTCTCTTCCTGCCGGTGTATTTGTTACCTTGTAATCTGTGTATTTACTGTCAAATAAGCAGAAGCCGTCGTGATGCTTCGCTGTCAGGACTACATATTTCATACCTGCAGCCTTGGCCTCTTTTGCCCACTGCTTCGGATTGTAGTCTCTTGCATCAAATTCTTTCATAAACGGAAGATATTCTTCCTCAGGTATTTCCTCTACGCTTCGTACCCACTCGCCTCTTGCAGGGATAGAATATAATCCCCAGTGGATAAACATTCCAAAACGAGCATCCTGGTACCACTCCATACGTTTTTCATATTCTTTTCTGTCAAACTGATACATGATTTTTTCCTCCTGTTTAGATTAAAAGCATCAGCCTTTGATAGCTCCGGAAAGCATACCTTTTTCAATCTGTTTATGGAACACGATGTAAATGATAAGCATCGGAATTACGGACATTACTACATATGCAAACTGACTTCCGATCTCCTGTGTATGTGCGGAAGAGAAGTTCAGCATCGCACGTGAAACTGTGAAATATTTGGTATCTGTCATCAGGATCATGGAGAATACAAGTTCACTGTATCCATACATGAATACGAAGATCGCCTCTGTTGCGATGATCGGCTTGCAGACAGGGAAAAGGATCTTCCACAGCAGCTGCCAGTTGTTACATCCATCAATGATCGCCGCCTCATCCAGGTTCCTGGAGATTCCATCCATGAATCCTGTATAAAGGAATATCGCCTGGGACATACCAAACGCAACATAGATCAGGATCAGGAAGAACAGGTTGTTCTTTGCATTTAATACTGTTGCAATGTTGTTGATCGGGATCAGTGTACAGTGGACCGGAACCATTACTCCAATCATGAAGAATACATATACCCATTTCAAGAATTTGTAATCTTTTCTTGATAAGATGTATGCTGCCATCATTCCGACTACAGTATTAAATACAGTTGTCAGAGTTGCTACAACCAGGGAGTTCTTGATGGTATTCAATGCATCCGCTGTTTTGTTTGCGCTGATATAGTTCTGGAACATAATCTTCTTAGGGAAGCTTAACAGGTTCAGGTAAATCTCTGAGTTTGTTTTGAAGGAGGCCATTACGGTCACTACTACCGGAAACAGTGTAACAACTGTCCACAGGATCGCGATAACATACAGCGCTATCTTTCCTCCATGCATTTTCTGTTTATTAGCTGTTTTTTCCATATCGTCTCTTCTCCTTCCGCCTACATTGCAAGATCTTTATCTTCACGGAACAAATGATTGGTTATAAGACTCAGTGCAACACCCAGCACTAACAGAATAACACCGTATGCACTGCTTCGTCCGAACAGCTTATAGGAGAATCCCTGTGTATAAAGCATGATTGAAGGCGTGGAGCTGATATCGTTCGGGCCTCCTCTTGTCATCGCCCAGATAATATCGAATACTTTCAGACATCCTGTGATACACAAAATAGAGAATACCTTGAAGGAGTTTTTCATCAGAGGCAGGGTAATGTAACGAACTCTCTGCCATCCGGTAGCTCCATCCAGTGCTGCTGCCTCATTTAACTCATCCGGGATCGCTACCAGACCAGCTGCAAAGATCAGCATGTTATATCCGGCATACATCCACTCATTTACCAGGATAACGATCCAGACGTTTACAGTCTTTATCGTCAGCACATCAGGGATCGCACCATGAAGGCCGAAAATATTTTCAATGGTATTAAAGATACCAAAGTTCGGATTTAACATAAATGTCCACATCAGGGCTACTGCTGTTGTTCCTAACATATTTGGAAGGAAGTAGCAGGTTCTGAAAAATCCGGTTCCCTTGATCTTTGTAGTTACCAGCATTGCGAGACCAAATGAAAGCGGCATCAGGATAACGAAACCACCGATCATAAAGTACACACTGTTGAGCATTGCATTCCAGAACAGCTTATCTGAAAAAATCTTCTGATAGTTCTCAAGTCCTACCCATTGCTTTGCCGCACCAAACATACCGTTCCATTTACGGAATGATAAGCCTACGGTATCAAAAACAGGGTAGATGACAAAAATAACAGTTATTAAAATTGCCGGAAGAAGGAACGCTAAAGAAAGCGTAAGATCTTTTTTATCCAGCTTCTGTTTTACCTTTGGTACAGATTTACCTGCCATATGTATACCTCCGTAATAAACAAGGGGAAGCAGATGATGCTTCCCCCTGTTTCTCTTATCCACACATCATGCGTTCAGTCAAAATTCTCTTTATTCGTAAGCAGACATTTTGTCAACGATATCGTCTCCAACTTCCTGTGCACTTGCGCCTGTCGCTAATGCCTGAAGAGAATTACGGATTGTATCCATAGCTGCTGTGTTGCTGTCATATGTAGGAATCTCAAGTTTAGACTCTGTATTCTCAGCCATGATCGCATTTACATCGTCAAGCAGATAGTTACCTGTATCGATCGTAACCTTCTCAGCATATGTTGTCGGGCTGGATTTGCACATTTCGTTGATGGAATCTACACTTGTAAGGTATTTGATGAATTTAACAGTTGCTGCGATTTCCTCATCGCTCTTGTTTAATGTAGTGATGTAGTATGTATCAGAACCGCCGCCCATCTCTACAGTCTTGTTTGCTTCGTCGATATAAGGAATTCTTGTAACACCGATCTTCTGAGCATCGAAGAGAGTTGTATCGGAGTCATTCTGGAAGTTACCGCAGTTCCATGTTCCGTCAACTGTGAATGCAGCTTTTCCTGCCTCGAACATATTTCTCTCTGTGTTGAAGTCTGTGCTGAGGATTCCATCTCCCCAGTATCCTGCATCGATCATATCTTTCATCTTCTGATAGATTGCAACCATCTTCTCGCCGTTGTAAGCCTCTTTGTCGCTTGCAAGATCATCTGCGATGCTTGTTCCGTAAGCTTTCAGAGCAAGAGCACTCATCAGATGCTCGAAGTGATAGTTATCTTTGTCAGAGTAGTTGAATGGCTGGATTCCTGCATCTTTTAATTTTGCGCAGGCATCAACAAGATCATCCCAGGACTCCGGAACATCTACGCCAACCTGATCAAGGTAATCTTTGTTGTAGTAGAGACAGAGCTGATAAGCGGACCACGGAATACCATAGGTTCCTTCAATGCCGTCAAACTGTGTTGTCTCCCATGCAAAATCCTGAACTCCCTCTTTCCATTCCGGATACTGTTCAAAGTATGGTGTCAGATCCAGTATATATCCTGCATCTACATACTCTCTTGTACGGCTTCCGCCATACTGAAGGAATGCGTTCGGTACATTACCGGAAGCGAAATCTGTTGTAAGCTTCTCTTCGTAATCAGACTCTGTAGAAATACTCTCATCTGTTACATGGATCTTTCCTTCGTTCTCTTTATTGAACTCTTCAAGTGCTTTGTAATACCATTTAGCCTGTCCGTCTGTATCAGATCCGTTGTTAAATCTGAATGCTACACGAAGCTCAACGTTTTCAAAATCCATATTGTCTACATCGTAGTTTGTGTCACCCTTTGCAAATACGGCGCTTCCTGTTACGCCTACTGTTGACATTGCTGTTACACCGGCGAGACACAGTGTTGCAACTTTTTTCATTCGTTTCTTCATGAATAAATCCTCCCTTAATATGATTTTTTATTATATAGTTTTCCCATTGATGTTCATAAATTGATCAATCGATGATCGCCTCAAAGATCGGCTCTTCTTCCTCAAGCTCCAGGCATACACAGTAGTTCTTTGCCCCCTGAAGCTTCTCCGTAAGCTCTACCTCTATCATCGAGTTTCCTTCGCAGCACTTTAATGCGCGGCACGGAAGCTTTTCTCCTGTGCTTACCACATATGCACCCTTTAACTGATTACCGATGTTCAGCAGTTCAACTCGATATCTCGGTGCAAGGACGTGTACGTAAAGCTTATGTGGTCTCTTTGTAAATTCAATGCTCGGGATCTCATACGGATAGATACCAACATTCTTGGTTCCGTAAATTGCTTCCGCATTCTCAGTCACGTATTTACCAACCTCATTCATAACCTCGACACAAGCTTCCGGAACAGTTCCGTCTGCCATTGGTCCTACGTTCAGCAGGTAATTTCCGCCTCTGCCGACGATCTTGAGAAGAAGGTTCAGGATATCATCCGGATTCTTCCAGTTTGTATCGTATTTATTATAACCCCATGTATCATTTACAGTTGCCGGTACTTCCCAGTCACCGTCGTATGGAAGACGTGGAATAAAGTTATCACCGGTGGTCATGTAATCGCCCTTCTGGTGTCCGATACGTCCGCTGATGATGCAGTCAGGCTTAATACCCTTAACCCAGTCTCTTAATTCCTGAGCTTCGTCTGCGGTCATTCCCATCGGAGTATCAAACCAGATCAGGGAAATATTATCGTAATTCTCAAGAAGCTCTTTTAACTGCGGTTTGCATTTCTCATCGAAGTATGTACGGAATTCCGGCTTCCATTCGTTCTTGTCTTCGTAATCCTTCTTATAGGCATTGTCATCATCCCAGTCCTGAGCCTGTGAATAATAGATACCCATTGTCATGTCATATTTCTTACAAGCATCGGAAAGCTCTCTTAAGATATCTCTTCCTGCAGCCTTCACTACATTAAAATCACTGACCTTGGAATCGTACATTGCGAATCCCTCGTGATGCTTGGAAGTAAGAACGATATATTTAACACCCCACTGCTCTTTCGCTCTTTTCACAAACATGTCCGCGTCAAATTTGTCCGGATGGAACTCATCTTTCAGCTTTCTGTAATCTTCCTTGTCAATGTTGAGATTGTTCTCGATCCACTCTGCGATACGGTCTGTCTTGGTGACCTCGCCGGTCTTCGGATCTTTCCATTCTCCTGCAAGGATGGAATAAAGTCCCCAATGGATGAATAATCCGTATTTGGCATCTTTATACCACTGCTGCTTTGTGTCTGCCATAACCTTCTCCTTGTTTCGTATAGCTGATTTTCTTGTTGCATAAAACGTTTCGTTTTTTGTTAAGACTATCTTACCGCATCCGAAGCAGCTTTTCAAGTAAAATCATAGGGCAAAAATCATTTTTCCTATTTTTTACAATTATTTCGTCTTGTTTTTGTGTACTTTTTTCGTATCAGGTTTTGTTAAACGTTTCATTTTTATCAATTTTCTGTACAATACGCTCGTTTTTTCTGATACTTTATGTGTAAAAAATGCCATGTGTATTGAGGCATTTTCTTTTTCATGATATAATATGAAAATACTCTATTATCTGTAAATGTATCAGAACCGGAGGTTTTACATGAACGTTACGATCAATGATATCGCCCGTGCGACAGGCCTGTCCACCGCAACGATCTCCAAATATATAAACCACAAAAAAATACGGGAAGAAAATCGTATCCTTATAGAAAAGGCAATTCAGGAGCTTGGATATACCCCAAACCGGAATGCCCAGCTTCTCCGTGCCAAAAACACACATACCATCGGTATCCTGATCTCAGATCTTGGTAATTATTTCTGGGGCGAGCTTGTCAACTCCATTATCAAGCATTTCACGGATCATGGCTATACAGTTATTGTCTGTTCTTTCTTTTTTGAACATCAGAAGGAGATCGATACGATACAGGATATTATCTCCCAGCACTTTGACGGAGTTATCATGCTCCCATCCTGCTGGCATGATGACCTGTACCAGCTCTTACAGAATGCCGGCATACCGGTTGTAATGCTCGATCAGATTCCTGCTTCCATGAGACATTTTCCTGTAGACTGTGTTATTTCTGATAATTACAGAGGCGGTGCACTGCTGGCAGAGCACCTTTTGGAAAAAGACCACACAAAGGTCTGGATCATGGAACAGTATCTGGACTCCTACACCATCGAGCAGCGGATCCAGGGCTTTGTGGATGTATATCAGAAAAATGGCATTGACCTTCTGAAACAGCAGGATTCTTTTCCCCCTGTTTCTTTTGGTTCCACTGCAGAAACGATCACCCAGAGCAACCTGCATTTCCAGAAGCTTATTGATTCTTCCGATCCCCCTACTGCTGTTTTTTTTGACTGCTATCTCTCCGCAATGGGCGGTTTAAGCGCTGCCAGCCAGGCACGGATTTCCGTTCCTCAGGATATTTCCTTTGTGTGCTTTGATGATGATCCGCTTTTCAAGACCATGAGCGCGACTATGACCTGCGTCTCACAGGATCTGACAAGCATGGGGAAACATGCTGTGGAATTACTTTTAAAAAGGATCCATGGAGACTATACGGATTTTCCCAAAATAGACATGCTGGATGTTGTATTCCACCCGCGGTGCTCCGTAAAAGACCTGTCCGAACACAACAGTACAGCATCCGGAAAGGATTGATTTATGAGTGCAACCATCAAGGACATTGCCAGAGAAACCGGTCTGGCATTGGCCACCATTTCAAAATATATCAACGGCGGAACTGTACGGCCGCAAAA
>OLQJ01001093.1_pt1 | contig 10071 bp, 7 predicted proteins | sample 1673231 | NCBI WGS metagenome assembly OLQJ01 (sample SAMEA3136769, study PRJEB25190) | human gut metagenome | biome: human gut; feature: human-associated habitat; material: faeces | place: Austria | collected 2013
CGGACGTTTTCCCGTGACCGCCTCGATCCAATCGGCCGTCTCCCGAATCTCCTCCACGCTCTTTTCAATCGGCTGGCGCGCCAGATCCACATGTGCCATACAGTGAACCCCGATGAGATGACCGTCTTTAGCCATCTGTCGCACCAGTTCCTCATTACCCGGAATATTTTCCCCGACCAGAAAAAAAGAGGCTTTCACGCCCCTCTCGCGCAAGCCGTCCAGCAGCTTTTTCGTGTACACCCTGTGCGGTCCATCGTCGAAGGTCAGCGCCAGCTCCCCGCCGGAAAAGCATTCCGGGGAGGAAACCGTCTGGTCCGCCTGCTCCACTTTTGCCAAATCTTCCCACTGCATCCCCACTGCCAGCCTGCACACGATTCCCAAAAAACACAGATCCAGCAGCACTGCCGTGCACAGGCAGAGCAGTTTTTTCCTCATGGAACCCTTATTTTGAATGATCCGATTTACCATTTTAGACGTGTCAGCCCTGAACTGTGACAGGGCATCCCCTTTATATTTGCGTTTCCGCTTCCATGTATTATATGAACGCAAAAAAGGATCCAGACCTCCGCATTTCTGTCAGGTCTGAATCCTCTTTTTCTATTTAATGTGCTCTCGGAATCTTTCCGCCAGCCGCAAAAGCACTCCGAGAGTATATTTTAACCTACCAGCGCCGAAATACCAAAGTAGGACAGCACCACGATACCAAGCACAATCCGATAATATCCGAAAAACTTGAAATCATGCTTGCGGACATATCCCATCAGGAACTTGATCGAGTACACGGACACGCCAAATGCGACCACCATACCAAGAACCAGATAAATGAACTCCGCGAAAGAAAATCCGCCGCCCTGAATGAAAAATTTCACAATCTTTAAAAAACTCGCACCGAACATAACCGGAATTCCAAGGAAGAATGAAAATTCTGCCGCCGCCGGACGTGAACAGCCGATCAGCATCGCGCCCAGAATCGTCGCGCCCGAACGGGAAGTACCCGGAATCATCGCCAGCACCTGGAAACAGCCGATCAGCGCCGCTGTCTGGAACGAAATCTGCGTCACGCGCTCAATCGGAAAATGACGGTGCACGTTTCGATTTTCCAGTACGATAAACAAAACGCCGTAGAGAATCAGCATCGCTGCTACGACATAGCCGTTCATCAGCTTATCCATGAAATGGTCAAGCGGAAGCCCAATCACCGCTGCCGGAATGCAGGCTATAATAATTTTTATCCACAAACGGATTGTACCGCGCTTCTGCGCCATCGATTTGTGCGGTGAAAACGGATTCAATTTATTGAAATACAGCACCATAACCGCCAGAATCGCACCCAGCTGGATGACAACCATAAACACTTCCCGGTACGCCTCGCTGACATCCAGATGGATGATCTCATCCACCAGAATCATATGCCCGGTACTGCTGATCGGAAGCCATTCCGTGAAACCTTCCACGATTCCCAGTACAATTACCTTTAAAATCTCAACAAAACTCATGTCTGCTCCTTCCTACACGTTTTCTATCTGCCAGTCGATCGGGGCAACACCATGTTCTTTTAAAAATTCATTGGTCTTGCTGAATGGCCGGCTGCCGAAAAATCCGCGGTACGCAGACAGCGGGCTCGGATGCGGTGCTTCGAGAATCAGATGCTTTGGATTATTAAGCATCGATTTCTTCGCTTGTGCCGGACGTCCCCACAGAATAAATACCATCGGACGGTCCTGCTCATTTAAGATCTTGATCGCAGCATCCGTAAACTCCTCCCAGCCGATTCCACGGTGGGAATTAGCCTGATGCGCGCGGACGGTCAGAACTGTGTTCAGCAGCATGACTCCCTGCTTCGCCCATTTCGTCAGATAGCCATTGTTCGGGATGTAGCAGCCGAGATCATCGTGCAATTCCTGATAAATATTCACCAGGGACGGCGGGATTTCCACATCCGGCTTTACCGAAAAGCAAAGCCCGTGTGCCTGTCCCGGCTGGTGATATGGATCCTGTCCCAGACGTCTGAAAGATAAAGAGCATCTGTTTTGGGAAGAATTGATGGGAAGCCTGCTTACGGCGCACATCCTCGACCTTTATGATATTCATGCACGCAGTCAGAATACCATGCAGGTATCGGAGCGTATTACGGTCTTACTGCGAAATTTCATAGAACTGTTATATAACGGCGAATATATTCGAAATCGAGATCTCGATTTTTATGCATCCCGGCTTTGCATAACACCTCATTATCTGTCGGAGATATGTAAAAAGGTAAGCGGCAAACCTGCCACTTATTGGATTGACCGTTTTACTCTTCAAGAGATTACCCGCTTGCTTCGACAAAAAGAGTTGTCTTTAACTACGATTGCCGAACGAATGAATTTCTCCTCTGTTTCTTATTTCAGTCGGTATGTGCAAAAGAGGATGAAGACAACACCGTCAGAGTATAGGAAAGATATATCTGTCCGCTAAACAACAAGATATTTGTTCAAGATACAAATAAGAACAGCCGTTTTATACGGCTGTTTTTTACTTAAATTTTTATTCCTCTGTATACGACCAGATCGTGTTATTGCAGTGGTTCTTTTCCACTTTGAGGAACAACTCGAAGTCGGTGATGAATGCCGGAGTAAGCTCTTTCAGCGCAATACCACTGGCCTTGTACCGCTTTTCGACGAACTCCGCGAGGTGTTTGTAAACGACGCAGTATTTCCAATAGCTGCGCAGGCTTTTAAGTTTACCGACCTGCGTCTCGTGGTTCATGCCCAAACCTAAATAGGCATTGCGAACTTTCTCGGCGGTAACATAGTTGTCACCCGGTTTCAGTTGGCTTTTCGATGGCTTCGGTTTGGCTTCGATATCGCAATTCGATTCTCTCTAAATCCCTTGTTTACGACCTTCTTGCTCCAATCCGCTCCCATTCTCGAATTTTCTCTTTATCTTTGTCAGAAAAATAAAGCAGTCCATGAAACGACCCAACGTACTTAATTTAACCTGCCCTGCCATCCCCGTAGTTCGGATCGGTTTTGTCGGATTAGGAAACAGGGGCATTCTTGCACTCGAGAGATATATGCACCTGGAAGGCATTGAGGTGAAAGCGCTTTGTGATTTGCGGAAGGAAAACATAGAGCGTGCAGAGCGGATTTTGCAGGAGTCCGGCCGCCCCAAGGCTGAGAACTATTCGGAAGAGGGGATGTGGCGCAGGATGTGCGAATGTAAAGAGATAGATCTTGTTTATATTTGTACAGACTGGCTGACTCATACCGAGATTGCGGTTTATGCTTTGCAGCAGGGACGCCATGTCGCTTTGGAGGTTCCTGCCGCCATGAGTGTGGCCGATTGCTGGCGTTTGGTGGATACAGCCGAAGAAACCCGCCGTCATTGCATGATGCTGGAGAACTGTTGTTACGATGCGTTTGCCTTGACTACATTGAACATGGTGCAGCAGGGGGTGTTGGGAGAGATCACTCATGCCGAGGGGGCATACATACATGACTTGCGCAAGCATTATTTTGCAGATGAAAAGGCGGGTGGGTATCACAATCACTGGATAAAGCTTTATAGTCAGCAGCATACGGGGAATCCTTATCCTACTCACGGTTTGGGTCCTGTCTGCCAATGGATGAATATTCATCGGGGAGACCGTATGGAATATCTGGTTTCCATGTCCTCGCGTCAGGCCGGTCTTTCTGCTTATGCCGGACAGGCGTTTGGCGCATCCTCCGAAGAAGCGGCACAGAATTATGAGATGGGGGATGTGAATACCACGCTGATTCATACCGCAAAAGGAAGAACTATCTTGTTGCAATATGATGTGACCACTCCTCGCCCGTACAGCCGCCATCAGACGGTGTGCGGCACGAAGGGATTCATGCAGAAATATCCCGTTCCCTGTCTTATGCTGGATAAATACGGAAAAGAGCCTTTGTCCGGCGAGCAGTTTGAGCGGATGATGGAGCAGTATAAACATCCTTTTACAGCTGTTATCGGAGAAGAGGCCCGGCGGAAGAATATGCCGAATGAAATGAATTATATCATGGACTATCGGCTTATTCATTGTTTGAGGAACGGTTTGCCGTTGGATCAGGATGTGTATGATGCCGCCGAATGGTCCTGCATTACGGAACTGAGCGAGCGTTCCGTGCGGCAGGGCAGTGTTCCGGTGGAGATTCCCGATTTCACACGAGGGGACTGGAAAAAGAGATAATGCTGTAGGTTCTTTAGCACAGGGGGATAAACCGAATGGTTCTCACCTGAAGATGAAAAGAACGCTGATATTTTAATCTCCAGATGAAAATATAGGCTTGTTTATTGAACTCCCATTGATGTTATCGTTTCTTGTCTTGTGGTGTTTCCACTATTATTTTTCCTTCTTTCATGGTGAACTGTGCGATTTTCAAATCATTCAGCGCATCCAGTACGGTATTCATCGGGAGTTGGCGGTTGATATGGAAATAGATGCGTTCGTCCAGCAACGGACGTGAACGGAATACGATGCTGATGTTATACCATGAACCTATTTCTTGCATGACTTGCCTCAAGTCGGTATTGTCAAAAGAAAATTTATTCTCCGCCCATCCTTTTCTCTTTTCCGTATCGACTCTTTTCAATTGGAGTTTTCCTTGTTTATCCAAGGATATTTGTTCCCCAGGGTGCATTTCCCGGCTTTGACGGCGCTTGGTATGACTTACATTCACTCGTCCTTGATAGAGGATGACATCCGGCGAGTAACGGGGATAGGCTTTCACATCGAACACCGTTCCCAATACTCGTGTTTGTAGTTGCTCGGTGCAGACTATAAAGGGGCGGGAAGCGTCTTTGGCTACTTCAAAACGGGCTTCTCCGCTTAGTTTGACACTGCGAATGGTATCTGTAAACTCTTTCTGATACTCCAGACGGCTGTTTGCGCTGAGCAATACCTTGCTTCCGTCGCTTAATTGAACGGAGGTAATGGTAGCGGGTGGGGTGTTTACAATTATCCTTTTCCCTTCTTTCCGAAAAGTAATTTCCTCAGGAACTTCCAGTGAAGTGAAGACTTCCACTTCCTGCTGCTCAGGTTGCAGTAAAGGCTGGAATACAAGTGCCAAGGCGATGACAGCGGCGGCTATACCTAGTATCATTATCCGGCGGATAGATTGGTGTCTGATACGGTGACGACGGATGAATGTCTGCCAGGCTTTCCGGGTTTCGTCCGCGGTGGGAGTATCCCCCAATGCTTCACCGAAGAGCTGTTCCAATTGATGGTCATTCCAAGTCCCGTTTTCTTGGGAGCTTTGGTTATGGGTATCCTTTCCGCTGTCCGGATGGATGTGGTCATTTGTTGAAAACTCCTTTTTCATTGTTTCTCCTCCTTTCCCAGCATCGCTTCGCGCAGAGTCCGCAATGCTTTTGATATATGTTTTTTCACGGTGTCGGGGCTGATTCCCAGTTCTTCGGCTACCTGTTGATATGTTTTTTTCTCCCAATAGCAGCTTCGCAAGATGGTGCAAGTCGGTTCGGGCAAACTGTGGGCTATGTTTTCTGCTTGCTGCAACAGTGCCTCGTGTGCACGATAACCTTGATTCATTTCCGCACGGGTGGCTTCGGTGAGGCGGTCGATGTGTTGCTGTTCCACATTCAAATGCTTCAAACGGTTGAGACACCCGTTACGCACGGCGGCATAGAGCCAAGCGCTACGGGTGTTTTCCTTCAGTTGGTCGAACTCCTTCCAGGCTTGTTCCATGGTTTCGCTTACTATGTCCTTGGCTTCTTCCGTATTGTTCATCAGGGTGGTAGCAAAGCGGACGAGGCGTGGGTACATTTCTGCGAACAGTCGTTCGAAGTGCTCTTCTTTATGGTTTCTTCTCCTGAATAAAATCTGCATGTTTCCTTGTCTTCCGTGAACAAAGGTACGGAAATTTCCTTTTCTCCGCTGGGGTTACAGACGATTCTTTTCGCTTTGTCCGGCTCCGGTTCCTTTATATTTGCTCTTGGTTGCATTGAATTTATAGGATACTTGGAGGCCGAAGCGTTGGAAGTCGCGGTAAATCCGATTTTCCATATAAGCGTTTATGCCGTATAAATTGAAATGATAGTAACCGGTATGAAGAATGTCATTGGCGGTAAGTGCTATGTTTAATGTTTCATTTAAAAATGATTTGGATAAGCGTGCACTGATTTGTCCTTCCGTGCGCGTTACAAAAAATCCTTGCCGGGAAGCGGTGGAGAGATATCCTTCTATATTGAAGAACCAGCCTTTGGGAAGGTTGAAGTTGTTGTCCAGACTGATATAGAAACGGGGTTGGTTCCGGCGTTCGGTGATTCCTATTTTATTCGCATTCATATCCAAAAAAGCCATATTCACATTGAGTTGCGGTTCCCAATACCCTAGCTTGGGAGAGGCGTTGAGACTAATGCCGTAATTATGGGTTGTAGGAATGGTCTGTGTGGCAAATAAGAGGACGCCCGGATGTGTATCTTCCTTGTATGGCATAATTATATTGGTATACATATTGAGAATACGGCTGAAATAGGCTGAGAAATAGAGCCAATTCCAAGAGGTACTGGCCGAAAAACGGTGCGTCTTTTGTGTTTTCAGCAAAGGGTTTCCTTGAGAATACTCATATTTGCTGCGATAGCGGATGGAATTGGTCAATAAACTATAGTCGGGATTATTTTTCCTTAACCGGTAAGAGAGGCTGAAACTTTTGCCATTGTGTGACCAACTGGCGGCCAATACAGGAATAATATCATTATAGGTAGGGCTTTGTGCATCTATCTTTATTCCTTTTTCATAATAATCTGTTTGTTGATGTTCATAACGTATTCCCATATTCAGTTTCCAATGGCGGATGGATTTTGAATAGTCAGCAAATGCGGCATATACGGATTGTTTGATGTGGTCGTCGGCATCGGCAGAGAAACCGTTTTGGGTAAAGATATCATGGCGGTTGGTAAAAGTTTCTTCCGTACCGAATGAAAAACGTCCGTTCCATAAAGGGGCACTGACTACCAGCTTGGCGGCATAGAGGGAGCTGCGCATACGACTGTCTGCTTGCACGGTTGCATCGTCATTATTAATGGCGTTCTGGTCGGAATGCGAGCGTTTGAATAGATAATCGGCGTTGAAGTCAATATTCCATTTGCCCAGTTCTCCTGCGTAGTAGGCGTTTGCCGCGTGATCCCAACCTGTATGTGTTTGTTCTGCTGTAGTAAAGTTTATCCGGTCGGTTTCTTCATCGTTACGTCTGGTGACGGTTCTACCGGATGAATTTCTGTCTGCATTCCCTATTCCGGTTTCGGGCATATAGCGCAGACCGAAAGAATGGTGTTCATCCGGTTCATAATTGAATCCCAGCTCACCGGAAAAACGTTGGCTCTTATGGGTTTGCACATCATTTTTGTTGGTTTGCCAAATGGCGGAACCCTTGATGCGGTTCATATTTGTGGTTTTTCCATACGAGTTTTGTTGTGCCAGATAGCCTTTTACAAAGAGATCCAGACCGCCGGTGCGATAATTTAATGCCATATATTCGTTGGCGTTGGCAGAATGTCCTTGTGAATAAGTCGTATTGAAATGGCCGCTCAACCCTTGTCCGCGCCGGCGGATGGTGTGGAGGCGGATGACGGCTGCTACGTCCGAGGCATATTCGGCTCCGGGAGTGGTGATGACTTCCGCGGATAAGATTTCGTTGGCTCGGATACGCTCCAGTTCTGTAATGTCGCGTACCTTCTTATTATTTATATAGATTACAGGAGAACCACATCCCATTACATTGTATTCGCCGTTACGGCCGGTGACGAAAGGAAGATGGGGCAACATTTCTGCGGCAGACCCCATTCGGGCCAGGGAAGTTCCTGCTACGTTGGCTTTTAGTCCGTTGGGACCCACTTCTATCATGGGGCGTCGGGCGCTGATGGTGACTTCCTGCATCAGTTGGGTGTCGGGAAGCAGGTGAAACGTAGGAGTAGGGTGGTAAGGGTGCACTTCTGTCTTATAGCCTATGTAAGAAACCCGTATCAAGTAAGGTCTCCCTTCTTCCGCTATCATCAGGAAACTTCCGTCTTCACGGGTGACACATCCGTTTACAAAGGTGGAATCGCCGGGGGTCAATAAGAGTACATTGGAGTAGGGCAGCGGTTCATTCTTTTCATTGGTTACTTGTCCTCGTATTTCGGTGGTGGGTACATTCTTTCCCTTTTTCTGTATGACGAAGTATTCTTCCCGTTCTTTGCAAATGAAAGGAGTGCCGTTCAGGACAGTGCCGATGGCTTCAAGTTCAGTTTTTTGCCGGATGGAGGCTGTAACCCGGTAACTTTCAGTTTCGTTATAGGAGAAGATAATATTCTTTCCACCTTCCTTTTCGATTAGTTTAAGGGCAGCGGGAAGTGGTTTGTCCTTTAATTCTATAGAGAATTGCCGGGGTGTTTGTGAATGAAGCGGAAGGATGATGCTGAATAATATGGTCATGATCCACGCTGTTTTCAAATAGCCGTCTGGTCTCATTTTACTAGTGTTTAATTGTTCTTTATGAGTAATACAACCGAGGTTTGTAATCGGGTACGGTAAAATAAGGAAAAAGATTCGATGGGTTGTCGGAATGGATTCCCGTGGTTGGTTCATGCAAAGGGAACGGATATAACTTTATGAAGAATTTATGAAGGATTGGAATAAGAATGATTCATTGTAATAGTTTGATATTCAGTGTGTTGGTTGTGTATGAAGGATTTGAAGGGAAAAAAGGTGGAAAATGTATCTTGAAAGGAGATGATTAGGCCAGCTACTTGTGTTACACTTGTTGCATAGGAAATTGTAGATGGCGGTAGCTATGAAGAACAGAGAGAATAGAATAGGGTGGCTGAGAACCAAATCCAGCCACCCTGTTTCTATCGTTTAAATTCTTGTCTTATTCTATTTCAATCTGATGTTTTACCGGAGTCAGGATGAAAGTAAATTCATAATCACCGTAAGGCAACATATATTGAGGCAACGGCAGAGCTCCCCAGCTGTTTACACAACCTAATCCCATCTGAGCCTTGTCGATAATCAGGTTGGTCAGGTCTGCTTTCTGTACTTCGGGCGAGTGACGCTGGTCTTTTTGTTCGCCATCATCCAGTGAACAGATGGTATAATGCAAGGCAGATGCGGAGAATGGAGCATCACCTACCACCTTCAGGCCGTTACCACCGGCATTCAGTTGCTTCCACCAACGGATATCGGTCTTGGTTCCTGTTTCCTGCGGACGGATATAGGAATAGAATTGTTCATTCACACTCTGGCGATAAATACCCAAGTCTGTGCTGTGGTTGCGGTCACTGTAGTTTTCTACCGGACCACGACCATAATATTCTACGGTTTCAAAACACTTAGGCATCTGCATTTGCATACCGAAGCGGAACATCGGAGATACTGTGGCATTCTTGTCGGCTGTCATCTTTTGGGTCACTTTGATGGCTCCTTCGTTGTTGATGACATAAGTCAGATATAATTTGGCGGAAACATTCTTCATGTCATATTCCGCATTCACTACTATCTGGTCATTTTCTGTTTTGGAATTCAAGGAAATCAGTTTCAATCCCGGGTTCTTCCATGCTGCATATTTGTTTTGCAGGCCGGCTCCCATATCATTGTCTGTCGGGGCACGCCAGAAGTTAGGGGTCAGGGCTGCGCCTTCTTTCAGTATTTCCGTTCCGTCCACTGCATATTTGCTTAAGTAACCGTTCTGTTTGTTGAACTCGGCTACGAAGTTATTGCCTTTTACGATCAGATAATGATATTGGTTGTCGATGATTTGCGGAACAACGGTGGCTACATTGGTTGTTTCCACGTTCTTCAAATCCATAGACGGTGCTTTGTAATCATTCAGTGTCAACTGATTCTTGGCGACGGTGAAACCTGCAGGCAGCAAACCTTCGCGGTTTTTCAGTTTGTAGGAAACGTTCAGCAACCATTCCTTGCAGGTACAGGTCTTGCCGATATTCAACGTAATTTTGGCTGTTTCCTGAGGAGCGATTTTTAAATCATCCACGCGTCCGGTGCGGATTATTTTTCCATCTTTCAGTACTTGCCATTCGTGGGACAGTATCCCTGACAGCCTACAAAACGCA
>OLQJ01001095.1_pt1 | contig 10061 bp, 8 predicted proteins | sample 1673231 | NCBI WGS metagenome assembly OLQJ01 (sample SAMEA3136769, study PRJEB25190) | human gut metagenome | biome: human gut; feature: human-associated habitat; material: faeces | place: Austria | collected 2013
GCGTTATTCCGTGGTCGCAGGCGAATATCGCAACGATTCGCTGCGCACCAAACCGATTTATGGGGAGTTGCTGGAGCGGTACGTGCGCGCGCAAGGCATGCAGATGGCGATCGCAAGCCATGTGGGCAGCGGCATTATGGAACTGCCATTGGAAATGGGAGCGATTGCGGACGGCAAGCGGGTGCGTGACGTGCGTTGGCCGTCTGGGTGCCTGATCATCGGCCTGCGTCGCGGCGAAAGCGAGATCGTGCCGCGCGGCGATACACGGCTGCGTGCCGGCGACTATCTGGTGGTGCTGTTCAGTGGCGAGGAGGAGCGCGAGGTGCGACCTGCGATGCGGCGGCTGTGTGATGCCCGGCTTGACTGAGCCTGGCTGAATTCGGCTGGACTCTGGATGTACGAATCTGCGGAATCGGACATCCAGGGTGCATACGTTGGCGCTCCGTGTAAACTCATATGCGTTAGGAAGGCGGCAACCGCGGCCCAGCTCGTTGTTGCACGGCCTATGGGCGGAACAACGCTGTCCGCGGAAGGCCAGTACAGGGGGAGCGCAATGGAATCGCAAGAACAATCGCCGGGAGACGTGGTGACTGCGGGTGAGGACTCACATCCCATCACGCAGGCAATCGACACTGTTGAGGTGATGCATGCTGGTGCAACCGCGCCCGCCGCTAACACCATGGATCCGCCTACGATTCCCCTGGCGCCGATGAAACGTATGCAGGCGCGGTTCAATCCGCTCGCCGACGGACTGATGTATGTTGTGGTGTTCGTCGGTGGATTTGTTGGAGTCGGCTGTCGGCATGCGTTGGATATGCTCCTGCCGTCGGTCAGCGGGACGCCATTCGTTGTGGGCACGTTTGTGTCGAATATGGTCGCCTGCTTCCTGTTCGCGATGCTGACCGAATTCATGGCGACCGCTTCGTGGCTGCGTCGCCGGGTGCGGCAGGTTGTCAGCCGTGGCGTTGGGCTCGGCTTGCTCGGCGGGCTTTCGACGATGTCCGGCGTGATGCTGGAAACGATGGAAGGTCTGCACGAGCGGCATATCGCCAGTGCGCTTGGCTATCTTGCGGGAAATTTTGCAGGCGGTTTGCTCACTGCCGCCGCCGGCGTGGTTCTGATGCAGGCACTGCTGTCACGGAGTACTCGAAAGCGGGTTCGGGGTGCGTTTTCAGCTGTTTCCGTGTCCGATTCTGCCGAATCGGACACGCAGGGCGTACGCCATGTGAAAGTGGCCGACGTGGCGCGTTCTGCCGCGCAGGCCGCAATGGAAGCCGCGCAGACGGCCCAGCAGATTGCACAGACGGGACAGGTTCCGCGAGTCGAAACACCAACCGTGCCGCCGACCGCCAGCCAGCCTATGCAGACAGGTCGCGTTCCGCAGATTCCTCCGCTGGTCGTTCCTCAGCTGACACAGTCATCGCAGCCGTTGTTCCGCGAGCCGGATACTTCAGACTTGGGGCAGCTGCCCGAGATTCAGCAGTCGCAGCCAATCCAGCAGCCCCAGCAGCAGTCGCAGCCAATCCAGCAGCCGGCCAACCCGCTTCCACCCAGCTTCGAGCCCAAACCGATCACTGCGGAGATTTCGCTTGTCGCCGACCCGACTACCGGGGAGGTGCGCTGATGATGTGGATGATCTGTCTGTTCGGCGGTCTGGGAGCCATGGCCCGTTACGTGCTCGACGTGTCAATTCAACGAGGCTGGAACCGCGAGAATCGAAGAACGAACCGCAACTTCCCGCTATCCACGCTCGTCATCAACGGCGTCGCCTCGCTATGCGCGGGCATCGCCATGATGTCCTACTATTCGCAATCGGTGGATATGGACACGGTCATGATGTTCGTTGTCGGATTTCTCGGTGGTTTCTCAACATTCTCCACGGCGCTCAACGAAGTGGTTTCATTGATTCGCCAGCGTCGTTTTACGCTGGCTCTGGGCTATGGAATAGCAACCGTCGCGGTGCCTCTCATTTGCGTGGCCGCCGGTTTCGGCATTGCGCTGCTTGCCAATCCGGCGTAATTTTCACGTTACACGGACGGTCGCTGAGTAACGTGAAAGAAATCTGAGCGCCACCGCCATCAAGGCCGCCAGTCCGGATGCAACGCTGGTGATTGCATTCGACCAGACCAAGCCGCTGCTGAAGGCCTTCGCCTCCGCAGGAGTCGACACTAAGAAGCTGTATTTCGTTGCCGGACTGTCGAACAGGTTCGAGAGAATGTAAATGAATGTAATATTTCGTGGTAAGCACGTGAGCATACAACGATAGAACAGTGATAACGGGGAAGGTGCGATCATGGTCGGCATGCGCGATGTGGCGAAGAAGGCCGGGGTGTCTCTGAGCACCGTCTCGCTGGTGGTGAACGGCAACGGGTACGTGTCTGATGACATGCGCGAACGTGTGCGCAAAGCCATGCAAGCCCTCAATTATGTGCCGAACGAGCTTGCCCGCAATCTGTATCATGATTGCACGAATCTGGTCGGCGTCATCGTGCCTACCATCCGCCACCCGTTCTTTGCGACGTTTACCGCACATCTGCAGCATGCACTCGCCGCGCAAGGATTACGCACTATGCTGTGCTCTACCGCAGATGAGGCGGATGGCGAAATCCAGTATGTCGACATGTTGCGTCGGCACATGATGGACGGCATCGTCATGTGTGCGCACACTTCGCATCCCGGCGATTATTGGACGTCGATTCATCGCCCGATCGTCGCGTTCGACCGTGTGCTTGGAGACGGTATTTCGTCAATCGGATCCGACCACGAGCAGGGTGGGCGATTGATTGCGCAGATGCTGATCCGCAATGGTGCCAAACATGTGGTGATGATTGGCGGTCCGCGAGATCAATTCTTCGATTTGGCTGCGCGCGGAGAAGTCGAGGAAGGACCGTTCGATTTGGGAAAGACCACGTTCCCGACGGTGCGCTACTACCTCACGTTGGAACAGGAATTGACCTCCGCAGGCGTGAAATACGAGTATGTTGAAGCTGGCGAAGTGATGGATTTTGCCGGCTATCATCGTGCGGTCAGCAATGCGCTCGACAAGGTGACGACCGACGGCGTCGATGCCGTGGTCAGTTCCGATATTGGTGCATCGTTCTGCGTGCGCGAAGCGTTGGGCCGTGGAATTTCCATTCCTGACGAGCTGCAGATCGTTGCCTACGATGGTACGTATTTGACTGATTTGGCCGGCATGAAGCTGACCGCGGTCGCGCAGGATTTCTCGGCGATCGCACAGTCGGCGGCCGACCATATCGTGCAGGCGATTGCCAATGAGGAAGTGGCCGCGGCTAACGCTTCACGCAAGAACATCCCCAAGCCGTTCGAGCCGAACGTGCTTATTCCCATGACACTGGTGCCAGGCGATACCACGCGTTGATACTGTGCGTCTTCATGCGTGTGCCCGGTGTGGATCGCATCGATTTCAGCGGCGTCCACAACCGGCGAACGCCCGTCGATAGTCGTGCTCATCATCCGACTTGTGCACATGTGTCCGATTCTGCCGAATCGGACGTCTGAGTTCCGAAAAATGTGTTCTGTGTGTCCGATTCTGGAGAATCGGTCATGTGTGATGTGAATTGGGATGTTTGGATGTCCGTTTCTGCAGAATCATCTTTGCTCTGTACTCGTTGATTCGCAAATACGGCGCATGGCTCGTCATACCGGCCATGCTCGGCGGCGCGGCCTTCCTGGCGGACTCGGTGCTGACGCCGGCCGTGTCGATCTCGTCCGCCGTCGAAGGCCTGAAGACGCTGCCGGCGTTGGAGCATCTGTTCACCGAGAACAAGGATCTGACGATGATGATCACCGCGGTGATCATCGTGATCCTGTTCGCCGTGCAGTCGCGCGGCACCGAATCGATCGGCAAGGTCTTCGGCTCGGTGGTGATGGTCTGGTTCGCGTTCCTGGCGATCGTCGGCGTGGTAGCCATCGGCAACGACTGGTCCGTGCTCGCCGCACTCAACCCGTACTACGGCATCAAGTTCCTGTTCAGTCCGAATAACGCCACCGGTCTGGCGCTGATGGGCACCGTGTTCCTTTCGACCACCGGCGCCGAGGCGCTGTACTCGGATATGGGCCACGTGGGCCGCGGCAACATCTACTTCACCTGGCCGTTCATCAAGGTGGCGCTGGTGCTCAACTACTTCGGCCAGGGCGCGTGGATGCTGCACAACCAGAACAACCCCGAACTGGCCGACGCCGAGGGGATCAACCCGTTCTTCCAGATGATGGATCCGAACGTGCGCTATGTGGCCGTCGTGCTGTCGGTCACCGCCGGCATCATCGCCTCCCAGGCGCTGATTACGGGCGCGTTCACCATGGTCTCCGAGGCCACCGGCCTCAACTGGATGCCGCATCTGCAGGTCTGTTACCCTGCCCGCACCCGCGGCCAGCTGTACATTCCGGTCGTCAACGTGGTGCTGTGCGTGGCCACGCTGGCCGTGCTGCTGCTGTTCCGCGATTCGGAACATATCTCGGCGGCCTACGGCTTGGCACTGACCATCACGATGATCACCACCACGATCCTGCTGGGCATCTACCTGTGGCACCGCAGCAACAAGTTCGGCGCCGTTGTGTTCACCATCGTGTTCCTGGCGATCCAGGTCCTGTTCTTCGCCGCCTCGATGGCCAAGTTCCTGCACGGCGGCTGGTTCACGCTGCTGCTCACGCTGGCGATCCTCATGATCATGTACACGTGGAACGAGGGCACCAAGCTGGAGCGCTCGCAGCGTCGGCACATGATGCCGAAGGACTTCCTCCCCGCGCTGGACAAGCTGCACGGCGATAGCCGCATCCACCGGTTCGCGGACAACATCGTCTACCTGACCAGCGATCCGGACCTGAAGCGTCTCGATACGGACATCTTCTTCTCGATCTTCGCCGACCACCCCAAGCGCGCCCGCGCATGGTGGGCGGTGGCCGTCGAGACCACCGACGAGCCGTTCACCCGTGAGTATTCGGTCGAGAGCTTCGGTACCGACTACCTGTTCCGTGTGCGCATCCGCCTCGGCTTCAAGGTCTCGCAGTCCATCCCGGCCTACCTGCATCAGATCATGCACGATCTGGAGAAGACCGGCGAGCTGCCGAACCAGCAGTCGATCTACCCGAAGCTTGACGCCGATCCCGGCATCGGCACCATCCGCTACGTGGTGATCCACAAGGCGCTGATGCCCGAGTCGAAGGTCTCCGGCCGTGGCGCCCTCTCGCTGCAGATCAAGTACGCGATCCGCCGCGTGGCCGGTTCCCCGGTCAAGTGGTTCGGCCTGGCGCCGTACAACCCGCTGGTCGAGGTGCAGCCGCTGTTCGTGTCCACGCGCCGCCCGCCGCGCCTGACCCGCGTGGCCAGCCAGGCGCCCAAGCGCGAGGGCTGAGCCGGCAGGCCGAACAGCCGGTGCGAGCCGGGTGGCCTAATGGCATGTCAGGGGGCCGCGAACCGTCATCGTACGGTTCGCGGCCTTTGCATATGCGAATGATGCAGAGTGGGCGGTACTGCTTGTGAATGTAGCGGGTGGACGGGTGACGTGGTTGATGCCTTTTGCCGTATGTTCACGGTGGCTATGCGTCGGATGGGACTGTAATTCGACTTCTTGGGATCTTTTTTGCTGCAGTGGTGCGCCAAAAGGTCTCAGCCGTCTCTGCGCCACGCCTTCCGGCAGTCAGTACAAGGTTGTACTACACTGGTGGCTGTCACACGGATGTCCCCGGTCGCCCGCGCCTCCGCGGTACATCGCTGTATGGATACGTGTCACGTATGCAGAGTGCATGCAGATATGTAGAAAGGAATCCCATGCCCCAGCAGGACCATCTGACCGCACGTCTCGTCGTCGATGACGATTTTGAGGTCGCTCCGGTCAACAATCGTCTGTTCGGTTCGTTCGTCGAGCACCTTGGCCGTTGCGTGTACACCGGCATCTACGAGCCCGACCACCCGACCGCCGACGAGCACGGCTTCCGCAAGGACGTCATCGACCTGGTCAAGGAACTCGGCGCCACCACCATCCGCTACCCGGGCGGCAACTTCGTGTCCGGCTACCGCTGGGAGGACGGCATCGGCCCCAAGCAGGAACGTCCCCGTCGACTCGATCTGGCCTGGCATTCCACCGAAACCAACGAATTCGGCCTGCACGAGATGGCCGAATGGCTTGAGGCCACCGGCGGCAACGAGCTGATGGAGGCCGTCAACCTGGGCACGCGCGGCCTGCAGGAGGCCCTGGACCTGCTGGAGTACGCGAACGTGCCCGGCGGCACCGAGCTGTCGGAACGTCGCCGCGCCAACGGCGCCGACAAGCCGTTCGATATCCGCATGTGGTGCCTGGGCAACGAGATGGACGGCCCGTGGCAGCTCGGCCACAAGTCCGCCGAGGACTACGGCATGCTCGCCGCCTCCGTGGCCGCCGGCATGCGCCAGATCGATCCGGACGTGGAACTGGTGGTGTGCGGCTCCTCCGCCCATGGCATGCCGACCTTCGGCAAGTGGGAGCAGACCGTTCTTGAGAAGACCTACGAGAACGTGAACTTCGTCTCCTGCCACGCCTACTACCAGCCGTTCTTCAAGGAGGACGGCACGCGCGACATGGCCAGCTTCCTGGCCTCCGGCGTGGATATGGACGGCTTCATCAAGGACGTGGCCGCCACCATCGACGCCACCAAGGCCCATCTGAAGAGCGCGCACGACGTGTACATCTCGTTCGATGAATGGAATGTCTGGTACCAGGGTGAGGAGCCGAGCAAGACCCCCGAGGGCATCGGCAACTGGCCGGTGGCCCCGCGTCTGCTGGAGGACATCTACACCGCCGCCGACGCCGTGGTGTTCGGCGATCTGATGATCACGCTGCTCAAGAACGCCGACCGCGTGCGCGCCGCCAGCCTGGCGCAGCTGGTCAATGTCATCGCCCCGATCATGACGGAGCCGGGCGGCCCGGCCTGGCGCCAGACCACGTTCCACCCGTTCTCCGTGACCGCGCGCCTGGCCAAGGGCGGCACCGTGCTGGAGCCGAAGCTGTCCGCCGGCACCGTGGATACGCCGCGCTATGGCGAGGTCGACGGCGTGAACGCCGTGGCCGTGCGCTGCGCCGACGGCTCGCTCGCCGTGTTTGCGGTGAACCGTTCGCTCGAGGCGACCGCCGAGTTCGAGATCAGGCTGCAGGACGGCGCGCAGCCGGCATCCGTCGAGGCGCAGACGCTGCACGACGACGATCTGTTCGCCGCGAATACGCTCTACGACCAGAACCGTGTGACCCCGCACGCCAACGGGTCGGCCATGTACGATGCCGAGTCCGGCGTGGTCCGCGTCTCCCTGCCGCCGGTGAGTTGGACCGCCCTGCACATCAAGTGACGCGATGGGCCGCGCGGTCCGTTCCGGAGAAGGACGGATCGCACGGCCCTTGCTTCCCGGGCCGGGCGGAAGGGACCGGACCGGCCGGGGAAAACGCGTTATGCTGGAATCAGACGGGCGTTCCGCCTGAACCGTGCGGAACATGCCCGATGGTGCGACGAGAGGGGTGCTGTGGCGAAACGGGTGACCATCACCGACGTGGCGCGCGAGACGGGCGTCTCCATCAAAACGGTGTCGAATGTGCTGAACAACACCGGCAGTATGCGCCCGGAGACGCGCCAGCGTGTCCAGGATGCCATCGAACGCCTCGGATACCGCGTTAACGTGTCCGCCCGCGCCATGAAAACCGGCGGCACGAAGCTCATCGGACTGGCCATCACCGATTTCTGCCAGCCGTTCATGCCCTATCTCGCCGACAGCATCGTGGCGGCGGCACGTTCCCGCGGGTACGCGGTGATCACCGATACCTACAACAGCGCCGGCGGCTTGGCGCAGGCGATCCCGGAGACGAAGAAGCTGGCCGCGGACGGCTGGATTTTCTTCATGGGCTCGCCGATCACGGATCGCACGATACTGCACCAGCCGTATCCGTTGGTGATTGTGGGCGATTACGATACGCAGGGACTGGCCGATTGGGTCACGATGCCGAACGTGGAGGCCGTACGCACCGCGGTGGGGGCGCTGCTGGATTCGGGATGCCGTAGGATCGCGTTGATCGGCGGCACCGCGGAGAACGCATGCCCGGATGCCGACCGCGAGTCGCGGCCCGAAACCACCAGCACGATGCGTACCCGCGGCTATGTGTTGGCCCATGAGGAGCGTGGCCTGCAGGTCGATTGGCGGCTGGTCCGTAACGCGGATTGGGTGCAGTCCGGCGGCCGCGATGCGGTGGCGGGGCTGTTGGACGATCCGGATGCGCCGCGTCCGGATGCGGTCATGTGCCTGAACGACGCGCTCGCCATCGGGGTGATTCATGAGCTGCAGCGGCGCGGCGTGCGCGTGCCGCAGGATATGCAGGTCATTGGGTTCGACAACGTGCCGGATGCCGAGTACTGCATGCCCGGATTGACGACGATCGACCCGCATGTGGATGATTACGCGCGACATGCCGTGGATATGCTGATCGCGCGCATCGAGGGGTCGGCGGATCCGTTCCGCACGTATGTGACCTCCTACGATCTGGTGCGTCGTGCCTCGACGTGTTGACGGCCCGGCGTTCGCCTGGACATGGGTCTGTGACGGGCTGCTGTCGCCTCTCCCGTGGCGTATTCCGGGAGAGGCGACATGCGGGCTAGGATCGGAGCAGCACCTCCGTCAGCGCTTGACGGACGGCGCTCGGCATATGCGAATCGGAGCAATCTTCCATGTCCGGCCCGCTGACGTGCTCGAGTGAATCCATCGTGGCCAATGCGTCGATGCCGTTCTCCGCTATGGCGGCATAAGCCTGTTCCTTGGTCAGATATCGCATTTCGGCATGCCGAAGGATGTCGAAGACGTCTTCCATGCGGGGATCGGCGGCCATCGTCGTGTCGCCGATGGTGACACGTATCTCGCTGCGGGTGGATACGTCGGCGACCGTTACCTGCAATGTGAGGGTTTCGGCATCATACCGGCGATCCGAATCGACGGATGCGCCGTCGGCCTGTACGGATATGTCGCTGTCGGTAATGCCTCGGAACAGGAAATCCCATGTTCTCCGGGCCGGCAGAGCGTGAACGTCTCCCTGGGCTGGCGATACCGTGAGTGCGGATGTGGCGCCGTCCTTGCGCCATCGATAGGTGATCGCGGTGGTCGCCGGGGTGATCTGCCGAGAGTAATGTCCCGAATCCTCCATCAGCGTGAAGTCGCCGTCCGCTCCGGGGAAGACGATGATCTCCAGATGCTGCGGGTTGTCGACGGAGTTGATGGAATCCCCCTCGGACAGGGGCTGCATCGGCACGATGCCGCCGGCCTTCGCGAACACGGGAATTCCGTCGAGCGGACGCCAGACGGTCATGCGCCGTCCGTTGGGCGAAGACGCGCTATACCGGCGCCCGGTGAAGAAGTCGAACCAGTCGCCCTGCGGCAGCCATACGTCGGCCTTGCCCCGTCGGGAGGATTTATCCATCGGTTCCGTGATGGGCGCGGCCAGCAGTTCGGTGCCGAACATGTATTCGTTGGGAACGTGGTATGCGGCGTCGATGTCGGGCGATCCCCAATACATGGGCTCCACCAGGGGAAGGCCTGTCCGGGATGCGCGCCAGTTCATGGTGTGGAGGTACGGAATCATGCGATGGCGCAGGCGGAGCGCATCGTCCATGATCGCACGGAGGGGGTGCGGATGTTTTTTTGGACGGTCAGGCGGCCAGTCCAAGACTTCTGCGGTATTGCACGGGGCTCATCCAGTCCAGTGACTTCTTGATCCTGGTTTCATTGTAGTGGGTCAGGTAGGCGGCCAGGCGTTCGCGGAACTCCTCGTAGCCCACGCCCCTCCAGTCCCGCCCGTAGAATAACTCGTTCTTGAGCCTGCCGAAGAACCCCTCGGCGGCCGCGTTGTCCGGGCTGCATCCCTTGGCGCTCATCGACCGGATCAGCCCGTGCTCCTCGCAGATGCGGATCCATTCGTCCCACCGGTAGTGGCAGCCGCGGTCGGAGTTAAACCGACATCGGTTTAACTTGGATTAAGCCGGTTTTGTTGTTAAGCCGGGGAACGGTTCGGGGTCTTGGTGGCTGGCCGTGTCCCATG
>OLQJ01001101.1_pt1 | contig 10018 bp, 11 predicted proteins | sample 1673231 | NCBI WGS metagenome assembly OLQJ01 (sample SAMEA3136769, study PRJEB25190) | human gut metagenome | biome: human gut; feature: human-associated habitat; material: faeces | place: Austria | collected 2013
CCTCTGCAACTGCGTCTGTATCAATACCCTGTTTGCTTGCAGCGTCAATATAACCGTTTACTATATCTGACGCACTTGTGAATTCGTCAGCAGCCTCTGTGTAAGCAGATGAACCGATACCGAACAAATGCCAGCCATCACCGAACAATCCGTCGTTTGCCCAGTCTGTGGCACTTGAACCTACTGTTACCATTGCTATGTAATATACAAGGAACATTACAACTGCGAATATCGGAAGTCCCAACCATCTGTTTGTAACAATTCGGTCAATCTTATCAGATGATGAAAGCTTACCGGCACTCTTCTTTTTATAACAGCCCTTAATAAGTTCTGCTATGTAAACATATCTGTCGTTTGTTATGATACTTTCTGCGTCATCGTCAAGTTCATCCTCTGCCGCTTTAATATCATTTTCAATATGTGACAATTTTTCCTGCGGAATATTAAGTTGTGCAAGCACCTTTTCGTCACGTTCAAAAATCTTTATTGCATACCATCTCTGTTGTTCTTCCGGCATATCGTGAAGAACAGCCTCTTCGATATGTGCTATTGCGTGTTCAACAGGACCTGAGAACTCGTGCTTTGGAATTGTCTTACCGTTTTTAGCGGCTGAAACAGCTTCTTCGGCAGCTTCCATAATACCTGTACCCTTTAGAGCAGATATTTCAACAACTTTACATCCAAGCTGACGGGATAGTTCCTGAATATTAATCTTATCGCCGTTTTTCTTAACAATATCCATCATATTGACTGCGATAACAACCGGAATACCCAATTCTGTAAGCTGAGTTGTAAGATATAAGTTTCTTTCAAGGTTTGTACCGTCTACAATATTAAGTATTGCGTCAGGTCTTTCGCCGATAAGATAATTTCTTGCAACAACTTCTTCCAATGTATATGGAGAAAGTGAATAAATACCCGGAAGGTCAGTGATGACAACACCGTCATGTTTCTTTAATTTACCTTCTTTTTTCTCGACCGTAACACCCGGCCAGTTACCTACGAATTGATTAGAACCTGTAAGAGCATTAAATAGTGTTGTCTTACCGCAGTTCGGGTTACCCGCAAGGGCAATTCTTACATTCATTCTTAAATTCCTCTCTTTCACAATTTAATTCAGTACATTAATGAATATACCAAAATTATTCAACTTCAATCATTTCTGCATCGGCTTTTCTTAATGAAAGCTCATAACCTCTTACTGTGACCTCAATCGGATCACCAAGCGGTGCAACCTTACGAATATACACTTCAGCACCTCTTGTGATACCCATATCCATAATTCTGCGTTTGACAGCGCCTTCACCGTGAAGCTTAACAACCTTTACGGTTTCACCTACTTTTGCCTGTTTTAAAGTTTTCATAACAGTTTCCTCCGTCTTAATTTCAGCATAAAGCCGTATAAAAACACCTCTCGGAACAATTCCGCCGTGTGTTTGTTACATAGAATCAAATCATAATTTTACGAGCCATTTCTTCGCTGATTGCAACTCGTGTTTCCTTTACGTTAACAATAACATTTCCGCCGAGTGACGAAATAACGGTGACCTCTCCGCCGGCAACAAAACCGAGATTTTCAAGGTGCTTTTTAACCTCGGGAGAACCTCCGACTTTCTTTATAATATTGGTTTCACCTGTGTTAGCAAACATCAAAGGCATCATAAAATCAATCTCCTTTAAGTTAGCAGATACTAACAATATTTGTTAATCAAAGGTTAGCTCTCGCTAACCGATTATATGGTACTATAAAACTCGAAATATGTCAATAGGCTTGCGAAAAAATTTTATTTTATTTTGAATTTTGGCAAATTGAATATTTCACATCTGTAATTCGGATATTATTTTTGTTGATTTTGGTAAATCGTTTTTTCATAATTATTGAAAGCACAATTAATTTTATTGATTTTTTGTTCATATCATGATATGATTAGACAATGTAAAGGAGTGCAGACTATGCAATTAAAAGAATCAGGTGAAATGTACCTTGAAACAATATATGTTCTTTCAAAAAAGAGCAATTATATAAGATCAATTGATGTATGTGAAGAAATGGGATATTCAAAGCCGAGCGTCAGCCGTGCCGTTGGTCTTCTCAAAGAGGGCGGTTATCTTAAAGTCGGCGATGACGGCTCGCTTATTCTCACCGACCTCGGCAGGGAAATTGCAGAAAAAACATATGAAAGACACACCGTTCTTTCAAAGCTCTTTGTTACGCTCGGAGTTAATCCCGAAACTGCCGCCGCAGATGCCTGCAAAATGGAACACATTATCAGCGACGAAACCTTTGCCGCATTGAAAAATCACCTTGAAAATCATATGCAGTAAAAGGCTGAACAATTACCGAATATTACACAAAAAAGGCTGACGATTTCTCGTCAGCCTTTGTTTTTTACTCAACTGCTTTTAATAAGGCGATACACTTTTTCGATTGATTCAACAATTCGACACGCTTAAATAAAACGCAAAAATAATAATAGCACAAATTATTGAAATGCCTTTTTCATAAGCACACCTCGTTATTATAAAATATCATCAAATGAACTTTGTTAGCCAATTATCCAAGAATTTCACCTGTTCAGCTGTATGAAACCAATGTTCACCGCCATTCATAACAGTAAGGTCAGCGTTTATCTTCTCTGCAAATTTATTGATTATCTCAAATGATGTAAGGTTATCATTTTCACCGTATAAAATTGAGGTGGGAACATTCCAAGAAATTTGGTTTTCACGAACATAGCAAAGATATTCCCAAGATAAAGTTTCAGCAAATTCAGTAGAGATTGTTTTCTTATCACGAAGTTCATTCTCTGTTACATTCGCCCATTTCATCATATTGGTAATGAGGTTTTCCATATCTACAACAGGCGAAATAAACATAGCTTTGTCAATCTGTTTATCTGAAAAGGCATTCATAGAATAAAATGCACCTATGCTATTCGCAATCAGAACTATATAATCATAATTTTTGCAATAATTATCGAACAGATTTGTAAATTCCTGTTTTGCATCCCACGGTGTTTCTGATTTATAGTCAAAACCTATAACATCATATTCAGGTAGCAAAGGTTTGTAATGCTCCGATTCTGTAGCATTACCACCCTTTCCGTGTACATATACAGCCAGTTTACGCATTTAAAATTCTCCTTTTGCGGAACAATATCAACGCTTGCGGAATAATGCAAAGGCGATTTGCGGAACAATAGGACTGTCTTTTTGCTTTATTCGCATTAAAATTTCATTGTGAGAGAAATTCTGTTCTTTTCGGGATCAACTGAAAGAACCTTTACATTTACAACATCACCGACTTTGAGAACTTCGCTCGGGTGCTTGATGTACTTATCACAAATCTGCGAGATATGAACAAGTCCGTCCTGATGAACACCGATATCGACAAATGCGCCGAAGTCGATTACATTTCTGACCGTGCCTTTAAGCTCCATTCCCTCTTTCAAATCCTTGATGTCGAGAATATCACTTCTGAGCATTGGTGCAGGCAGTTCGTCACGAGGATCTCTGCCCGGTTTGGAAAGTTCCTTTACAATATCGTCAAGGGTTGGAAGTCCGATTCCGAGAACATCGGCAAGTGACTTTGTTCCCTTTGCCTTTACTCTCTGCTGAATATCGGAGAAGTTGCCTGATTTTATTTCTTTGTCAGAATATTCAAGAAGTCCTAAAAGTTCTTTTGCGCTCTTGTAGCTTTCGGGGTGAACGCCTGTGTTATCAAGCGGATTTCTGCTTTCGGGAACACGCAAAAATCCTGCACACTGCTCAAACGCTTTAGGACCGAGTTTCGGAACTTTCTTGAGTTCTGCTCTTGATGAGAACGCACCGTTTTCTTCACGGTAAGCAACAATATTCTTGCACACGGTTGCGTTAAGTCCCGACACTCTCGACAAAAGTGCAGGCGATGCCGTATTAAGGTCTGCACCAACCGAGTTTACGCAGTCCTCTACAACACCGTCAAGTGTTTCACCGAGTTTTTTTTGCGGCATATCGTGCTGATACTGACCGACACCGATTGCCTTGGGTTCAATCTTTACAAGCTCTGCAAGTGGATCCTGAAGTCGTCTTGCAATTGACACGGCACTTCTGAGTGTGAGATCAAGGTCGGGAAGTTCTGTTGCGGCAAGCTTTGATGCCGAATAAACCGACGCACCTGCCTCGCTGACTACCATATAATAAACGGGGTGGTCAGCCTCTTTGATTGTTTCGGCTGTGAACATCTCGGTTTCTTTGCTTGCCGTACCGTTGCCGATGGAAATAATATCAACATGATGCTTTTTGATGAGGCGGAGCAAGGTCTGCTTTGACTCCTGAATTTTTTTGTCTGAATGTGTAGGATAAATTACGGTTGTATCAAGCACCTTGCCTGTGCTGTCAACAACGGCAGTCTTACAGCCTGTGCGATATCCCGGATCAAGTGCAAGCACGGTTTTGCCCTTTACAGGCGGCTGCATAAGCAGTTGCTTGAGGTTTACGGCGAAAACCTTCATAGCATTTTCGGCAGCGACATCTGTAAGGTCGTTTCTGACCTCACGCTCAATTGAGGGATAAATAAGTCGCTGATAAGCGTCTGTGCAAGCCTCACGGATAATGTCTGAACAAAGCTGATTTTTGTCTGTAATCATTGCTCTGAAAATCGAATTAAGCGGTTTTTCGCTGTCGGTTTCAACGCTGACTTTGAGAAATCCCTCTTTTTCGCCACGATTCACGGCAAGCACTCTGTGACCTGCAATCTTTTTAACAGGCTCTTTGTAGTCATAATAATTTTTGTAAACACTGTCCTTTTCTTCATCTGTTGCAACAGACACAAGCACACCGTTTGCGTTTGTAAGATTTCTTATTCTCTTACGGATTTCCGCATTATCCGACACAAGTTCTGCAATGATATCCATTGCGCCCTGAATTGCATCTTCAACGGAGGTAACTCCCTTTTCTTCGTCAATATAATCAGCTGCCGACTTTGACGGATCAAAACCTTTTTCCTGCTTTAAAATATCATTAGCAAGCGGTTCAAGTCCCTTTTCCTTTGCAATTGACGCCCTTGTCTTTCTCTTTGGACGGTACGGACGGTAAATATCCTCAAGTTCGCTTAGCGTGGCAGCCTTGTCAAGTGCAAGGTTAATTTCATCCGTGAGCTTTTCCTGTGCGTCAATGAGTGAACGGATTTCATCTCTACGCTTGTCAAGTCCTCTTAAATATTCAAGCTTTTCGGCAAATTCACGAATCAACTGGTCATCCATTGAACCGTGCATTTCCTTTCTGTATCGTGCAATAAAAGGAATAGTGTTGCCGTCATCAAGCAATGTGATGATGTTTTTGGCATACTCCTCTTTAATATTAAACTGCTGTGAAAGAATCTGTGAATAATCCATTATATCCTCCGTTTTTGTTTTGTAAGGCTTATTATAACATACTTTTAAATAATTTGCACTAAAAAGAAAACGAGCAGTCAAAACGACTGCTCTCATGAATTATTTATGTTTATGTATTTTAAGCACTTTTCTTTTTGCGAATATAGGCAAAATAGAGCGGAAGTCCCACAAAGACCATACCGCCGATTATGTTGCCGATTGTAACAAACAGCAGAGATTCACAGCCCGAAAGATTTGCAAGATTCTGACATTGTTGTGCCGTAATACCGTAAAGCTCCTGAGCTTTTGCAACATATTCGGGATTCATTGCCGCCATAACACCTGTCGGAATATAGAACATATTTGCAACGCAGTGTTCAAATCCGCAGACTACAAATGCACAAATCGGGAAAAATACACCGAAAATCTTACCTATTGCATCTGTTGCGCCTGTTGCCATAACGATTGCAAGGCACACGAGAATGTTACAAAGTATGCCGCTGATAATTGCTGTTGCAGGATTGATTGTTGTTTTGGCAAGTGCAACCTTGATTGTAAATGCACCGAGTCCGCCGTTTGAATAATTGAGCTGTCCCGAAAAAATATCAGCAAATCAATAATCATTGCACCGACAAAATTTGAAATATAAACCGTAACAAGATTCTTTATCATTGAAACAGGCTTGATTTTCTTTTCAAGTGTCGGAATAATCATAAGGCAGTTGCCTGTAAAGAGTTCACTTCCCGTAAACACAACAAGCATAAGTCCCACAGGGAAGATTACGCCTGCAACCACTCTTGCAAGTCCCACATCGGCAACTCCGTGCATTGCAACATCGCTTGCCGCACCGCCGAATGCGATAAATGCGCCTGCCATAAGTCCGAGCAAAATCATTTTCGGCAGAGAAAGCATTGATTTTGTTACACCTGATTTTGACACCAGCGACGCAATTTCAGCTGGTGAATTAAATCTGCTGTCCATTAAAAAACCTTCTTCAATTAGTTTATCAATTGTTGCAAAATTTACTGCCATTCTGCAATAAACCGCAAAATCACAGGATACATATTATCACAAAAGCAAAGTGTTTGTCAATTAATATGCGATTATCTGTAACATTGCACACAAAAGGCTTTACAAATTGTCAAATACAGTTTATAATCATAGTGCAGATATTACACAACCTAAAAATGTGTAATATTCGTAATCAGAGTGAGAATAATCACATACAAAACGGGAGCTGTTACCGGCTGAGAGGAAATTCGATTTCGACCGTCAACCTGATTTGGATAATGCCAACGAAGGGACATATCAAGCTTGAAGTGTACGCACTTGGAGTATGTCTTTTTGGCATACTCCTTTTTTGTTGTGTTTTTTCTCCGAAAGAATTTTATTTAAGGAGTAGTTTTAATGAAAACGAACAATAAGAAAAATGCACTTGTTATGTGCGAATGTGCAATTATGATTGCACTTGCGGCAGTTTTAAGCTTTGTAAAAATCCTTGAACTTCCCTACGGCGGTAGTGTTACCGCATTCAGCATTGTTCCGATTGTAATTATCTCATATCGTCACGGTGTAAAATGGGGATTGCTTTCGGGATTTGTATTCAGCATTATTCAGCTTATTCAGGGAGCTTCAAACCTTTCATACGCAACTTCATTCTTGGCAGCCGTAACAATCATTCTCTTCGACTATGTAATTGCATTCACGGTTATCGGCCTTGCAGGCTTTCTCAGAAACAAGGTCAGCAATCCGTCTGCCGCTGCCGTAACAGGCACGGTAGGAGTTTGTGCTTTGAGATATATCTGTCATGTAATTTCAGGTTGTACCGTATGGGCAGGTGTTTCAATCCCCTCAACCGACGGACTTCTCTATTCACTCAGCTACAACGCTACATATACAATAATCAATGCGGCGGCTGTATTCTGGCTTTTCGGCTGCCTTGATTTCAGAAGTGAAAAAATCAGCGTTGCAAAGAAAATTGAAAAGAACCTTACAGAAACTGTTTCGGCATCAATTTCAATTCTTTCACTTATGGTTGCCGTAATTATTGACGCTGTTGCAGTTTTTGCGTCACTTCAGAACCCCGACAGCGGTGTGCTTGATTTTTCACTCATTTCAAACACAAACTTCACTCTTGTAGGCATCGTTTCGGCAATCGGAATTGTGCTTTGTGTAGTTTTTGCAATCATTGCAAAGGTTACTTCAAATTCTGCCAAAAAGGTTAATTAACATTTAATCGGATATTCACGGTGAAACCTCTGTATCAGGGCTGACGGCATTGCTGTCGGCTCTGTTTTTTATTATGTAAACACAAGTATGAAACGGGCATATTATGAGAATGAACAGCAATGTTCATAAGTTTGAACAAAAAGGAGAATTAAATTGGATATTAAAGAAATTATTTCTCAGCAGTACGGAATACCGTGTCTGCCAAAGAGAACGAGCGAGGCTATGGCATATGTTCCCTTTCAGCAGTTCGACTCCCCAACCTACAGCCCGCTGCAGGGACTTGAGTCGGGTACAATGTTCCCCGTTCTCAACAAACCATTCTACGGAAAGAAATGCGGTGAGGGACTTGACTGAAAGAGAAATTCTTTTAAAGAAAATTTCAACCTACGAATTTGCCGCACTTGACCTTCAGATTTATCTTGACACTCATCCGCACGATACGGCAATGATACAAAAAATGAACGGTTTCAAAGAAAAATTGAAACCGCTTGTTGAAGAATATGAAGAAAAATTCGGTCCTTTGAAAAAGAGTATGACAAGCACCAATATGTGGAGCTGGATAAAGGGACCGTGGCCGTGGGAAAACGAGGAGGATTGCTGATGTTTGTCTATGAAAAAAAGTTACAGTACCCCGTCAATATCAAAAAGCCGAACGCAAAGCTTGCCAAGATTATCATAACGCAATACGGCGGTGCGTAGGGCAAAATGTGATACTTTTTATTTTCGTATAACATCCCGATAAAAATCAATAAACGCATTAAGCGCAGGAGATTTCCACTTGTTTTTGTGGATAAGCAACTGCGTCCACACCGAAACATCACAATCGTTGACGGGAAGATGTTTTATCTCTCCCGAATTGTAGTAATCCTCCGTGATGAAATCAGGCAAGAACGAGATCATTTTGCTGTTTTTGATTAGAGAACAAATTTGCAGAGGGTTTCCTATTTCCAAAACAGGGTGAATTTCAAGCGATTGTGCGGCAAGTTCATTGTTGAGCAATTTTCTGTAGCTCATATTACTTTCGGTCAGTACAAAATCCTCGGTGTATAATTCTTTTAGCGAAATATTTTCTTTATTCAAAAGTGGAAATAAGTGAACCTTTTCCTCATGCTCTGCACAAATTATAAATTCCGAATCATAAATGTGGCTGTCAAGCGTAAAAATCAAATCAACCTCATTTTTGCGTAACATATCAAACATCTGCTCTGTACCGCTTTCGACAACGACAAGGTGAATATTAGGAAAATGCTTTCTGAACTCAAGAAAATCATCTTTAAAAAATCGGTTGCAGACAGAACTTGACATTGCAAGGCGAATGTTGCCCTCAATTGTTTCGGGGGTACGCAAATCTTCAAGCATCTTTTCGTGAGATTCAAGAATTTCTCTTGCGTGTTGCAGAACCGTTATGCCGTCGGAAGTCAGGCTGATTCTGTGGTAAAAGCGGTCAAAAAGCACCGTGTTAAGCTCGCTTTCCAACTGTTTTATCTGTGATGAAACGGTTGACTGGGTATAGCCGAGCTTTTCCGCTGCAGCAGAAAATCCCGAATATTCGCACACAGCTACAAAGGTTTTAAGCACATTGGTATCCATAACTAAATCCTCTTTTATACGAACGATATCTTCGTTATTATAGCACAGTTTTATCAATTTTACAAATGGTATTTTATTTGCTATACTACTCTTTGTATTGCAAAATAAACAAAGGAGCAGTATTTATGACGAAAAAATATTGTGTAGATAAAATAAATTCGGCAGGAGGACTTGTGTTGTGAATCGTGAAAAATTAGGAAGCCGACTCGGCTTTATAATGCTTTCGGCAGGCTGTGCAATCGGTTGCGGAAATGTGTGGAAGTTTCCGTGGATGTGCGGACAAAATGGAGGCGGAGGCTTTATGCTGGTATATCTGGCGTGCCTTGTTTTATTAGGTCTTCCGGCAATTGTTATGGAGTTTGCAATAGGACGAGCATCGCAGGCAAGTCCAGTTTTTATGTATCGAAAGCTGGAAAAACCAGGCCACAAATGGGGAATCTTTGGCATTGTATGTCTGATTGGAAATATTGCACTGATGGCATTTTATACTGTTGTTACTGGATGGATTATCTATTATTTCGTTAAGTTCTTAACCGGACAAAATGATAGTTTTGGTTTTGAGGCTATGATAACTAATCCAGGTGTAAATGTTACGTTCTTACTGGTTACAGTAGTTGCTGCATTTGCAATTTTAAGCTTTAATCTGCAGGGCGGTTTGGAGCGTGTAACAAAGTACATGATGGTATCACTATTAATTTTAATGATGATACTTGCTATTCATGGTTTGACACTTTCAGGAGCAAAGGAAGGCTTAAAGTTTTATTTGGTTCCTGATTTTTCAAAAATTAATGGTTCAGTAGTCGTTAGTGCGATGAATCAGGCATTTTTCACGCTGTCAACAGGAA
>OLQJ01001106.1_pt1 | contig 9987 bp, 13 predicted proteins | sample 1673231 | NCBI WGS metagenome assembly OLQJ01 (sample SAMEA3136769, study PRJEB25190) | human gut metagenome | biome: human gut; feature: human-associated habitat; material: faeces | place: Austria | collected 2013
CTAAACACCCCCTCTCTACACTCCTACACTACAATCCAATAAGACCCTTGCAATGTCCTAAAGGACACCGCACAGGTAATCTGTAAGCTGGGAGTGATCTAAACTGATAATATGTGGATTTATAACAACAATTCTTATGACAAGCTGAGCGAACTTAGGAAATCCAACAGGTTAAGTTCCTCTAAAGTGAGATTCTTATTAAAGACCAACCAAATCATTTTAATCAAACATATTGAGCGATTGCCTTATGAAGCTACCATTCAAGAAATATACAGTAATGAGCAATAATCTGATTCAGAAATTGGGTTGTGCAGATGTTTACAGGACATACGTGTTACTACTGACAGCAGACAAATATACATTGACTACTGACACCACGATAGACCAACTTGCATCATTCGTTGGTGATAAACCTGCCAACTATAAAGGTGGTAAGAGTTCCAAATCATTCAATGACAAGTTAAGATCCACAGGGGAAGTTACCATACAGAACAAGGATAGTGGCAGGAATGACAGGACTTGGACTGATTATATATTCTCTCCTGTCAGTTTTGGGCATTACAGAAGAATTGACAGGGAGTTCTACGATTCATATAACAATACTTTGGATTTAAAACTCAGAGGATTCATCCTTAAACTGTTCAGTGCAGCAGAACCCCACAGTCATACTGTTACCTTATCTGCAAGAAAACTGAAAGAGCTAATTCACATGGGACATGGCACTATCTTCAGCTACATAGACCAACTAAGAGATATGGACTTGTTGGATGAAGTTGGAGATTCAATCATTTTAAAAGCCAAAGGTCTTATAATAGACCTACCCAAAGATAAATATGTGGAGGAAGTGAAAGCTGACTTTGAACACATGATAGCATTTAACGAGAGCAGAGGAAACCCCATTTCAAGGGAGTGCATGATTTATAAGAAGTACAAGGAGAAAAACTTTGAGGGAGTTAAAAATATGCACGCTCTTATGAAATCATTATCAAGTGGGCTGGTAGGCAGGAAGCAAGAGATAAAGGACAAGGAAGAACTGCCAGATTTATACTTATGACATGACAACATTTAAGGTGAAAAATGGATTTTATAGCCCCAATCCCCAAAATGTTGTACGAGATACCATACCCCTATTTTACTCCCCCTCTCACCAAGTGAAAGGAAAATGAGAATTGATAGATAACCACCACCCCCTCAATCATTATAAATTTTACTATTCACCTCACATCATTCATAGACTTCTTAAAGCGATACACAATACAGACATAATGGTAATATAGTCTAATTGTAATACGCTTAAATGTAATTCAGCGAATTGTAGTAAAGTCAAAATCGTTATGGAGCAATCCAAAGCGATATGAACTTTACCAATTCCAGAATTAAATCAATCAATAATCATTTAAACAATTTATCATTATGAGAAATTTAGTTATCATGCCAGCTATGGCAAACAATCGTGAGAGAATGAATTTGGGTGAATATGCAGAGGAAGCAACCATTATCATGGACGAACCTGTAAGACCTGCCAACCATTTCATTGAAGCCAACACACAGGAAGCAACCTTGCAGCATCTAAAGCATGAGTGCATTACTCCTGTGTTCTCCAAAGACAACGAACTTACCATTAATCATGCTGCATTTGTTGAAACCATACAGGATGCAGCCCAATCATTCTTTAGTGGTGAGAAAGTGGAACAGGCAGATATTCGTGTGAGCCACATTATTAAAGGCAGAATCCCTGAAGCTATCCACAAGCCAGCCAACCAACTGTTGGAATCTGATAAGACTATCTACTACGAGAGGGCAGCTTTCAGCATTGATATTCCTACCATCTATGAAACTGTTGGAGGAAATAAGCTCAATCTTTCTATCGTAGGTGTGAGGGCTTATAATCAGATGAACTTATACAGCAAGAAAGTGCCAGAGTTGTTCAGATTGGCTATTGGCTTCAAAAACCAAGTCTGTTGCAATATGTGCATCTTTACCAATGGCTACAAGGACGATTTGAGAGTGAGCAATACAAGTGAACTCTATCGTGCAGCTTTGGAACTGTTCAACAACTACAATCCTGCCAAACATCTTTATCTGATGCAGCAGTTGGGCAATACTTCCATGAGTGAACACCAATTTGCACAGATTATAGGCAGGATGCGACTTTACCAATGCCTGCCAACAGGCTATCAAAAGGCACTGCCAAGAATGTTGCTTACAGACACTCAAATCAATTCAGTAGCCAAAGCATACATCAATGATGAGAACTTTGGCAGTTTTGGAAGTGAACTTAATATGTGGAAGTTCTACAACTTGCTTACAGGGGCAAACAAGTCAAGCTATATTGATTCATTCTTAGACCGTTCTCTAAATGCTACTGAAATGGCTTTGGGAATCAATGCGGCTTTACATGGTGACGAACGCTATAAGTGGTTCATTGATTAAATGGGCTTATTGATTGAGAGAGGAAAGGGCAGCTATTCAGTTAGTTGTCCTTTCTTTATTTCTACCAACCTATTAAAACTTAGAGTTATGAATAAACAGATAGACAAACTTGTAAAACATATCAGAGAATTGGAAGCCCGTTTGGGAGAGGTGGATAACAACTTTAGATATATAAAGGTAATACAGGCATTGAACCACTCTTTAGACAAGTTGGATAATATGCTGAAAGATAATGCCACATTGCAAAGGGAATATCAAGCAATATATCTAAGCTACTTCCATACAGGTTGCGGATTCTCCTTTTATGACAGGGTGTGCAACTCTATTTTGGAATACCAATATGGGAACAGACCATTTTAAGGAATACCATATATAATAAGGTGTGGAATATCTTAGTAAGGTGTTCCCACCCTAAATATATTCACTTTGTTGATTAGTGAATGTTTCCTTAGCAAGCAATGGGTTAGTAAATCCAACCCAGAATTAATATTCACTTCTATTCATTTACTTATAAAACAGAACATTATGTCACTTAAATATTCAAGCACAACCGCAGACTATTTAGTTTGGTCTGATGCAATGAACCTCATAAGAAAGTTGGCAAAGGATGAGAATTATAAAATCTCACTCCTTATAGCTTTGGGATGCTTCACAGGATTAAGAATATCTGATATTCTATCTCTAAGGTGGAAGCAAATATTAGGTACTGACGAGTTTACAGTAATTGAGAAAAAGACAGGCAAGGTAAGGACTATCAGACTGAATCCCCAATTACAGCAGCATATCAAAGAGTGCTACGAGCATATAAATCCAATTGGAATCAATGCGCCAATTCTTATAAGTCAGAAAGGTACAATCTTCACTGTTCAGAGAATAAACATCATTCTTAAAGAGGTGAAGAAAAAGTACAGGTTAAAGATTAAGAACTTTAGCTGCCATTCTCTTAGAAAGACTTTTGGTAGACAGGTCTATAACATGAACAGTGATAATGCTGAACTTGCTTTAGTAAAGCTGATGGAACTGTTTAACCATAGTTCCGTTGCCATTACTAAAAGATACTTGGGACTAAGGCAGGAAGAAATCTTACAGACTTATGAGTGTTTGAGCTTCTAATGACAGGCAGGACAAATTTAGAGCAAGGTCAGTCTTGTACACCCAAATCTGAATTTGTCCTACCTTCAAATTTAGACGGAGAAATTAACTTTAGCTTTATAAATCCATGTGGGTAACAATTTCTAAAATTCACTTCTTATAAGGGGAATTACCATTTTGATACCCGCATGGATTTACAGAGTATGGATGCAAATCTTATTAAATATCCCGTTCAGACCATGTTTGAGAGCATGGAAGTTACTATTAATCCTCACTTCATGCCTATTAATTTAGAACCTTTCGCTATCTTTGCACCAATTCCAATGAACTGATGCGTCAAGGAGTTGGAAGGACATATTTAACGAAAGGTGTTATTGAAATTATCTTCTTGTAACAAATCTCGCAAATTTGAAACGCTGTGAAGATGATAACAGTAGCACCCATACTTGGATATATACCTACCTTATATTTGTAAGGTTTCTATATGCCCTTTGGTGTGGGTCGCTATTGTTTTATCCACAGCAAAGGCAATGCGAGAGCCAGTTACAAGGATAAAGCAAATAGTGTTCCCACATCTTTTTTATTTAATGCTTGCCGTAGGGAACAAGGTGAGCGCAATAGATATGATAATGGATAAACAAGTACGCCGCTTTTCCTTACTTTCCAGCATGATGAATGGGGAAAGAATTTATTCAAGAGAAACGAAATGTGCCATATTGAGGGCAGTCTTTCATGTAATCAATGCTGATAATAAAATAACAGAGGAAGAGAACAAATATTTCATCAATTTAGCAATGAAATATGACAATGACCCATCCATAATAGATTACGAATTAAAAACAATGAGTGTTGATGAAATGCTTAGACTATTGGACGGCATATCTGATTTATATGAAATATTATATAATGCCGCCCAAGTAGATGGAGAAGTTTCTGAAATAGAGACAAGAACGATATTAGGAATAATAACTTCTACTCCCACAGCAAGGAAAGAAATCAATAAATATGACACCTTGTTAAAAAAATATGGAATCTTTTAATACTATAAAACATGAATGCACTTATTAAATAAAGGCTGGAAAGACTAATTCCTATAATTTATAACTATCTTAAACAGAATAACCCACATTCTGGAGTTATGGATTTTGCTAAATTAGGAGGTGAAGTTATTAATTATATGGAAGCAATTCAAGAAATTGATTATTCAGATAAGTCAATATATCAAGAATACCTAACTCATCTTATAAGTTTAGCTTTCAAGAATGGATTACCCAACTTCGTTTTGCAACAAATTCTTTTAACTATTAAACAAGTAAACGGCTATTCAAACATAGCCAAGTCCTTATATTTTAAGTGTTAAAATTCAAATCATTTACATTATGGGATTTTTTTCTAATTATAATGCCATTGGAAAGATTAATGTTCTAATTAAACAATTAGAACCCAAACTGGACTATATAGCAAGCGAGTTACAATATCCTTACTCTGCCAACAAGCAACGTCTTAGGGTGGAATGTGGAGCGGTATCTGTGCTCATGAGTGAGATTGCAGACATTTTACAGGATGCAGGGAGAAGCGTCTTTCTTGCACCCTACTATTTCAAAGGCAGAAAAATGACCATTATGGACTTGCATGGTCTTGCAGCATCTTTAGTACAACAAGCAGAACAACTATTATAACATTGTAATGAAAGCATTTAAATTATTAGCAACCTCATTATTGGTTGCATTAAGCATGGGATTTACTTCCTGTGGGAATGATGAATTAGAGGTAAGCACAATCTACCCAGAGGGTAGTGAACCTTTAGATGTAGTCTGTAAAGAATATGGCATTGATGACTATAAAAATATAGAATTACTTGATTACTATAAAAACACCTTAGTAGAACAAGCTAATTTTATAGGTTTAAAGAATAATCAGTTATGGATTTCTGCATTCAATTCAAAAGATAAGTCCAAGATTATAGAATGGACAGACAACAAGGAATTTGATAGAATACGCAGAGTTTACAAAGGTTATGGAGAATATGAAGAATTTGCCATACAAGGAATATCACTATTTCAAATAATACCTATTGATAATAACTTTGCTGCATCATTGACTTATAGCAATAATGGGAAAGTCATATCTGCCTTACTCTTTAAAAAAGATAGTGAAACTAAAGAGATTCTTACAAGAAGGGCTGAAATACATATTGGATATAATAATTCTATCATAAATGATAAGTGTTGTTATTCTTTATCTGGAGATACTATTTGTGTAGCAGAGAAAGGTTTTGGATATTCTAATATAGGAACTCTTTATACTTCTGACCTTATATATTACAATGAAGCAATATACACTCATAGAGATAATAAAGGCTTCTTTGTGGGAAGACGGAGTTTCAAATTGGGAGAAGATTTATGGCACATCCAAGTACCACAGCTAAATGATGAACCTACTGATGCAAAGATTGAGGTTAGTGTAGAAGATAAATCCAAGCAAGTCTGGAAATACAATGTCAATATCATACATTACGATGGAACTAAGAAGAATGTAACATTTGAAGTAGATATTGACAACGGTACAATCAAAGGGCAAGATGATTATGCTTCTCTCATTATAGGCAAATGGAAAATGACAAGCGGTGATGCAGTTGCCACCCATGTTACTTACAAGAGTGATGGTGCATTTGAATATACAAGTACAGAAGATAGCTCCTACAAAGAAGTAGGTAGGTACAAAATAGATGGCAACAAACTCTATGAAATGTACAGTGACGAAGAAGAATGGGCTATCAGCGATATTCTGTTACTTAATTCTATGACCTTATCAGTACAAGAGTTGGAAGCAGATGGAGTTACACCCAGCGGTAAAAAATTCTCTTATCAGAGGGTAGAATAAAAAGCCACCCATACTTGATTAAAAGGGCTGCATTTGAAAGAACTCTTATGCAGCCCTTTTATCACTATTTCATAAACACAAAATAGACAGCCAATATTAAGCATACAAAGGCAGCTATATGATTCCAATGCAATGCTTCACCTTTAAAGAATACAGTTGTAAAAACTGTAAATATAATAAGAGTTATCACTTCTTGAAGAACTTTCAGTTGCATCAACGAAAATGGTCCTCCATTACCAATATATCCAATGCGATTCGCTGGAATTTGACAAGAATACTCAAAAAAAGCTATTGACCAACTAAAGGCTATTACACCTATCAATGGAAGAGCAGCAAACCAAGAATATTCCTGTTTCATCTTTAAATGACCATACCAAGCAAAAGTCATGAAGACATTCGATACTATAAGCAATAAAATTGTGTAGAGAGCTTTCATATTATTCTAATTCTACTATACATTATTATATATCAACGTAAAGTGTTAAATTCCCAGTTGGGTTTTTCCGTTTTATTATACTCAAAAAAAGCAATTGCCCAACTAAATGCAATCACACCAATCAACGGAAGGGCTGCAAACCAACTAAACTCTTGTCGCATTTTTAAATGACCATACCAAGCAAACGTCATAAAGACATTTGAAAAAATCAGCAATATTACTGAATAAATACCATGAGACAACATATATTTTAATCTATTTTTTATCCGGAAACAATCTGCCTATAATATCCATTACGCTTTTAACAATTGCATATCAACAAGCATTTTTGGAGTGCAAAGATAATGGAAATAATCGAATTAAGAATAATACAATGAGTTATTGCCGTAACAAACATGTTTTATTTCCAATGAACAAAAAAGCAACCAACTCCACTCTTTCAATCTGCTATTTGTTAAGAAAAAAGTTTGTTTGCTAAACCATGTTATAACAAGCGTTTTTTTATTTCTAAAATTTGGAACTATCTCAAGAATACGTACCTTTGCATTGTGTTTTTCATAGTATTAGATTTAAGGTTAACAAAAGATTGGCTGTCTGGGAAGATAGCCTTTTTTATTTTCTCCTTGCCTAGTCCCCCAAATAGTGTTACAGCTAAAAATGCAACAAAATGAAAAAGGCAGAAACAAAGAAGAATCACTTGTAAAAATAGGGGGAGTATAACAGGACAATGTTTTTCCCACATCAGAAAACATGTTTTTTACACGTACGCCCCATATAGTTATACGTACGTACAAACTCATGCGGACGTATATGAAATCTTATATGTCCAGAATAAAATTCCACATCAAAGATAAGGACGTTTTTTAAAAAGATCAAGAGCTTTTCAAAAAAGATAACCGCCTTTTAAAAAAAGAAAAGGAGCTTTTTTAAAAACGTCTTGATCTTTTTTACCGTTGCCAAGACTTTGTAAGCCATTATTCTATGGAAGTACAAACCCCTTATGCACACTTCTTGCGAGAAAAAGCCTGAAAAAACACCCTACTTCCTATCAAGCCTGGAATAGCCTATAAAAAATAGATATAACTGAGGACAAGCATGTTACACGAAAATATGTTTCAGAACGTTATGAGAGCATAAGTGAGAACAAATATTTTTACCATCTGCATATAAGTTGTTTATAATTAGCCTGTTATACATGCAGTGATGGCATAAGGACATAAACACCCGAACTTCCTAATAAGTACGTCAAGAACATTTCCGGAAGTTATCAGAGAACAAAACGATCCTTTAAGAACCAAAATCCTCCCCACAATTTTGCAAATAAACCTCAAACAGACCGAAAGAATTGCTTTTTAAAAAACTTATTTTTCAATTGAAAGGACAGAGGAGCACTCTTTACAAGGCAAAGTCATTTAAAAAAAGAAATAAAACATTGCCCGCAAATCAAGTCTTTCTAGCTTGCTCAAGAACTTTCTATTTATCATAAACTTCAAACTTTATTAAATCATTAAACCATTTCTACCCAATATTTGTCATTTAGTAAACAATAAATAGATTAGATTATGGAAAAAATTATTGAGAGAAATGTCCCTATCGCAGAAGAGAATGTAACATTGTCAGGACAACCGGCAACGAATATGTTCGAAGACTGGGGTGAGGACATAACTGAAACAGATCTTTTGCATGAAGAAAAAGATAAAGGATTCTCCCCCAAAAAGAATCCCCAAAAACTGATGAAAGAAATGGATCAAATAGTGCAGGATGACATTAAAAACATTCATTAATAACCATTCATCCAATCCCCTTTATTATTTTACATTTGTCCTAGACTTGTATACGAAAATCACTTGACGAAAAGAGTATAAGGACAACTGAATACAAATAAATTGGAAACAGCTGCCATAAAAAACAGTTGTTTCCAATTTCAATTATGAACAAAATCTCTATGACGACAAATTAATTAAGATAACAACACAAGTCTTGATGCCATCCTATTGGAGCGTTATTCACCTCAGTAGGGGTGAAATGATTTATCGCAATCACATTCCTCACCCCACGTACTATATCTTTTGTAAACAACGCTGCAAGTCCTAATCCCATTCCCCATACTAACACAATAAAAAACGTTCTCATATCCTAATATATTTAAATGGTTATTCTTATGATAAAGAGAAAACAATTCCTATGCCAAAACCAGACTGGTATTGATTATCAATCAAATACATTAAGAACAAACTATTTTCAAAGAAAAAGGTCCACATTTTCATTGTAGAATATTTCTACACTTTCCCCAACAAATCAGACATGTGCATCACCTTGTATCCGGCACAACAAACAACAGGAAGGATACCTTTGTAACATTCTTCCCCATCTAAATACATTGATAATATTGATAGTTGGTTAGCTGCACACAAGTACAAACAACTAACTATAAGCAGTCTCGTTATAATCCCCCAACAACAAAACAGCCATATCAACTATAAATCGTGTTCATTCATCCCAGGCAACAGTTCTTCCTGAATATTTGTCATGCTTCTCCACAAACTATACCGTGCTTCAGGATTCATTTTTTCTAGAGAATATAAAACATCTTTCATATTTGAACGATTCGACAAACTTTCATAAGGACAATTTTTGATCTGTTTACGAAAACCGAGGATACGTGCCATTTCAATTAAATCCGCTTCATGTACCAAGCACATAGGACGAATAATTGTCATCTCAAATTTACGCATCACTAATTTAGGAGGCATCGTACTGAACGCTCCCTGAAAAGTAATATTCATCAACAAAGTTTCCAAGATATCATCCATATGATGTCCTAAAGCAATCTTATTGCACCCTTGCTCCTTTGCCACCGTGAACAAAGCTTTTCTCCGATTCCAAGAACAAAGGAAACAGGGAGACTTCCGAGTATCGGTACTCAGATCAAAAAAAGTTTCATAATGCACAAACGGCACCCCTAAATCCTCTGAGTAGCCTTTCAGATATTCCAAATCAGATTGATAAGGAATATTTGTCATGCCTACATGCACAGCTATCACTGCAAATTTCGGTTTCAAAATACGTGAACGCCTTGCCAATAACTCCAATAGAGCCAAAGAATCCTTTCCACCAGAAAGAGCTATCAAAATTTTATCACC
>OLQJ01001116.1_pt1 | contig 9888 bp, 7 predicted proteins | sample 1673231 | NCBI WGS metagenome assembly OLQJ01 (sample SAMEA3136769, study PRJEB25190) | human gut metagenome | biome: human gut; feature: human-associated habitat; material: faeces | place: Austria | collected 2013
TTGGCGAATAAGTCCGGTTGCGGCATGTTTACTGGCGGTGTACTTGTGCGTAACGGTCACACAGAGGCAACGACAGATCTTGTAAGACTGGCGGGGCTGAAAGAATGTGGCGTATGTTGTGAAATCATGAAAGAAGACGGAACGATGATGCGTACATCAGAACTCTGGGAGCTGGCTCGTAAGTATCATCTTACATTTATCACAATCAAAGATTTGCAGGATTATTTAAGAATTCATGAAAAGCATGTAAAAGAAGAGGCGGTGGCAGATCTTCCAACACAGTATGGAGAATTTAAGATTCATGGATATGTGAATGACATTACAGGAGAGCATCATCTTGCTTTGGTAAAAGGAGAAATCGGGGAGGGAGAGAATGTACTTTGCAGAGTCCATTCAGAATGCCTGACCGGAGATGCTTTTGGTTCTCTTCGCTGTGACTGTGGATTGCAGCTTCAGACGGCAATGCGCCAGGTGGAGGAAGAGGGAAGAGGAATCATCCTCTACATGAGACAGGAAGGAAGAGGAATCGGACTGATCAATAAGATCAAAGCATACGAACTTCAGGAACGTGGATATGATACAGTCGAGGCGAATGTTCAATTGGGATTTGCCCCAGATCTCAGAGAGTACTGGGTCGGAGCTCAGATTTTATCAGACCTGGGCGTGAAATCCTTAAGACTTCTTACCAATAACCCGGATAAAGTCTATGGGCTTCAGGATTTCGGACTGGAAATTAAGGAAAGAGTACCATTAGAGATCCAGCCACAAAAATATGATCTGAATTATATGAAAACAAAACAGGAAAAAATGGGACACATTTTCAAAGAAATACAATTATAAAAAAGAATTCAGGAGGAAGATGAACATGAAACAGATTCAGGTAATTGAAGGAAAAGTAGTAGCACCTGAGGGAATGAAAGTCGGAATCGTAGCAGCCAGATTTAATGAAATTATTGTCAATAAGTTATTAGGCGGAGCTGTTGACGGACTTGTGAGACATGGTGTAGAAGAAGAAAATATTACAGCAGCATGGGTGCCGGGAGCATTTGAAATACCAATCACAGCGCAGAAAATGGCGCAGTCAGGAAAGTACGATGCAGTCATCTGTGTAGGTGCAGTTATTCGTGGAGATACATCTCATTATGATCTGGTGTGTAACGAATCAGCAAAAGGAATTGCACAGATCGAGCTTGCAACAGGTATTCCTGTTTTATTTGGAATCATTACAACAGAAAATATTGAACAGGCAATTGCACGTGCCGGAAGTAAAGCTGGCAATAAAGGTTATGATTGTGCGTTATCAGCAATTGAGATGGTGAATCTGATAAAACAGTTATAAAATTTGACTTTTATTCTTATACAAAGTAAAATAAACTATGTATGTCTTTTTAAAGATGTACATAGTTTATTTGTTTATTGGAGAATGAAAATGTTTGAAAAGAATAAAGAAAAAATGAAGGAAAAAATGGAGCCGGATAAAGTGCTTCGTTTTGCGATTGTTGCGGTAATCCTCTTGTTTTTGATCGGTGCGCTGATTATTGGAACACGAATGATGAATCCGCGAGTGGATGCGACAGAAGGAGTAAAGAAACTGACAGAACTGGAAGATGCCAATGTTCAGAAGATTGATGCCAAGATTCAGGAATTAGAGCAGACAGAAGCAGATGAGGCGGCAGCGTGGAAAGCAAAGTCTGCAAAAGAAAAAATGGATGGCTGCATTGTGCTTGGCGACAGTACTGCACTTGGCTTCAGACAGAATGACATCTTGAGTAAGTCGCAGGTGAAGTCAAAGGATGGAGCAACGGTCAGCGATGCGGAAGGTTCCGGATTAAATGAGCTTTTGACAGCCGTAACAGAAGCAGAGACTGCACCACAGAAGCTTATCCTCTGTATCGGAAGAGGAGATGTAGCAGTCAGTGGAGAGACAGCGGATGCATTTGCAGCGAATTACAAAAGCTTTGTTGAGCAGGTGAAAGCAGCATTGCCGGATACGAAAGTTTATGTATGCAGTATCCCGGCATACCTGTCACTGACAAGTACAGGTGATGCGACAGGTTCAGCCGATTCAGATACTGATTCAGATTCAGATGCTAAAGATACAACTGACAACTCGAATCTTAAGAGCAGTACAGATTCTAAGAGCAGCACAGATTCTAAGAGCAATAGTGATAGTGATACATCATCAGATGATAGTAGTTCGTCCAAGATGAGTACCGCGCTGGATGTAACTTCATACAATGAAGCTTTGAAGGCTCTTTGTAAGGAAGAAAAAGTGAAATATGTAGACACAACAGATCTTACGGACGCTTCTTATTATGGGGAGGACGGAAGTACAATGACAAAAGCCTATTATGAGGCTTGTATTAATAAAATTCTGGAGGCAGCGTTTAGAAATTATGTTATTCAATAGTATCGCATTTATATGTGTATTTTTACCAGTTATTTTCATATTGTATTATCTGCTTCCGGGAAAGATAAAAGACATTGCCCTGGTTGCAGGGGGAGCAGTTTTTTTTGCATGGGGAGCCCCGGTCAATCTGGTCGTTCTGGCATTTTTTATAGTGTTTAATTATGCTGTAGGAATTCAGATGGAAGGCTACATGCGAAGAAGAAGGAGTACGGAGCAGTTATTTGCTGGAAGCATACTGATCAATATGATAGTATATGTGTTCTTTGCATTTATCGGACAACGCGTGGGCTTTATTTCGGAAGTGCCGGTCGGAATAGGAATCTGCATCTTACAGGTGCTTTCTTATCTGATTGAGATTCACCGGGGAAATGTAAAGGCTCAGAAAAGTATTCTGGATTTTGCAGTTTACATAGCAATGTTTCCGTTGTTCCTGGCAGGACCGGTCGTAAAATATCCGCAGATCCGAAAGGAATTAAAGACTCGCAAATTGTCCTGGGCAAAGGCTGGCGAAGGAATTATTTTATTTGTATGTGGTTTTGCAAAGAAAGTTATCATTGCAGATTACCTGGCAGATTCATTCACTAAGATCATGTCTTTGAAGGCAGGCGAGTTGTCTGCGTTTGGTGCATGGCTGGGATGTGCGATCTTCATGTTCCAGATTTACTTTGCGTTCAGTGGATACTGTGATATGGCAGTGGGACTTTGCAGAATGCTTGGATTTGATGTGAAGAAAAATTTCCGATATCCATATGTAGCACGTAACATAACAACATTTGTGCGACGTTTTAACAGCTCTGTTTCTGCATGGTTCTGGGATTACATCTGTGAACCACTCTGGGGCGGCTGGCTTGGAACACTTGTATCCGGAATTCTGATGGGACTTTGGTATGCAGGTATGTGGAAGAATGCACCGTGGCAGGTAACGGTCACAGGTGTATTGCTCTGGGGTATCTACCTTGCATTCTGGCAGATCGTGGAGCGTTATGCACTGCCATTTTTAAAGAGATTACCACCTGTGCTTGGGCAGATTTATACATGGTTTTTTACAGCACTTGGCTGGGTATTTTTCTTCGGTAAAACACCGGCAGCGTCATTTGGTTATCTGAAAGTGATGTTTGGATTTGGCGGAGGCGATGTGGTTGGTATCATGGGAAGATATCTTTTCCTTGGAAATGTGTTCGTTCTTGTAGTGGCATTTCTTGCAAGTACACCACTTCCGAATCTTATCTGGAAGAAGATTCTGGTATTTGGAAAGAAAGATAAAAAAGAAAAGAATAAAAAACGTCTGGAGAGAGGCAGAAGTGCAGTATTTGTATTCGCAGCCGTGATCATGATCCTGTGTCTTGTGAATGTGACAGGAGCAGGAAGGACATTTTTCAAAGAGACGGTGAAAGATACCCAGGCGAAACTGGATACAGTTCTTGGAAGACGGGACGTGAACGGTGTGTACCGAGGAAAGAACCAGTATCTTCTGGCGGATATTAACAAGCTGGATGAAAAGAAGGTTCAGGAAAATGTGGACGCGATTACAGCGCTTGCCGAGGATTATTCCGATGTGCCGATGTATATGGCACTGATTCCGGATGCTGCAAATGTATGGGCAGATAAGCTTCCTTCTTATGCTCCGGTGGAAGATCAGACAGTGCAGATTGCACAGATTCAGAGCATGCTTGGAGACAGTGTGAACTGGATTGATGCACAAGGGGTTCTAAATGCGAATAAAGATAAGAAAATTTATTACCACACAGATTCCCGATGGACAACGCTTGGAGCTAGTCTTGTATGGCAGCAGATTGCTTCAGATCTGGGACTTGACACTTCGAAAGCACCGGCTTTAAAACCTTATGTAGTGACCGGTGATTTCAGTGGAAATCTTTCCCGAACAAGTGGATTTGAAAGCGGATACCGTGAACCGATTTACGCATATTTAACGGAAAATGCTTCTGATAACACGCAGATGGTGGCAAGCTATGAGTCTGAGGGCGTAAAGACAGCAGAGCTTTATGACCGTACAAAACTGGACGAACCGGATGCGTATGAAGTATTTCTCGGTGGAGATTATGATAAAATAGATATCCGCACGACAGCAGACAGCACGGACCGGCTGCTTCTGGTGAAGGATTCCTTTGCAGACTGTATGATTCCATTTTTAATTCCATATTACAGGGAGATCATCGTGGTAGATGCAGATTATTATCAGAAGCATGTGTCGGATCTGTTAGATAAGAATAAAATTACAAGTGTGCTGTTTTTGTACGATTGCAATAATTTTGTACAGGATGACAAGCTGAGCAGTATTTTGAAAACGGATAAGGCAGAATAGGAACTGCAAAGTAATTGGAGTGTTAGTAAATGATAAGATTAAATAAATACCTCAGTGAGGCAGGTATCTGCTCCAGAAGAGAGGCAGACCGTCTCATAGAGGCGGGACGTGTGACGGTGGATGGCGTACGGGCTGTACCGGGCATGAAAGTGTCAGAGGAGCAGAAAATCTGTGTCGGGAAAAAAGTGATCCAGGGTGCAGAACAGAAGGTTGTTCTGGCAGTCAACAAACCGGCAGGTATCGTGTGTACCGGGGATATGAAAGTGAAAAATAATATCATACGTTTCCTGCATTATCCGGTGCGGGTGACCTATGCAGGAAGACTGGATAAAGATTCGGAAGGCCTTCTTATTATGACAAATGACGGAGAACTGATCAACAGTATGATGCGGGCGAGATATCATCATGAAAAGGAATATCATGTCCGCGTGGATAAAGAAATCACTTCAGAATTTGTGCGGCAGATGTCAGAGGGTGTGCATATACAGGACGTGGAAAAGAATCTGGATGCGGTAACAAGACCGTGTGAGGTAAAGCAAATTGGAAAGTACACATTTTCCATTATTCTGACACAGGGGCTGAACCGTCAGATCCGGAGAATGTGCGAAGCACTTGGATATAAAGTGACAAAGCTTGTAAGAATAAGAATTATGAATGTAGAACTGGGAAGCTTAAAGAGTGGAGCAGTGCGAAAAATAGAAGGACAGGAGTTAAAGAAGCTATATGAACAGGCAGGAACGCATGAAGGAACTGGTAGAGCTTTTGAATAAAGCATCAAAAGCATACTATCAAGACGCAGAAGAGATCATGAGCAACTATGAGTACGACAAGCTTTATGATGAACTTCAGGAACTGGAGCGTGAGCTTGGGATCACACTTTCCAATAGTCCGACGGTGCGAGTTGGATATGAAGTGGTCAGTGAACTCCCAAAAGAACGGCATGAAAGCCCAATGCTTTCTTTGGACAAGACGAAAGATGTAGAGGAATTAAAGAATTTTGTGGGAGATCAGAAGGCACTGATGTCCTGGAAAATGGACGGACTTACCATTGTTCTGACTTACCGGGGCGGACATCTTTTTAAGGCAGTCACCCGTGGAAATGGAGAAGTAGGTGAGGTCATCACAAACAATGCAAAAGTCTTTAAAAATGTACCGCTTCAGATCAGCTATCAAGGTGAGCTGATACTGCGCGGCGAAGCAGTGATTGGCTATAAAGATTTTGAGAAGATTAATGAGCAAATCCAGGAAGCAGAAGCCAAATATAAAAATCCGCGTAATCTCTGCAGTGGTTCTGTACGCCAGCTGAACAGTGAGATTACAGCAAAAAGAAATGTAAAATTCTATGCATTTACACTGGTCAGTGCAAAAGATGTGGATTTCCACAATTCCAGAGCCTGTCAGATGGAATGGCTGAAAGAGCAGGGGTTTGAAGTAGTAGAATACCACGAAGTAATAAGAGACACAGTAGAGGCGGAAGTTATTAAATTTTCAGAAAAAATTGCCGAGAACGATTTCCCGTCCGACGGACTTGTGTTAGTATATGATGATATAGCGTATGGAAGATCACTAGGGCGGACGTCTAAGTTTCCACGAGATTCATTTGCATTTAAATGGGCTGATGAGATCCGCCAGACAAAGCTTCTGGAGATTGAGTGGAGTCCATCTAGAACAGGACTCATCAATCCGGTCGCTATCTTTGAACCGGTGGAGCTGGAGGGAACGACAGTGAGCCGTGCTAGTGTCCATAACATCAGTATTATGGAAGAATTGGAACTTGGTGTGGGGGATGAAATTGAAGTTTATAAGGCGAATATGATCATTCCGCAGATTGCACAGAATCTGACAAGAAGTGGTGTGAAAGATATTCCAGAAGTCTGTCCGGTCTGTGGCGGCAAGACAGAGATTCGCCAGGTCAGCAATGCAAAAGCACTGTATTGTACCAATCCGGAATGTCAGGCAAAGCATGTCAAAGCATTTGCACTCTTTGCGAGCCGTGATGCTTTGAATATTGAAGGTTTGTCAGAGGCAACGCTGGAGAAGTTTATTGACCGTGGATTTATAAAGGAATTCACAGACATTTTCCATTTGGATAAATGGCAGGAAGAGATTCAGACGATGGAAGGTTTTGGAGAAAAATCCTACAAGAACCTGATCGCAAATGTGGAGAAAGCAAAAGTGACGACACTTCCGAAAGTTATCTATGCACTTGGAATTCCGGGAATTGGTCTTGCAAATGCGAAGGTCATCTGCAGAGAATTTTCCGGTGATGTGGATCGTATGATTCATGCTACTGCAGAAGAACTTGCAGAGATTCAAGGAGTAGGCGAAGTACTTGCCGGTGCATTTGTAACTTATTTTCAGGATGATAAGCATGTAGAAAGCTTGAAGCGGCTGCTTAAAGAGCTTGAGATTCCAAAGGAAGAAGAATCAGAGAGTCAACAGATCTTTGCCGGAGTGAACTTTGTTATTACCGGGAGTGTGGAACATTTTGCAAACAGAGGAGAGGTCAAGGAACTGATTGAGAGCCTGGGAGGAAAAGTTACGGGATCTGTCACTTCCAAAACAAATTACCTAATCAATAATGATGTGACATCGACTTCATCAAAGAATAAAAAAGCAAAGGAACTGGGAGTTCCGATTATTTCGGAGGAGCAGTTCATTAAGATGGTAGAGGAACAAAAGTAGGAAAGAAGGGAAAGAACCATGTCTGAACAGGATTATGTAGATACAATTGATAACAACGATAATAATAGCAATGACAATCATAACGATGATGAATATGAGAAAGTCTGCTTTGTCTGCCACAGACCAGAGAGTGTGGCTGGAAAGATGATCAATCTTCCGAACAATATGTGTGTGTGCAATGACTGTATGCAAAAGAGTTTTGATGCTATGAATAATATGAACTTCGGTGGTGCGATTGATTATAGCCAGCTTATGAATATGCCGGGAGTTCAGTTCTTAAATATTGATGATATGAGCCAGCAGATTCCAAAGCAGCAGCGCGTGAAGAAGAAAAAAGAAGGCGAGAAGGCAACGCCGCTCGTTGACATTCATAACCTTCCGGCACCGCATAAGATCAAGGCGAGCCTGGACGAGTATGTAGTCGGACAGGAATATGCCAAGAAAGTGATGTCTGTTGCTGTATACAACCATTACAAGCGTGTGGCAACAGATTCCATGGACGACATTGAGATTGAGAAATCTAACATGCTGATGATTGGACCTACAGGTTCCGGTAAGACCTATCTTGTCAAGACGCTGGCAAGAATTCTGGATGTGCCGCTTGCGATTACAGATGCTACATCTCTGACGGAAGCAGGTTATATTGGAGATGATATCGAAAGCGTCGTATCCAAGCTTCTGGCAGCAGCGGATAACGATGTGGAAAAAGCAGAACAGGGAATCATTTTTATTGATGAGATTGATAAGATTGCAAAAAAGAAAAATGCGAGTCAGCGTGATGTCAGTGGAGAGTCCGTACAGCAGGGAATGCTGAAGCTTTTAGAAGGAAGCGAAGTGGAAGTTCCGGTTGGAGCTAATAGTAAAAATGCGATGGTTCCGCTCACAACAGTCAATACAAAGAACATTTTATTTATCTGCGGAGGAGCCTTTCCGGATCTGGACGGCATCATCAAAGAGAGACTCACAAAGCAGTCTGCAATTGGATTTGGCGCAGATCTGAAAGATAAATATGATCATGATAAGAAGATTCTTGAGAAGGTAACAACAGAAGATCTTAGAAACTTTGGCATGATTCCAGAGTTTCTCGGACGTCTGCCGGTGCTTGTGAGCCTGCAGGGGCTGACAAAGGAATTGCTGATGCGGATTCTGAAATAACCGAAAAATGCGATCCTCAAGCAGTATGAGCGCCTGCTGGCGCTGGATGAGGTCAAATTGGTGTTTGAGGACGATGCACTGGAGTGGATCGCCGAGCGGGCGCTGGAAAAAGATACGGGTGCCCGTGCGCTGCGTGCAATTTTAGAGGATTTTATGATGGATATCATGTATGAGATCCCGAAAGATCCGAATATCGGATCCGTTGTGATCACGCGCCCGTATCTGGAGAAGAAGGGCGGTCCGCGGATAGAGATGCGGGGGTAATAGCTTTTCAGGAACATGATCGGTGAACGGTGTCATGGGTGTGGTGGAAGTTAGCGATGTAAGGATCCGGAAAAGCAATTTGTGTGTGAAGAGAAAACAGCAGAAGTTAATTAACTTCTCATGGATAAAAAAGAGTTATATAGGTTTAACGTCCCATACCCCCACTCCCGGCTGGGATATTCGATGGAATTTCGGCGGTCAGCCCCGCGGATCAGAAATGCCTTGGCAATCGAGGTGTTGATCCGCGGGGCTGATGGCGTATAGGCAGACCAGGAGAGCAGGATCGCGGCGGCTCCGGCGGTCATGGCGGCGGCAAATGAGGTTCCGGTTACCTCCTGATAATCGGGAAGCGGGAGCCGGACGCCGGGGGCGGCAAGGTCGGGCTTGATAGTTCTGGTGCGGGTAAAACCGCGGCTGGAATGCAGATAGATCCCGCCCGTCTGGTGGCTGTAGGCGGCGGTGTTGATGATGGCTGCTGTATTGCCCGGATCGGTGATGGTTGTGTCCGGATCCGGGCGCAGAAAGAAGGTTTCATCCGAGATAAAGCCGTGCACCGGCAGCCACATATGGTATTCACCCTGAATCGAGAGCGTGTGGTAGACGCGGATTTTCCAGATTCCGGCGGCGGGGGCATCAAAGCGCATCAGGATCAGTTCGCTTCCGGTCGCCAGCTCGGAGCTGGTATAGTTGAGGTGAATGGTCGTTCCTTCCAGAAGAAAGGGAATCCGGCGTTCTTCGTCGCCGGAGAGCCGGATGCGTCCCGTTTCGTCGCCGGAGGGGGATAAAAATCCGACACTGTAAAGCTCCGATTCACGCGCCCACAGTTCCAGCGTAAATCCCCGTTCGTCGGGACCGACCCGCAGTTCCACATCCTCATAGGAGGTGGAAGCAGGAAATACACTGCGAAAATGGTGCCCGCGCCCGGTTTCATTGCCTCCGGCGGCGACCAGAATCTGCCCGCTGGCGCGCGACAGGCTGTTCAGATATAGACCAAGCGGCGAAGTGCCGCTGTGGCTTCCGGTATTGGTGCCAAGACCCAGCAGGATCACAA
>OLQJ01001117.1_pt1 | contig 9869 bp, 8 predicted proteins | sample 1673231 | NCBI WGS metagenome assembly OLQJ01 (sample SAMEA3136769, study PRJEB25190) | human gut metagenome | biome: human gut; feature: human-associated habitat; material: faeces | place: Austria | collected 2013
AGAATGGACAGCTTAAAATGGATGGCAAAACAGAAGAAGTCTTTGTACGAAAAGATGAGTTAACAGAAATGGGACTGGGTGTTCCACAGGCAGTAGAATTTTATCTGGATTTAAAAGAAATATTAGAAGAGACAGATATTGATTTAGACAATGCTTTTTCTCATGATATGCAATACAATCAAAAGAATCGGGAAGTATCTCAGAAAACGATAGAGTTATCCCAAGAAAACGTAGAAATAAATCAGAAAGAAACAAAAGAAAAAGGCACAGAAATGCATGAGAAAAAGATAGAAGCTTCGAATGAAAAAGCAAAAGAGTATATAAAAACAAAAAGAACAAAAAATGTAGGGATTCCATTAAATATAGATGAATTAGCAGCGTATATAGCAGGAGGCAGCTTATGATTCGGGAAATGACATTAGGACAATATTATAAAGCTGATTCCATTCTTCATAAACTTGATCCGAGGGTAAAACTTTTAGGAACATTGCTTTTTGTTATTACATTATTTTTTCCTAAAAGTTTATTAAGCCTTGGGATTGCGACAGTATTTCTTATTTTGATAGTGAAGCTTTCTAAAGTTCCAGTGTCTATGATGATTCGGGGAGTAAAGCCGCTGTTTATTATCATTTGTTTTTCGGCAATTATAAATATGATTAGTGTGAGTGGAGATATGCTTGTAAAAATTGGGCCGATAACAATCGCGAAACAGGGATTATGGATGGCATTCTATCTTGTTGTACGGTTGGTTTATCTGGTCATCGGTTCATCCGTAATGACATTTACGACAACGCCAAATCAACTTACCGATGGACTTGAAAAAGGATTTCATTTTCTAAAAAAAGTGCATGTGCCAGTACATGAGGTTGCCATGATGATGTCCATTGCTCTTCGGTTTATCCCGATTTTAACAGAAGAATTAGACAAAATCATGAAAGCACAGATGTCAAGAGGTGTTGACTTTGAAAGCGGAAATATTTTAGAGCGGGCATTTGCTTCAGCAATGCCCCTTTTTTATAATATCAATATAACTAAAAAATAAATTTTACGGAGATGGAAATAAAAAAAGAATTTCCATCCAATCTATAGGTTTTATAAGACAAAAGGAATCGTATTCTTTAAGTCTTATATCCTTGGTTTAAGAAATAATCTTAATCCATATATAATTTTTTCTTTCCATCTCCGTAAGACATTTTTTATATGGGAGGTATTAATTTATGGAGCAAAAGTCTAAATTTATAAGTAATAGAGAGTATATGGTGAATGGCTTATCTGCAGATTTAGAGGATTTTGTGAAGGGTGGACGTATTAAGTCTGGTTATCGTAATTTAGATTTGATAACCAATCTGTATCCTGGCTTTTATGTTTTGGGGGCTGTTAGCTCTCTTGGTAAGACTACATTTATTCATCAGATGGCCGATCAGATTGCTTGTGCAGGGCGACCAGTATTATTTTTTTCGTTAGAGCAGACACGTCTGGAGCTTACAACTAAGAGTTTATCGAGAATTATGGCGCAGGTGGATGCCAGAACAGCTAGGACATCCTTGCAGATACGTAAAGGGCGTGTGGATGAGCGTGTTATGGCTGCTGAGCGGATATATAATGAGTACGCAAATAACGTATATGTTGTGGAAAATACATTTAGTGCAACGATGGAATCTATTGAAAACGATGTAGAGATTTTTATTAAGGAGAAGCGGCAAAAACCTGTTGTTGTGATTGATTATTTGCAGGTTATACAGCCGCCGGAGGGCAGTAACAAGACGGCAAAAGATCTTGTGGATATGCATGTATCGCGGCTCAAGAAATTGCAAGCAAAGCATAAATTAGTTATGATGGTAGTATCATCATTTAACAGGCAGAATTATCTAACACAGGTAGATTTTGAAAGTTTTAAAGAGTCGGGTGGAATTGAATATACTGCAGATGTAGTTTGGGGATTGCAGTTAGAAGTATTGCATGACGCACTTTTTAACTCTGCCGCTAAGATTAATGAAAAACGGCAAAAAATTAAAGAAGCCAAAGCGGCCAATCCTCGGCGTGTGGAGCTAGTTTGTTTGAAAAATCGTTTTGGTGTATCTAGTTATACTTGTAATTTTGAGTATTTTCCGCAGTTTGACTTGTTTAGACCAGTTATGCCGCAAAATGTGAGTGAGTTGTCGATGGAAAATGCTGATCCAGATGGTTTTGTACGTTTGCCGGAGAGTTTTAACACGCCTTTTGATGCGTGATTATTATATAGGGAGGGTATTATATGCAGCATTTTACAAAAAGTCAGATGCAGTCTGCCAGAAAAGCTAATTTATATGATTATTTGATGTGTAATCATTTATCTGATTGCATTAAGGATGGTAATAGTTTAAGACCTAAGTGTAATCATAGTATATCTGTAAAAAAAGGGTATGCTGGATATAAGGATTTTGCTTCGGGTGAAACAGGAAATTCGGTTGATTTTCTGGTGCGATACATGGGATATGATTTAGATGATGCAGTTTTTGCTCTTGTTGGACAAAGTTCTCCGCTTGCTGTTAGGATAGAAAAGAAACAGGATATAGTTGTGCCGGTGGAGTTTCCGAAGCCATTAGAGGGGCGTTGGAAGCAGTTATATGCTTATCTGCAAGCTCGTGGGATATCAGTGGATATTATAAATTTACTGATACGGCAAAAAATTATTTATCAGTCTGCAGAGAGAAATAATATTATTTTTGTGAATAAAGAACGAGATTTTGCAGAGGCACGGGGGACATATACATATGGTAAACCTTATCATCGGGTATATAAGGGACAAGCCGATCGGTTTTGGTGGTTTAAACCATGGGAAGGTACTGTGGAGTGTGTGTATGTCTGCGAGGCGGCGATTGATGCAATTAGCTTGTACCAACTTCATGCGTTAGCAAAAGAGTCGCAGAAGGCGATATATGTTAGCTTAGGGGGTGTTGCTAATCAGCAGACAATAGACAGATTAAAAAGGCAACCGGCAGGGTATAAGATTATATTAGCTGTTGATAATGATGCTGCAGGAGAAGCCTGCAGAGTAAGAAATAATGACTTAGATTATATTTTACCAGAGAGTAAGGATTGGAATGAAGATTTATTAAACTGTGATACGCAATAGTAGGAAGGAATCTGATTCTTTAGTATAATTTAGAAAAGGGGGGATTTATCGAAGGAAATCGAAGAGGGTATTAAGCGTGGTATGCAAAAGGAAAAGAGTTGTATGATAAGGCTTACGGATTTATCTGCAGAAGAAGTTAGTAAGTTTGCTATTTAAAATTAAAAGGAATCGAATTCTTTTTTTGGAAATAGACATATTGAAAATGAAAAATGCATATGATATAATGCCTTTAGGCAAACGATGTGATTAAGCCGCATATTGGCAATCACAAAAAGCCCCCAGAGAATCCGCAATTCTGGGGGCTTTTTTATTCCGTTTTTGGCAGGGTGGCTTAATCCCTTGGCTGGCTACCTTTTGTCATCTCCATCCAACCACTTGCAGATATAGTAGGCGACTATACTTGCCACGATAGAGAGTATAAACGATGTAATCAGCTGCATATTGGACACACCCCCTTCCTGCACCTGTCTAGGGGTGGTAGCCTTGGTATTGTATCATGTTTAGAACTTTTTGTGTATTAAAAAATAAAATGTTAAAATACTGGTTTTTCTCCCATTTGACAGCCTGGGATCATGTCTGGATGAGTGTAACCAACCTCATCTTCTTTGTAAATTGCACAGTAGGGTTCAAATTCTGTCCCACATAAGCCGCATTTTAATTTTCGTTTGATTATAAGACCTGGAGGAGACATCAAAGAGACAATAGGCGATTCTCCTTTGTGTTCCTCTGTATGTTTGTCTAAAATTGCTTGTTCCTCATCGGTTAGCTCAATTTTCCAATATAGGTGTTCTTCACCGCAGCCTGGACAGGTTGGATTGATTTTATATAATCGTTGCATATTATTTCCTCCCTCTATTGATTATTATAATTTATTATAACATACTGATATATTCTAAGTCTTTTTCTTTCCATTTCCGTATGCCTATGTTAAAATTTTTGTAAAGATTGATATTGAAGTTATTGGAGGAAAATTTTAATGACAGGCTCAGAACAGAGAGAAGCTGCAAGACAGTTTATTAATAGATGGCGTGGAAAAGGGAAAGAGGACGAAGATGGCCGGTCTTATTGGATAGAACTGTTATCTAATGTATTTGGTGTAGAAAATGTAACGGAACGTATTGATTTTGAAAAAAAGGTGGTTGTAGATGGTAATACAAAGCGAATTGATGTTTATATCCCTGAGACAAGAGTTATTATTGAGCAGAAGAGTTTAAATATTCCTTTAGATAAAAAAATTCGTAATTCTGGAGATATAGACTTGACTCCTTTTGAACAGGCTGATCGTTATAACAGTAAGCTTATATTTGATGAGAGGGCTCGATGGATCGTTACTTGTAATTTTGCGGAAATTTGGATTTATGATATGAACGAAAAGCAGCCAGAGCCAACAAAAATCATGTTGGAAGAATTGCAGACAAAGTATTCTTTGCTGGATTTTTTGATAGAAAAAGAAGTTCAAAAGATTTCTCATGAGATGGAAGTATCTATTAAGGCAGGAGATATTGTTGGTCTGCTTTACAATGCTTTTTTAGAACAATATAAGATTCCGGAGGAAAAAAAGAATGAGACGGAAGTGGAAAAAGAAAAAAGAGAGCATAAGTTAAAGAGTTTGAATGCGTTATGTGTTCGGTTGGTATTTTGTTTATATGCCGAAGATGCTGGTATTTTTGGAGAAAAACGAAATATGTTTCATGATTATCTGGCACGATATGAAGCACGAGATTGTCGTAGAGCTTTGATAGAATTATTTAAAGTGTTGGATACAGAAGAAGAAGATCGTGAGGATTATTTAGAAGAAGAATTGGCTCAGTTTCCATATGTAAATGGAGGGTTATTCGCTGATGAAAGTGTAGAAATACCTCAGTTTACAGAAGAAATTCGAGAATTATTATTAACAAAAGCTTCTGAAGAGTTTAACTGGAAGGATATTTCACCGACTATTTTTGGTGCGGTATTTGAAAGTACATTAAATCCTGAGACAAGGCGACATGGTGGTATGCATTATACCAGTGTTGAAAATATACATAAGGTGATTGATCCGTTATTTATGGATGAATTAGAAGGAGAATTTGAGACGATACAAACTTACAAAACTTTGAATGTTAAAAGAAAAAAACTTATGGATTTTCAGGAAAAATTAGCTCATTTAAAATTTTTAGATCCAGCCTGTGGTTCAGGTAATTTTCTTACGGAAACTTATTTATCTTTACGAAGACTGGAAAACAAAGTATTACGGGTATTGTATGGTGAAGGACAAGGAGTTTTAGGTGTTGCTGCATCGGATATTATTAAAGTGTCTATCCAACAGTTTTATGGTATTGAAATAAATGACTTTGCTGTTACAGTTGCTAAAACAGCTTTATGGATAGCTGAGTCTCAGATGTTGGATGAAACAAAAAATATTATATATGGTCTCGATGGTGATTTCTTACCTTTAAAAACCTATGTGAATATTACGGAAGGTAATGCATTGCGGATTGATTGGAATGATGTGATATCTGCAGATGAGCTTAATTATATTATGGGGAATCCTCCTTTTGTGGGAAATTCTCGTTTAGGGGATTCTCAAAGAGCTGAAAGAAGTAAATTATTTGATGATAGAAGTGGCGAGTTAGATTATGTATGTTGTTGGTATAAATTGGCCTCAGAATATATTACTAATACAGATATAAGATGTGCTTTTGTATCAACTAATTCTATTTGTCAAGGGCAGCAAGTTACTCCTTTGTGGAAACCTTTATTTGAGAGTGGAGTACATATAGATTTTGCATATAGGACTTTTATATGGGATAGTGAAGCATCTCTTATAGCACATGTTTATTGCGTAATTATTGGATTTTCAAAGAGTAAAAAATTTAAGGAGAAAATTATTTTTGATGGCTCTACATCACATATAGTTGAACATATAAATGGATATTTAATGGCTGCAGAAGATGTATTTATTATTAAAAATAATAAACCTGTGTTTGATGTTCCTCGCGTTATAAAAGGTTTTCAACCGACAGATAATGGATATCTTATTTTAGATCAAGATGAAAAAGAACAGTTTTTAAAAGAAGAACCTCTTGCAGAAAAATGGATTAGACCATTTATAACAGCTCGTGAATTTTTGCATAGGAAACAAAGGTGGTGTATTTGGTTAGTAGATGCTTCACCGGCTGAAATAAATAAGCTTCCTAAAATAAAAGAGCGTGTATATGCTTGTAGAGAATGGAGAGAACGGCAAAAGATTACAGGAGATGCTTATAAATTAAGAAATACGCCAGCACTTATGAGGCAAAATCGTCGTTTTAGAGAAGAAAGTTTTGTTGTTATGCCTAGAGTTTCTGGAGAGAGAAGAAGATATATACCATTTGGATATGTTGAAAAAGGTTCTATTCCTGGTGATAGTATTATGCTTGCGATAGGTGCAAATTATTATCATTTTGGAGTTATTTGTTCAAATGTTCATATGGCATGGACTCGTGTTGTTTGTGGACGTTTGAAAGGTGATTATAGATATTCTAGTGATATTGTTTATAATAATTTTCCTTGGCCATCTCCGAATGCGGAACAAAAAGATAGAATTGAAAAAACTGCAAAAGGAATTATAGAAGCCAGAGAATTGTATAAAGATTGTTCATATGATGAACTATATGATCCTGTTCTTATGCCATTGGAATTGAGAAAAGCTCATATAGCAAATGATAGGGCTGTAATGGCTGCTTATGGATTTAGTTTAAAAATGAGTGAAGAAGATTGCGTGGCAGAACTTATGAAATTATATCAAAAAATATTAATTGCTGAAAAAATGAAAAAAGTGAATAAAAAGTCTAAGAAAAAATAATAGATTAAATTGAATGATATAGTAAAAGAAGGTCTGGCAGCAGCTAGACCTTTTTTCTTTTTTATTGGATTATGCACTTATCTATAATTTGTTTCGCTATTAAGAGTTCTTCCTGATCGAAATTTTTTATTATTTCTTCAATAAGATTTCTTCTTTTTTTCTTATCTAATCCTGAAGTCAGATGGGTCCAAATGTAGTTAGTCTGAGATATAGCCGGTTTAAAAGATCGGGCGTATACTTTCTCCATTTTCTTAAATCCATCAACTACTATTAAATTTTTTTTCAAAAGTGAATTAATCAGTATATGAAGCGATTTGTCCTTCCAAGTTCTATTTGTAGACGCTTTTAAAATTTCTGAAGCTGTTAAAGCAGTTTCACTTTGCCACAGCACATTCATCATTTCCAATTCTTTTTTAGTTAATGTACCTATTTCTTTTGTTTCTTTTATATTATCTAGGTTATTCATTTGTTCCCCTTACTTATTTTTTATTTTAATAAATATTGTTATAATTTATAATATAAAATATTTTATCATTACTTATTGTTTAAGTAAAGTATAAAAAAACAAGGCTTAATTATACAAGCAAGTTGTGTGTATAAAAATACACAGATATAACTGTGCTTTAAAAGTGACATATATATGTGTGTATTTTTTTCACTGATATATGTGTATTTAGATATTTTAGATATGATGTTAAGCTGCTGTTATTTACTCTGGCAGGCAATAGTTTAATGGAAGTGGATTCTTTCTTAGTATTGCTCGCCAGAGTAAGATGGAATCAGATTCTTTTATTTATTCGTTTTATTTAATCTAGTTCTTTTATTTGTTGCTCCAATCTGTCACTCTATATTTGTAGATCAGTTAAAGATGTTTGGAGGATATATGTGGCTTGGCTCCTTAGTTGTCTGTAGGCAGATGTAGATAGTGGATTGAGTAGATTAAGTAGAAAAAGAAAATTTTTGAAATCCTACACATTATTTGCGTAGATATTCAAATAAGGAGGAAGCCAATGGCACTAAGTCTCAGGTATAAATGCGATAGAGTATATGATTGTCCTGTAAGGCAGGACAACGCCTGAGCAAGTAACTATTGTTATAGTTGGTGACCTCCTTATTGTGTCCGATGAGAAATGTATGAATGGATCATTGAAAATAAGGTAGGCATAGGATTGCTGCGCCGATGTCTTTAAAAATAGATATGCAGTACGTAACTTGTAAATTTATAGCAACAGAGTTTTTTAGTTTTTTCTCGGGTTTCCCAAATTACAATTTACAGATAAATACATAATTTAACTGTAAAATTATAGCAAAATATGGGAGCAAAAAACGGAGATATAGCGATTTGGAGTAGGTAATCGTATCTGCTCCAGAAAGCGGAGAAAGGCACGACAGCCCTGTTTTGACAGGCAGGACTGGTACCATATATAGCCCAGGATAAGGGCGGAGGAACTGAATCATTTAACTGTCAAATGTATTTGTAACTATTAATTATTTGGATTATTAAGGGTATCCTGGATGTCCCCGGAACCCTTAAATTTTTTCGACAGATCACTGTCACAGTGTCCCCATAGATTTGTCGTGACAACGCTTTGGCACGGCAAATCTATGGGGCACACGAAAGGGCTAGAAACCGTGGGTTATGGAGATTCCATAAAGCTTGAAAGGGGGAAATAAAAATGTCCGAAACGTTACGTCATAAAATGCGGTCTGCGGTCTTTAATGCCTTTAGATTTGGTATTGATAAACGGCAGCATAAGGCTAGCTTAGATACAACCGAAAAAATATATAGCATCACATCCCGTAATCAATATTTAGACAGAATTAATGATTTTTGCAAAACTTGCCCTGATGTAAAAAGTGTGTTAGAGTTAACGCCAGAAGCCGTAAAAAGGTATCTTGACATTAAGGCAGTAATTGGAAATTGTACTCAAAAAACTCTGGATGATTATCGCCATGAGATGAAAAAAATTGGAAAATGTATGGGTCTGGATTTAAGCTGTCCACAGGTATTTTCATGGTCTGATCCAGCAGAAAATCGTGGTGCAAAGGATGTTATGCCACGAGAGGATTATTATAAGATAGCGTCATATGCGATGGAAAATCCATCAAAATCCGCAGCCTGTTATCTGTTGGAAATGCAGGTTGGAGTACGAGTAAGCGATATGGCATATGGGGTTAGAGAGACGGATGAAGGATTATCTATCCGTTGTAAAAATGGAAAGATTTGTTTACGTCCGTGGACTCTGGAGTTGCGGAGACTCTGGCAGACAGATGCACTGCAGAAGATGGTAAGCACACAAGGAAAGCTAATTGCTCCGAAGGATAACTCCTTAAACAAGTGGTTGCGTAGGACTGAAGACAAATTGGACTTAGAACATCATAGCTGGCATAGCGTCCGCAGGAGAATAGCTCAAGATAAGTATGACGCATATCGTGGGTCTGGCATGACTCGCATGGACGCATTATCAAAAGTAAGCTTGTGGCTAAATCATGGACCGAATAGACAAAAGATGGTTAAAAAGTCGTATGTTGCTAACATCTGGTAAAAGCTTTATACTAGATACGAGGTGATATGGTTATGAGTAGTTATCAGAACTATAAAAATAAGGCATTACAAAATCCAGAAGTCAAAAAAGAATATGATGCTTTACAGTCAGAGTATGAAAAGGCACTACAGGACTTGAAAATTTCAGAAAATGAGAAAAATAGCAAATAATTTTTTGAGAGCAGGAGAGAATTTTTTCCTGCTTTTTTATTTTTTATCCGATAAACAAAAATATTAATTTATTCTATTTTTATACTTTTAACCTAAAATAAGTATTTATTTCTAATATTCATAATAAATATATTTTTATTCTAAATATGGATTAAAATAAATTATTTTACTGTAAATTACCTTTTTACAATTACCCTATATTTTAACTCTGC
>OLQJ01001122.1_pt1 | contig 9831 bp, 7 predicted proteins | sample 1673231 | NCBI WGS metagenome assembly OLQJ01 (sample SAMEA3136769, study PRJEB25190) | human gut metagenome | biome: human gut; feature: human-associated habitat; material: faeces | place: Austria | collected 2013
CGAAGAGCTCGGGAGCGTTGCTGGCCTTGCAACTGCCTCCATAGAGAATAGAAGTCTCCTCTGCCACCTCCTTGCCATACTTCTCGGCAACGGCAGAACGGATGAAAGCATGGATTTCCTGTGCTTGTTCAGGAGAAGCAGTTTTACCTGTACCAATAGCCCAAACCGGTTCGTAAGCCAGGATAATCTTACTAAAATCTTCAGCAGACAAAGAGAATACCGATGCCAACTGAGCAGCAACCACTTCATTTTGTTTGTTAGCTTCACGCTCTTCCAATACCTCACCGATGCAGAAGATCGGAGTCAAACCGTTAGCCAAAGCCAACTCAACCTTCGTCTTCAAGATCTCCGGAGTCTCATGATAATAAGCACGTCTCTCAGAGTGGCCTAAGATCACATATTTCGCGCCAGTAGAAGCTACCATAGCGGCAGAAACCTCACCTGTATAAGCACCTTTTTCCTTGTCAGCGCAGTTCTCAGCGGCAACACCGATCTTGTTTGTATCGATAGCGGCAGCAACGCTTGCCAAGTGAGTGAACGGAGTACCGATGATCACATCGCAATTCGGAGTCTTACCCTTCAAAGCCTCGTCCAAACCTTTAGCCAAAGCAAGACCTTCAGCAAGAGTAGTGTTCATTTTCCAGTTTCCTGCAACAATATTCTTTCTCATAACTTAATAATTTAAATATGTAATACAAATAAATCTCTATTCAGATTCTTTTCCTTTCCGGCGACGGCGATTGCGCAAGGCATCGTATCCCCAAACCAGCAACAAAGGTACGGTAAAACTTAATAGGTTGGTTATTAGCCGGGCATCTTCTTTCGCTTTCCAGTCGGTATTTCCTTCCAGATAGCCGTTTACGATCGTTTTCAGCTCTTCTTCCTGTGGGATATCGTTGTAATGCCACTTCATCAAGATCGTACCTTTCTTCAGCAAGACCAATCCCGGATTGGAGCGGATGATTGTTTTCAAAAGGACATCATCGGCCATAAGAAACGGATACTCGGCACCGGTATTATCACTCCATGTAGCGATAGCCTCGGCGGAAGAACCCGTCACGCAATAAAAGCCCAAGCCGTTCTCCAAGGCGTAATCGTATACATTGTTGATCTCGTCGATACGCTCATCATCCGCATTCTCCAGACGGGGAGCGATCAAAAGAAAGAGACCTTTCGGGTCGTTCAGCAACTCATCAGTCACGTCTGCGTCATTCTCATTATAAATATGAAATGTGGTAACGGGGGGAACGTATCCTTGTTTGATCAGCTTGGTCTTTGAATCCACGAAAGTCCACGTACTATCATCGGCCGGGGCGTTCTCCAAAGAAAATTCTTTCTGTACGCCATCCTTCTCGTAAATAAAAGAATACGCATATTCATCCTCGGGCGCACCTTCCGGTATCGACATCAAGGCAGGGATATTCGCACCCAACTTATAGGGACGGAAATCCAAGATCGGCAAATGATTATAATTCCGGTAAGCGAAACCGATAGCGAAGACATATGACCACAAAGCCACGAACCAGTAGACATGGTAGGTATAGCCTTGTAAAAGCCGCTGATTATGGATGAACACGTAAATAGCGGCGGCCAAAAGTACGACATTCTTATAGAAGGTCTGCCAATTACTGATCACCAAGGCATCCCCGAAGCAACCGCAATCCGATACGGGATTGAAGATCGCCAGATACAGCGTCAGCGGCGTCATGAAAGACATCATCAGCAAGGTCAAGAAGGTCGTATACCGCCGGTACACCCCCAATAGCATACAGACACCCAGCATGAACTCCAGAGCGGACAAATTAAAGGAGATCAAGACCGTAAAAGGTTGCAGCTTATCCAGCCCAAAGGAAGTCAGATAGTCGCCAATCTTAATGGCGCCTCCCATGGGATCGACAGCCTTCACCGTCCCGGAGAAGATAAAGACTACTCCCAGTAACAGGCGGCAGACCTCTGCGATCACTTTCTTTACGGTTTCCTTATATTCCATGTAGCTCACTCCTCGCCAAACTCCAGCTTAATCAAGCCGAAGAGGGCATAATTGATCATATCCATGTAGTTAGCGTCCACTCCCTCGGAGACGAGTGTCTTGCCTCCATGACTCTCGATTTGCTTGGTCCGATAAATCTTCATCAAAATAAGATCCGTGTACGAGCTGATACGCATACTGCGCCACGCCTCATCATAGTCGTGATTCTTGGCGTACATCAGTTCCTTCGTCTCAGTGATGTATTTATCGTATAATTCCAAGGCTTTATCTATCGTGATATCGGTCGTATCCGCGAATCCCAACGCCAACTGGATCAAACCGATCACACCATAATTAACGATGGCGATAAACTCCGGACGGATTCCCTCGTCCACCATGCTCGTCCCCTTAATCTCCAAGCTACGGATACGGTTCGCCTTGATAAATATTTGGTCGGTAACCGACTGGGGACGCATAATCCTCCACGACGGCCCGTAATCCTTCAACTTCTTCCCGAACAACTCCCGGCACAGGGAGATCACTTGCTCGAATTGTTCCTTTGTATTTGGCATACTATCCTAGATTATACCCGCGAATATAGGAAAAAAGACGTAGATGTTCTCGAAAATTCAAGACAACAAAAGCTAATAAGATAAATGAAAAGAGGTTACAACGAAAAGGAGCCACTTTATAAGCGGCTCCTTTTCGTTTTCTTACATCTTATATATCGTTATGAACAGCGTAATGAGCGTCCTAAGCGCAACACGGTAGTCTTTGTGATACCGTTCAATTCGCAGAGTTTACTAACGGAAGTACCGTATCTTTTAGCGATAGCGCCAAGCGTATCACCGGATTTAATACGATGATAAACCGGAGTAGCCTCCACATCATTCATTGTATTCGTATTTTCTCCTAAAGAAGCGGTAGCGGAAGAACTTGCCTGTACCGTGATTTTCTTAGAAGATCCGGAAGCGGTCGATTTCTTTTGAGTTTGAGCTTTTGGAGTAGCTTTAGCCGCGGTTTCCACACCGGCACTACAACGAATGGACTGGCCGATACGTAACATAGAAGTAGATTTCAATCCATTTAAACGACAAAGCTCATTCACTGTCGTACCATATATACGTGCGATTTTACCTAAGGTATCACCGGATTTTACACGATGGTACACCATCTGACTATTGGAAGATGTATAGATATTGCTCTTACGTCCGTTAATCTTGACGTTACGAAACACATATTGATCCTGATGAGGTATTGAGTTCTCGAAGTCAATAATATCAGCCGGGTTAATAGCCTGTCCAAGAAAACGAGTCTCAAAATGCAAATGAGATCCCGTAGAGCGTCCTGTATTTCCCCCTAAAGCGATCGGATCTCCAGCCCGTACGATATCGTTCACACCTACTAAGAATTTAGATAAATGACCATATACAGTCTCTAAACCATTCGGATGGCGAATCACAAGATAATAGCCATATCCCCTACGCTCGAAATTCTTGATACGCACCTTGCCGTCAAACGCCGCACGGATCGTATCTCCAATTTGCACTTTCAAGTCTATCCCCTTATGCATCCGTCTACGGCGAGGACCATACTTTGAAGTGACCCTTGTCATAGAGTCCATAGGCAAGACAAAAGTAGAACAATCGATTATGCAAGAATCCGGAAGATCAACCTTCTTACCCCGGAAAGGATTCACCCATTCATTTGTCCACTCGCCATATAATTCATCGGCAGGAAACATCAAGTTCTCCCTTGCCTCCAACTCCGCTTTCTCATTAATCTCCGCAAGCTCCTTCAAAGCCATATCTTTCTTAAAGCCAACACGGTCGGCCATTAACTCAGATACACGCTTGTCCATAAGTTTGTGGGTTGGATGATTGGGAGTCTCCGGAGTTTCCGGTTTCACCGGATTCTCCGCATTTGCAGTCGATACCATCACAGCGGCACAACAAATGAATAGAAATGTCTTTATACTCATTTTTTGATAACTTTCATTCTTATAATTCAGGATAAAACGGCAATACCCGGCATCTCTGCCTGATTGTCAACTTGTCAAAGTTCGGAAATTTGAATAAGCCGACAAAATTGATTAACGAAAAATTTCTGCAATGACTTTGAATAAAAGCAAAACAAGCGAATAAACAAGCTAAATATCAAAGACTTACAGAACAATATGTTTCACAACATATTAGCTAATCATTCCCCAATTTATCTTCCTTGTGAACAGAGTTTTGAGCCTTTCGCTCAATATCCGGTGCTGTTCGGACAATAATTCGGGGTCTTCGTCAAGAACTCCTTGAGCGATATCCCGCGCATATTGAAGTATTTGTCCATCGGCAGCCAAGTCCGCTATTTTAAGATCTATCCCCTCGCCACTTTGCCGGGTACCTTCCAAATCTCCATGTCCCCGGAGACGGAGATCCGCCTCAGCGATCTCAAAGCCATTCGTACTGTTCACCATAATCTCCAATCGCTTACGAGTGTCATTACTTAATTTATAGGAAGAAACCAAGATACAATAAGATTGTTCAGCACCACGTCCTACCCGGCCACGAAGCTGGTGAAGTTGAGAGAGGCCGAAACGTTCAGCACTCTCGATCACCATGACGGATGCGTTCGGCACGTTCACGCCAACCTCTATAACCGTAGTAGCCATCAAGATTTGCGCCTCGCCGGAGATAAACTTCTGCATCTCGGTATCCTTATCCGCCGCTTTCATACGGCCATGTACCATACATACCTTATATTCTGGGAAGACCTCATTGAACGTCTCAAAACCAGCCTCCAAGTCTTTATAATCCAGTTTCTCATTTCCTTCAATCAACGGATATACCACATAAACCTGACGCCCCTTTTGTATCTCTTTCCGAAGGAACTCATAAAGTTGTGCCTTTTTATTATCATAGCGATGAAGCGTCTGTATCGGTTTACGTCCCGGAGGTAACTCATCGATCACCGATACATCCAGATCCCCATACAAAGTCATCGCCAAAGTACGGGGAATCGGGGTAGCCGTCATCACCAACACATGCGGCACGATCGTGTTCTTCATCCAAAGGCGTGAGCGTTGCTCCACACCAAAACGGTGCTGCTCATCGATAATCGCTAATCCCAACGAAGAGAAAACCACCGTCTCCTCAATCAACGCATGCGTCCCGATCACGATCTGGATCTCACCGCTGGCAATAGCCGGTAATATCTTATCCCGCTCTTTCTTCTTGGTAGATCCGGTCAAAAGAGCGACCTTAACGTCCATATCTTTCAGGAATCCCATGATCGTCGCATAATGCTGGGTTGCCAATATCTCGGTAGGAGCCATCATACAAGCTTGGCAATGATTATCTATCGCCAATAGCATAGACAATAAGCCTACCAAAGTTTTGCCACTCCCCACATCACCTTGCAGCAGGCGATTCATCTGCCGCCCGCTACCCATATCGATCCGGATCTCACGGACTACCCGTTTCTGGGCGTTCGTCAACTCAAAAGGAAGATACTCTTTATAGAACGTATTGAAATAATGGCCGACCGTAGGGAAAACGATCCCTTTTAGCTTCAGTTTCCGAACGCTAGCGGTACGTAATATATTTAATTGTATGAAGAAAAGCTCGTCAAACTTCAAACGTAACTGGGCGTCACGCAACTTAGCGGCAGATTCCGGGAAATGGATATTCCGCACCGCCTCTGTCATAGACATCATATGGATCCGTTTCAATACGTCGGGGGAAAGCGTCTCCGGAAGTTCCCAGTTCAGCCAGCTTAACAACGTATATTGCAGGTTCTGGATCGCCCGGGAATTCAAGAAAGATTTCTTCATTTTCTCCGAGGTATTATAGAAAGGAGTCAAGCCATTCGCCACTTGATCAGCTTGCTCCATTGAGTCGATATCCGGATGCGGTATGTTATAGGTATGCCCGAACTCCGTAGGCTTTCCGAAAACTATATACTCGGTATTGGGACGATACTTATCTGTCACATAATTCAAGCCCTTGAACCAGACCAAATCGATCGTGCCCGTACCATCCGAGAACTTGCCAACCAGCCGTTTACTCCGCCCCTCGCCTAGCGTATCGAAATAGAGAATCTGGCCTTTCAACTGGATATAAGGCATATTCCCACTGATCTCGGCAACTTTATAAAACCGGCTGCGATCTATATATTTATAAGGAAAATAAAAGAGCAAGTCCTCATACGACGATATCCCCGCTTCCTTTTGCAGGATATCCGCCTTCTTGGGTCCTACTCCCGGCAAGTACGTAATCGATCGCTTATCAAGGTCCAGCATAACATCTATGAGTTTTTAGGGTTTACCGGGCAAACATCGCTTCCGCTATTAACAAATCAAAGGGCGTGGTAATCTTGATATTCTCACGATCACCGGGAACCGTATCAATCGCATGCCCCATCGCCTCCACCACGGAAGCGTCGTCCGTAAATAAAGACGAATAAGGTTGCTCATAGGCTTTTGTCAATAATTCCAAATGGAAGACTTGCGGGGTTTGTACAGCCATATAGCGGGAACGGTCCACCGGATGGCTCCCTTTTTCATCTGTCTCACGCAGGGAATCAATCATCGGAACAACCGGGATAACGGCTCCCGTGACAGCCGCTTTATCAAAGCAGGCCTCAACAACCTCCGGAGAGACGAAAGGACGAACGCCATCGTGCACAGCGACCAAACTCAGACCGCTATCCTCCTCCCCCTTCCGACGCCTCTCCGCCAAAAGCCAATCCAACCCATTCTTAACCGAGAAGAAGCGAGTATCTCCCCCTTTCACGATCGCATGCGGGACCTTGCAGCCGATTTCCTTGCAAAGCATATTCCAATACGGCTGATGATCCTCCGGAAGCACAAGGATTATACGTGCGGAAGCATCCCAACGATGAAAAGCCTCTAACGTATGCATCAAAAGAGGTTTCCCCCGCATAGGAATAAACTGCTTCGGCAGATCTCCACCCATACGAAGCCCTTTACCCCCGGCAACGATCAAGACGTACTTATTCATCAATCCAATTCCTCCAAAACTTTTTTAACTTCCTCATCCACTTTATACAGCTTCTCCTTGCAAAGCTTGATCAGACGAGTAGCTTCTTTTACCTTCTCGGACAGGATATCGACATCCAAGTCTCCATTCTCGATCTCAGCCACGATCTTACGAAGTTTCTCGATCGCCTCGTTATATGTTTCTTCTTTCTTCGCCATATTAATTATGTATTTATCGGACGGTTATAAAACCACCCTCTATGGTTTGATAATACTTTTTATTTCACCATCGATGAAGCGAGTCGTCAGTTCTTCGCCGGCTCGCAAATCAGAGGCATGTTTGATAATCTTGCCATCTTTCAAGGCTAAGCTATATCCCCTCTTCAATATATAATCAGGAGAAGCCATCTTGATAAACTGCTCCGTAAGCTGGATAAAACGCCCACTCTCGGAAAGTTTAGAGGTAATACCGTTCCGCAAGCGAAGTTCCGTATTCTCAAGCACCGACTGGCGGCGTGATAACAAACCCGATGCCATCGCAGGTAAACGGCTCGCTATCGTTTGCAGTCCCGAACGATTCCGCTCGATCCGGCTTGTCACGATAGAAGGGAAACGGGTCGCTACCAATTGTAAATAGTTTTTCTGTCGGGATAGAATATCCATAGCCAATAAACTCACGTCTTGACGCAAACTCTCCAACTCCTCACCAACGCTATCCATTCGGGAAATAAGGAACTCGGCGACAGCGGTCGGTGTCTTCATCCGGGTATGCGCTACCAAATCTACAACCGTATCATCCCGTTCGTGCCCGATACCCGTGATAATCGGTAAAGGGAATTGAGCGCAATTCGCCGCCAACAGATAAGAATCGAAGCTATTCAAGTCCGAGGTAGCCCCACCTCCGCGGATAATCACGACCACATCAAAAAGATCTTGATGTTGATAAATCCGGTCTAAAGCCGCTATTACAGAAGCCTCCGTCCGTTCTCCCTGCATCAAGGCGGGGAATAATTTGGTATAGAACGGATACCCCCCTTTATTCCGTGTCAACTGATTCATAAAATCCTCGTAGCCGGCAGCCGTCGGAGAAGTAATGATAGCGATTCTCCTAGGAAGTAGCGGAAAAGGCAATTCCTTATTCAGTGTAAAGACCCCTTCCTCCTGCAATTGGCGGATAATCTCCATACGCTTACGCACCATATCACCTAACGTATAAGCCGGATCTATATCAAGCACCGTAAGACTCAATCCATACAACTCGTGGAACTCAACAGACACCTTCACCAACACTTTCAAGCCGGAAGCGAACATCTGACCGGTCTCCATCTCGAAATAAGGTTTCAACATACGAAACGTCTTCGCCCAGATAGACCCTCGTACCTTGGCCACCAATTGCCCGGTCTGCACATTCTTCTCCACAAACTCCAGATAACAATGTCCGGAAGAAGTATTCACCCGCACATCGCTCATCTCCGCACGCACCCAGCAAGTCTCCGGGAAAGCCCTCGACAACGCACCCCGTATGCGGGTATTCAGCTCTAACAAAGATAGAGCCTCTTTCTCACCCGATAAGTTATTTAGATTCGGCCGCATATTTACGCTCTTGTTTATAAGCTTTGTACACATCCGGGATGCCATATCCCAACTCAGCGTCCGGTTGCTCAAACTTACTGCCGAAACGCTGCAAAAGAGAGATTATATCCTTATTCGTCAGACTGGGAAACGCTTGCCATAGACAAACACCCAACCCCGCTAAGATCGGCGTAGCGAAAGAGGTACCGTTCGCGTAACGGATATTCCCCGTAGGATCTATCACGCAACAGCCCGTACCCAAGGCAACCACATCCGGCTTCACCCGGTAATCCGCCGTAAAGCCAACAGAACTGAAATTACTTTTCTTCTTACGATCCGTGATAGCGCCCACTGTCAATATATCCGGGGCATCCGCTGGAAAGGTTATCTTTCCCCAGCTACCGCCCCCCTCGTTGCCGGCGCTACTAAACAACAAGATCCCTTTTGATGAAGCCATCTTAGCGGCACGACTGATCAAGGAAGTCCTCCCGTCCAATTGATCTTGATGATAGTTCAGGGCCTCTACATCAAAAGAGAAATACCCCAACGAAGAAGAGACCACATCCACTCCCACGCTATCGGCAAATTCCATAGCTGCCGTCCAATAATCCTCCTCGATGGGAAACTCCGAACGGCTATCCTCGCTCTTTATCAGCCAATATTCGGCTTGGGGAGCCGTACCGACCATCAAGCCCGGCGCATCAGCGGCCAAGCAAGATAAGACCTTCGTCCCATGATCATCCCCGATGAAAACGCTTCGGCCGGGGAAAACCACGTTATGCGTTCCTAATAACCGCAAGGAATCAAATACGCTGATCCGATCCACGTTCATGAAACCGGCATCGACCACGGCCACACGCATACCCTTACCCTTAAAGCCCGCCTCATGCAATTTGATACCGTTCAGCATCTTGATCTGCTCCTCGGCATAACCGTAAGGCGATTTCTCCGGTTTATCTATTGGCATAAACCGTGTCGTATCTTTCTCTTCCCTAGGAATATCGATTTCCTCGTCACCTTTCCAGACCCATTTCACGGAATCCACGATCGGGAGGCGCAAGAGACGCTCAGCGACCAAGCTATCCGGACTGGACACCACGACCGTAGAGAACCATTTACTCTCCAGCACCGGTTTTCCTCCATTGGCGGACAAGGTATCCAGATAAGCTTGAGCGATCGGCAAATCCGATTCCGACACCGATATACCTTGCCGGCTCCGTCGCTCGACAGACTCCTTGGAAAGATATTCCTCCGGGTTATCCAGCGTATAACCGGAATCCCCTTTATCTTTCAAATACACCCG
>OLQJ01001123.1_pt1 | contig 9829 bp, 8 predicted proteins | sample 1673231 | NCBI WGS metagenome assembly OLQJ01 (sample SAMEA3136769, study PRJEB25190) | human gut metagenome | biome: human gut; feature: human-associated habitat; material: faeces | place: Austria | collected 2013
GGCAACTGGTTAAATGGCAGATTGTCTTGTGAACAGATAGAACAGCTTTGGTGTGAGCTTATCATACCGGAGCAAAACAAAGAACAAAAAGAAAGCGAGGAATAGCATATGAAGTATTCAATTAAGGTAAACGAAGTAAGGGCAAAAGAGGGCAGCAATATCAAAGGATTTGCAACAGTGGTATTCGGCGATTCATTTAAGATCACCAATATTGCAATCCTTGAGAATAAAGACAAGGGAGAGCTTTTTGTATCAATGCCTAGATACCGCTCCAATGAGCGTGATGAAAGCAATGGTGTGATCTATAAGGATGTGTGCAATCCTATCACAGCAGAGTTTCGTGAGGAACTCTATACCAATATCCTTGATGCCTATGCAAGATTCAAGGAACCGGAGAAAGAGGAGACACAGAAGCAGGACAGAACACAGGAAATGCCGGAGTTTTCCGTAACTGTGACACCTTATGAGAGGGAAGGCAGTAACATCAAGGGACTTGCCCGTATTTACTTTGAAAACAGTTTCATTGTAAATAATATCAATATCGTGCAAGGCAAAGAAAAAATCTTTGTATCAATGCCTTCTTATAAGACAAAGCAGGTGGACGAGCACGGCAAGCCAATCTATCAGGATGTCTGCTATCCAGTTACAAAGGATTTCAGGGAAAAACTCTATAATGAGATTATCTCGGAATATGAGAAAGCAAAGGATAAGAGCAACGAAAAGGCGAGGGAGAGTGCAGAGAAACATCATGGCAATCCCGATAAAGAGAAGGACAAAGAGGCAACACCCTTTCGATAATCAGTAATCAGAGTACAGGGGCGGCCAAGGCTGCCCCATTTACAGAATGGAGGAAACAGAATGGATATGGAAGCAGGAAAAACACTTACCAATGAGGAGGTCATAAGAGAACTTCTCGACTTATTAAAGAAAAATGCCATGAAAGAGCAGGCAAACGATGTATTTGAGATATGCAGCTATGTGGATGGACTGGAGAAAAAGATTGATTCCATGACGGAAGAACTCACTAATATGCAGAACCAGATTAAAGAAATGCAGGAAGATACTTTTGTCAATAATGCAAAAAAGGCATTGTCAGAAGCAAAGGAGCGACTTAATACCAGATGTGAGCAGATAAAGTCGCAGGTAATTGAAGTGAAAGCACAGGTCAAATCAACTGCTAAGAGCATAGTCGAAGAAGCAAAGGAAAAGGGAAGAGCTGCATTATATAGGGTGTCGGAGTTCTTAGGAATTAAGAAAAGAATTCTTGATATCCGGGAAAATGTAATAGGAGCAATCAAGACTACAGATAAGGATATAGCAAAGACAGCACTTCTTGCAAAAGGGTTTCGTGAAGCTAGGCAGACAGCAGCCAATGCATTCCGTACTTTTGCTGACAAGCCGGAGGTGGATTATTCTCAGAAAGAGCAGAAACATCCCATTACAAAGGCGGTGCTTGCACCTATGAAAGCAGTGAAAAAGATGCTTGTATCAATGAAGCTTCATCTGGACGCTTCGATTGATAAGCTGGATAATCTGGCGATGAATGTGCAGCTTGATAAGGAAAAGCATATAGAGAATACGAAGAATCTGAAACAGACAGAGCCGGAGAGGGCAGAAGCTGAGCGAGTAGAAGCAGAGATTGTAAATTCACCGATGGTCGCTGAACCACAGGAGTATCAGTATAATGCAGATGCATTTGAGGCTAGAGGTGCGGATGAGGTGAAGCGGGAAGCGTCACATAAGGAAGTATCAAAGGTAAGAGAAGATAAAGCCAGATAGATATGAGGACGTGGGAGAGATTCTGCGTCCCAACGTCCGTGTGGGCTTGCTTTTATTCGGATATTCGTATATAATGTATCGTATTGAGTATTATCCATGCGGAGGTGCGGTATGAACGGGATCAAGGGCTATATCTCCATTCGGGAGGCGTCTTACCGTTGGGGCGTGTCAGAGCGGCGGGTCAACCAATACTGCGCCGAAGGGCGGATTCCCGGTGCGTCCCGGTTCGGACGTTCATGGGCGATCCCGGAAAATGCGGAGAAACCGTCCGACCCGCGCTTTCAAGGACAGCACCGCGATTCCGGCAGGACAAGCACCTGACGGATACCCCTCTGCATGGGAAGCATCCGCAAAAAGGAGGTGAACGCTATGGCCTGCGACGAGAGCTTGTACCGCCAATATCTGAACGGCGACGACGAAGGGCTCAATGCCCTGATGAAAAAATACGGCGACCCCCTGACCCTGTATATCGACGGCTATCTGCACGACGTTCACGAGGCGGAGGAACTGATGCTGGACGTTTTCGCCTATCTGTTCACCAAAAAGCCGAAGATACGGGACGGCGGCTTCAAGGCGTATCTCTATAAGGCGGCGCGGCACATGGCGCTGCGCCATAAGAGCAAACGGAAGCCCCTGTTCAGCCTCGATACGCTGACCGGCGAGCCGGACGGACGGCTGCTGGTGGAGGAGGTCATTCGGACGGAGGAGCGAAACCGCGTTCTGCACTTCTGCATGGACGAAATGAACCCGGACTATCGGGAGGTGCTGTATCTCACCTATTTTGAGGATATGAGTTACGCACAGGCAGCGGAGGTCACGGGAAAAACGGTAAAGCAGATCACCAACATGGTGTATCGCGGAAAAAAGAGCCTGCGAAGGCTATTAGAACTGGAGGGAATCACTAATGCGGAGCTATGAAGAGCGTGTTGCGGAGACAAAGCGGCGCATCGCCAAAATTGAGCGGGAGAAACGGCTGCGTCGTAATACAATTACCATGGTTTCTGCCGTGGCGGCGTGCCTTGTGCTGCTCATCGGTGCGTCCCTCGCCATGCCCGGCATTGCTGCAAGCATCCGGACTGGGGATTATGTGGGCTTTGAAACGGCGGCAAGCATCTTTCACGACGGTGCGGCTTTGGGATACATCGTCATCGGGCTTCTGGCGTTTTTACTCGGCGTGTGCGTGACCGTTCTGTGCTTCCTGCTGCGGCAGATGAACCGAGAGGACAGACAGGATGAGGAAAGCGAGGATGTGCATGGAGCTGATTGAAAACCTGCTGCAACTGCTGGTCACATTCGTCGGTGCGCTGCTTTCGGGTATCTTCTACTGGAAAAGCCGCAGGCAGGCGGATTTTCTTCTGCTGTGTTTCTACGGTTGCTTTGCCCTCGGCGCATTCTACTGGACGCTGTATCTGCTGCTGTTCAATACCACGCCGCACGTTTTTTATGTATCGGAGTTCGGCTGGGTGGCGAGCCTCATCTTCCTGCACATTTTGCAAGAAACTCTCGCCACTCAGGACGAGCGCAGCTTCCGTAGCCGCTCTGCATGGCTTGCGCCTGCGTTTGGCGTGCCGCTGCTGGTGTTTTACTGCACCTTCGGGGACATTCTCTCCAACCTAATCTGGTGCGGTATGATGATATGGCTCTCTTACTGCGCCATTCGAGGGCTTGCCTATGCGAAAACGCAGATGGGCACGGTGCAGAATATGCGGTATTTCCATAGCGGCGTGCTGTGCTTTGTATTTGCGGAGTATCTGCTTTGGACTGTGGGCTGCTTCTGGTCGGATACCTCACCGGCAAGCCCTACCTTTTGGTGCGATATGATGCTGACGCTTGTGATTCTGGGGCTGCTGCCCGCCACGAGAAAGGTGGTGGAAGCGTGACCTACATCGAAAACATCTTTCTCTGCATAGTCTCTCCCCTGCTGGTAGCCGCTCTGTGCATGGGCAGGCGGCAGCTTCGCTTTTTCCTGTTTTGCATTGTCGGGATGGGGGTGTGCCTGCTTTCGGCCTATATTAACACCTTTCTTGCGGCGGTGTGTCAGGCGGACGCCCTTGCCGCCACGGCGGAGATTGCGCCGGTGGTGGAGGAAATGATGAAGCTGCTGCCGCTGGTGTTCTATCTTTTGGTGTTCGAGCCGGAGGGGAATAAAATCAAGGCTGCCGCCATCACGGTTGCCCTCGCCTTTGCCACCTTTGAAAACGTCTGCTATCTCATCCAAAACGGAGCGGACCGCTTTTCCTTTATTTTCTTCCGGGGCTTCGGCACGGGAGCCATGCATGTCCTCTGCGGACTGATCGTAGGCGGCGGTCTTGCATACACATGGCAGCGGACGTGGCTGAAGGTGGCCGGCACTTGCGGTCTGCTGTGTGCGGCGATAACATTCCACGCCACCTACAATCTGCTGATTGCCTACGGCGGTACGGCGCAGTACATCGCCTACGCCATGCCGGTGCTGCTGGTGGCGGCGGTAAGATTGTCTGCTTTCCGATTATCGCAGAGAAAATAACTGAACATCCTCTACTTGAGAGCTGCTTTTTGGCGGCTCTCAAATTTTTTTAAAAAATTTTTCGTTTTTGGTGAGAGTTTTTTCGATTTTTTGTACCTATATAAGTGAAAGGGTTTTTATTACAGTTTCAGACAAACCGGAAAGGGGGTTCAAACAATATGTATGATACCGCAAGACGGGTCGCACTCGTCAAGCAGCGGGGGCGGGAAAACACCCGCCGGAGGCAGCGGTGCGAGGCAATAAGCCTCTCCGCAGCGTGTATACTGCTGTGCGCGGCGCTGATGCAGACAGCGGGCACGGTCGTCGCTCCGGGACAGACCGCCGCATGGGGCGTGTTCGGCGCGATGCTGCTGCGGGAGGACGCGGGCGGCTATGTGCTGGTGGCCGTCGTCTCCTTTGCAGCGGCGGTGGTCATCACCGCGCTGTGCTTCCGGCTCAGAAGCAAGGAAAACCGGAGAAAAGACGGGACGGATAAGCCGAACCAACACGAAAAGGAGGAGAAAAGCCAATGAAGAAACGAATACTCAGTATCATGCTTATATGCTGCATGGTGCTGACGCTGCTGCCGACAGCGGTCTTTGCAGCGGAGACCGGCGCGATGGATACTATCCCCACAAAATTTGATGTGGAGATCGATCTGTGCAATAGAACGAGCGACATCAACATCAAGGACAGCAAGACATACTATATCTATTCGTCCTCAAGCGATCCGGACTTTGTCTGGACCAAGAAGATCCAGATCAATGGAAAGAAGGCGGCACCGCACATTTTTCTGGACAACGTTAACATTCAGGTGAACAAGGACGCCAAGACACCGGCCATCGAGCTGCACGGAAAGGCGTCGGCGTATCTGTACTTTATCAACCGGGACAGTAAGCTGACGGGGGCCACCGGACGGGCGGCCATTCAGAAGAACCGCAGCGAGGGGCAGCTGTGCGTGCAGGTGATGGAGGGCACCACGGTGACGTGTCAGGGTGGCTATAAAGCGGCGGGCATAGGAGGAAGCTGGGCGACCCGCAATATCGCAGAAAGTCTGTTCAACCTGGATATGTACGGTCACGGCGCAAATATGCACTTCGGCTCTCAGACGAACCCATCGCTCTGGAGCGGCACCATCATCGCCAAGGGCGGCGATGGAGGAGCCGGCATTGGCGGCGGCAGAAACGGCAGCGGCGAGAAGCTGTATTTCTACTCAGGTAAAATCGAGGCGAAGGGCGGCGAAGCGGCCTCCGGCATCGGCGGCAGCTTCAAGGGCCGCGGCCGCGATATCTACATCTACGGCGGCGATATTTCCGCCAAGGGCGGCGATGGAGGAGCCGGTATCGGCGGGGGCTGCTGGAAATCGTTGCAGGACATGGATGGCGACACCGCAGCCTATAATATCAACATTTACGGCGGCAAGATCAACGCCCACGGCGGATACAACGGCGCGGGCATCGGTGGCGGTCAGTTCGTCCCGGCGCGCGATATCACCATCACCGGCGGCGAGATCACGGCGCACGGTACGCACGGCGCGGCCATCGGCGGCGGACGCTGGTGTCACGGTCAGAACATCACCGTGACGGACGCGAAGCTGAAGCTGACGACAGGATACTCTCGATACATCTCGGACGAGGCGGCAGCTATGGGCTACGGCGATCGTGTATACTTGGAAAAGGTATACGATATCGACGTAGGGAAAAGATATATAGGAGATCTTGTCAGGAACCCCCTGCCCGAAGACTACAAGTCCATCAAAATAGGCTCATACCATGGAAAGCTGGTGAAGCTGAAGGTTGAGGCGCAAGCCATCAACCGCGACGACGAGTTCGCCTTCTTCTGGAATCTCTATGATATTCTGATTCCCAATGAAAACGGGCGTATCGACGTGCAGCTGCTGACGCTGCCGTACGTGAAGAACTACGGCTGGGCGATCGAAGCGATGGAGATGGAGCTGATCGACGACCCCTGCAACGGGAAGCACGACTTCGGCTGGGTCGACCGGCAGTCGTGCCACGTCTGGGCATGCCGGAATATGAAATGTCAGGCGCGTGACCCGGTGGCGGAGATGTCCAAGCAAAACGGAAAGCACATCCCCGGCGACTGGAGCAATCAGAAGCAGCTCTGCACTGTGTGCGGCCATGTGATGGGAACGGACACGAAGGCGCCGGTGCTGGAGGGTTTGAAGGACGGCGAGAGCTACACCGTCGAGGATACCCTCGATGGAAATCCCGGCGCGTACACCTTCACCGTGAGCGACCCGGCGCTGAATGGTGAGACGTCCTCCGGCATCAAGTCGGTGACCATCAACGGCGAGCCGCAAGCCGGCCCCACCTATCGTCTCCCCGCGCCGGATGGCGGCAACAATGATGCGGGAGCGGAATATACCGTGGTTGCGACTGACAACGCGGGAAACGAGACTACGGCCACAGTCAGAACCTACAGGCGGCACCATGTGAAGGTCATCAGCCCGGACGGCAAAAAGACCTACGCCGATCTGATGCTGCCGCACAATGAATATCTGGTGCTCCAGATCAGGCTGCCGGCGGGCGTGTCGGCAACGCTGACCGATGAGGCAGACGGGACGAAAATCCCATATGACAAGGAAAAGGGAGAGTTCCGGGCAGGTCTGATCACCAAAAACCGGACGCTCGTGCTGAACTATTCGACGAAGCATCCAAAGGTCGAGCTTCGCTTGGGGACGGGTCAGTACTTCACGGGATATAACGCGGATTCGGACGAACCGTATTATCTCAAAGGCGCGTCCATGGATGAGAATTCCTATCAGATAGGCATGTGGGTCGACACGGACGCGAAGCCAGGCTATTACCTCAGCTCTCCGAAGCGCTACACGCAGGAAGAGCTGGCAGCGCTTGACGAGTCCCTCTGGAAGGAATACAAGATAGCGGAAGCCACGCCGGGATCGATCGTGCTGCCATTTATCTTAATCACAATAGACGCTGCGGCGTATGAAGAAAACGGCGGTTGGTATGTCTATGCCAAAGCCACGAACCCGACGGGAACGACCTATGTCTCTACGCCGAAGATGATCATTGACGTCGAGAACCCGAAAGCCATTGATCTTTCTACCGGAAAGGACCTGAAGAGCTATGGTAAGTATTACGGCGACCTGCGGTTCAAGGTAGAGGACTCATCGCCCGTCACGGTTCGTTGCCATACATCCCCGAGTGGGAAAGCTGAGCTTCTGACGCCGGATGAAAATGGCGTTTATACGATCCCGGCAGAGTATGACAACAGCATCCAACACACGCTTATCATCGAAGACGCCTGCGGAAATGTGGCCTCCTACAAGTCGTTCAGGGTTTTCTGGAACTACCTGACCAATGTGCGGGAGAAGGACCATTGGGATGTGGCGCCTGCGCAGCCGATCCGTATTTCCAGGGAACAGAATCTGAAAGAGGAGCTCTCCAAGGTCCAAATCGGGGTTTTTGCAGCTGACACCTCCGGTTTTATACCTGTCGAGGTTTCGTGGGAGATCCCGGCAGACTATGATCCGCAGTCCCAGCGGGAGCAGACCTTCACGGTCAACGGAACGGTGATTCTGGAGGGCACCGGAGCACGCTGCAACTCGGGGCTTGATGTTATCACACGTCCGGGAGAGGAGTGGAAGAAGAACATCTCGGTGCAGGTGACCGTGGAGGGCGACCCGCAGTATAAGGTGACGGTGCAGGATTGCGAAAACGGCAGAGTCAAGGTGGTGAACGCTGCGGGAACCGCCGAGGACGGCACGCCACTGTTCTTTAAGGGCGAGCTTGTCATGCTCTCCATTGACCCCGACGAGGGCTATATGCTAAGCACGCTGTCCGTCAATGGCAACCCTGCCGCCGTTGCGGTTGGGGACGATACCTATACCTTCACCCAGCCGGAGGGAGATGTTACCATCACCGCAGCGTTTGAAATGCGCAACGAGCATACCGTCACTTTTGACGCTAACGGCGGCTCCGAGCCTGAGGAGCTGCCCGAGGAGGTCACCACCGCAATGCCCGCTAAGAAGATATTGCACGGCAGCGAGTATTCTCTGCCGGAGTGCGAGTTTATTGCACCCGAAGGAAAGCAGTTCAAGGCATGGGAGATAGACGGTGCGGAGTATCCGGTGAACGCCCCTGTGACCGTCACTGCTGACATCACAGTCAAGGCGCTGTGGGAGGACGCACCTCCCGCCCCTGCCGAGTATACCGTCAGATTCAATGCCAACGGTGGCGGCGGCACAATGGCAGATGTCACCGGTATTTCCGGCAGCTACACCCTGCCCGCCTGCGGTTTTACTGAACCGGAAGGCAAGCAATTCAAGGGCTGGTCAACCAGTGCCGACGGTTCGGTTATTTCCGGCACGACCTATGAAGTAAGCTTGGATACTACCTTCTATGCAATCTGGGAGAGTAAAGAGTATCCCATCATCGTAGCGGACGGCAAAGCGACAATCGGTGCAGGAAGCGAAATCAGTAAAGCGGCGCAAGGTACAACCATTACTCTGACCGCAAATGCGGCTCCTGACGGTAAGGTGTTTGATAAGTGGGTAGTAGAAAGCGGCAGCGCTGCTCTTGAAGATGCGAACAGTGAAACCACTACTTTCATAATGCCTGCGGAAGCAGTAAGCGTGAAGGCGACTTATAAGGGCGCTCCGCATACCCATACTTTCGATCAGGAAACCATAAAGGATGAAGCACTCAAATCGGCTGCCGATTGCACAAACGACGCAGTGTATTACAAGAGCTGCGCCTGCGGCGAAATCAGCACAACAGAAACCTTTACAGCTGCGGATACTGCTCTCGGACACGATTGGGCAACTGATTGGAATAAGGACGCAGACAATCACTGGAAGGAGTGCAGTCGCTGCCACGAGAAAAAAGATAATGCGGCGCACGATTACGGCGAGGACAACATCTGCGATACCTGCGGATATGACAAGACCGTACCGCATACGCACAATCTGACCCTCGTTCCCGCAAAGGCTCCTACTTGCACGGAGAAAGGCAACACGGCATATTACACCTGCGACGGCTGTGACAAGTGGTTTGAGGATGCAACCGGTGCATCCGAAATTACCGACAAGACAAGCGTAATCCTTGCGGCAACAGGTCATAGCGCTTCCGACTGGAAGTCCGATAATACCGATCACTGGAAAGAGTGCACCGTTGTCGGCTGCGGCGTGATCATCGAGGGCAGCAAGGCGGCGCATACCGCCGGCGAATGGATTATCGACACCCCGGCAACAGCTACCACAAGCGGCTCAAAGCATAAGGAATGCACCGTCTGCGGTTATACGATGGCAACTGAAACCATCCCGGCAACCGGCGGCGGTGAGCATACTCACAGCTACGGCAGTGAGTGGAAGAACGATGCCGAAAACCACTGGCATGAGTGCTCCTGCGGCGATAAGAAAGATACAGCAGCGCATACCGCCGGCGAATGGATTATCGACACCCCGGCAACAGCTACCACAAGCGGCTCAAAGCATAAGGAATGCACCGTCTGCGGTTATACGATGGCAACTGAAACCATCCCGGCAACCGGCGGCGGTGAGCATACTCACAGCTACGGCAG